>Ga0209611_10001157_pt1 | contig 43795 bp, 36 predicted proteins | sample S1TSphgellanicum_3_FD_187693 | JGI IMG/M metagenome (GOLD analysis project Ga0209611, IMG submission 187693) | Host-associated microbial communities from peat moss isolated from Minnesota, USA - S1T2_Fc - Sphagnum magellanicum MG (SPAdes) (version 2) | ecosystem: Host-associated > Plants > Peat...
TCATCGCGCACCGGCTCTCCACCGTGCGCCACGCCGATCTCATTCTCGTCCTGCAAAAAGGCCGCATCCTCGAGCGCGGCACCCACGACGAACTCCTCGCCCAAAGCGGCCTCTACGCCAAGCTCTGCCGCGCCCAGCACACCGACCGCTTCACCGAAAGCGACGTCGAAGCCGCAGTGGTGGGATGACCACGCCCTGTGAAGCGAGGAATTTTTGGACGGAATTAACAGAATTTCTGAGCGGAATTAACGAAATTAAGATCGGCAAAATCCTTTTTTCATCCCGTAAATTCCGTCCCGAATCCCGTTAATTCCGTCAAAATCCTCCACAAAATTCCAGGAACGCCTACGGCTTCACCGCGCGAATAACCGTCCCCGTCTCCGCCAGCAGCGTCGTCTCGCTCAGCTTCCGCTCATCGCCTGTCCCCGTCTTGCCCCACAGCGTCACGCGCCACATCGGCACCGAATTCTTCTGCTGCAGGAGCACCATCTCCGAACTGCTCGCCGTCGCATCCGGCACCTGCGCCTGCGCGATCGCCAGCACATCGGTCGAATCCTTCTGCACCTGGCCCTCCGGCATCACGAGATTCTCATCGTAAGGCGTCAGCGAATCGACCAGGTCATCGCCGCTTTTCACCACGCGCCCGCCCGTCACCGTCACGATCCGCGCATGGCCGCCCGCGCCCTTCGCGTAGAAATAAAATTTCCACGTCGTCGGCGTCACCGAGCCCGGATCGCGCTCGCCGATCACCCGCAGCAACTCCGCGTGCCCGCTCGGCGTCACCAAATCAGGATCGAGGCTGCGCTCGGCAACATCGCGCGCCGCGAAAGCGCTGACCGCGGGTAGCGGCTCGGGCGCAACGCCGCTCGGATTCACAGCCTCGGCCGGAGTCGCATTCGTCAGGCTCGCTGGATCGACCGGCAGCGCCACGGGCGATGTGGGGACGGAAGCAAAAGGCACCGCGCTCGTGACGGGTACTGGAGTGACCGTACTCGTCGGCGCAAAATGCGACGAGGGCGTTGGTTCCTGCTTCTCCGGCTTGCTCGTCACCACACGGTCATGATGTTCCTTCGGCTTCGTGGTCTTCGGCTTGGTCGCGACCAGCGGGGCAGGAGCCGGCACCGGCTTCGCGATCACCGCATCAACCTTCTCCTCCAGGAAACTGAGCAGCCGATGCGGCCCGCTCGAAGCAAAAAAGAGCGTTGTCACCAGCACGAGCCCGATCAAAATCACCGCCGCGCCTATCACATCCCGGTTTTGCCGGGGTGGCGGAAAGGCCGGCTCCTCCGGCGAGGAATCATCCGCGACCTCGGGAAATTCCGCTTCAGCGTACGCCCCCTCGCTCGACGTCTCGATCCCGTACCGCGACTCCCGCCGCAGCTCCGCCGCCCGCGCCGCGTCCGCTTCGCGGTCGAAATCCGCCGCGATAAGCTGGTCCATCTCCCGGTCGCCGTACATCTGCACCAGCTCTAGGTCGCGCAGCAAATCGCGCGCACAGGCGTAGCGCAGGTCGCGGCTTTTCGCCATCATCTTGCGGCACACGAGGTCGGTCGTCACGCGCAGCTCTGGCCGCACATCGCGCGGACGCGGCGAGGGCTTCGTCAGCAGCTCGCTCATGATGTTGTACGGCGTCTCGCCCTGGAACGGCGGCACGCCGGTCAGGCATTCATAGAACGTTGCGCCCAGGCTGTAGATATCATCGCGCGTGTCCGCGACCTTCGCGTCGCGCGCCTGCTCCGGACTCATGTACGCCGGCGTGCCCATGAAACTTCCGCCCAGCGTGATGCTCGCTCGTGTATCGATGGCGCTCTTGGCCAGACCGAGGTCCGCCAGCTTCGGCGTCCCGCGCGGATCGAGCAAAATGTTCTCCGGCTTGATGTCGCGATGCACGATCCGGCTGTCCTCCGCCACGATCAGCGCCTGCGCGATCCCCGCCACGATGCCCAGCGACTTCATCTCGGGCAGGGGACCGTTCCGCAGGTGCCACGCCAGTGAGCCGCCGCTGATGTATTCCATCACGATATAATAGGCGCCGCTCGCCTCATCCAGCGCCGCGTCCATCACCGCGATCACGTTCGCGTGCCGGATGCGTGCCGCCAGTTGCGCCTCGCGGATGAACCGCTCGCCCAGCGCCGGATTATCCAGCGAGAGCGACGGCGAAAGAATCTTGATCGCCACCTCGATCCGGAGCGTCTGGTGGTCCGCCAGATAGACCGTGCCCACGCCGCCGCGGCCCAGCTCGCGAATGATCCGGCACCGGCCGATGACATCGCCGGGCTCAATTTTACGGATCAACGGGGGCATGAGCATACCTGTAACCGATATCGAGCGTGGTAACAATTCTCCGAAACGCCACGCTCAAGCCAGCAGATCGCACAATCGCGTTCCCTTCTGACAACGAGGCACAGCTTCCCCCTCTTGGACGCCACGAGCCTGCCAATGTTCAATTAAAAGCAGGCAATTATCGGGAGGGTCAGCCTCCGGCCTGAACCTGTTCGGTCAACGCCCCATTCAACCCATCAATCTCCCCATCGGTATGCCCCGCGTTCAGCGTCACCCGCAACCGCGCCGACCCACGCGGCACCGTCGGATACCGGATCGCCGGGATCAAAAAGCCGCGCTCCCGCAACGCCGCCGCCATCGCGAGTGCTGAGGAAGCCTCGCCGCAAATCAACGGCTGAATCGCGCTCGTAGAAAGCGTCTCCTGCTTCCATCGCTCCGGCAACCCCGCATGAAAACGTGCAAGACGCTCCCACAATTTCTCGCGCAACGCCGCGCCCTCGGCACCCCGCGCCAAGGTAACCGCCGCATGACTCGCCGCGATCACCCCCGGCGGCAGCGCAGTCGAATAAATAAAGCTCCGCGCGCGATTCACCAGCCAGTCGATCAGCGTCCGCGAACCCGCGATATACCCGCCCACGCTCCCCAGCGCCTTGCTCAGCGTCCCCATCACGATCTCCACGCGTGAGCTCAAGCCCGCCTCCGCGATCCGTCCCGCGCCCGTCGCGCCGTAAAGTCCCGTCGCGTGCGCCTCATCCACGAACAGCCAAGCGCCATGCTTCTCCTTCAGCGCTACGATCTCCGCCAGCGGCGCCGCATCGCCATCCATCGAGAAAATCGACTCGGTCACAATCAGCGTGCGCCTGCTCTTCAGCGTGACCTTGCGCAGCACGGATTCCAGCCGCGCCACATCGTTATGCGCGAACGTCCGCACCGTCGCGCCGCTCAGCCGCGCCGCATCGATCAGGCTCGCATGCGAAAGCTTGTCGAGAATCACCGTGTCGCCCTTGCCCACCAGCGCGGGAATCGTTCCCAGCGCCGCAGCGAAGCCGCTGCTGAAGACCAGCGCCGCTTCCTTCTCCTTCCACGCCGCCAATTCCGCCTCCAGCGCCAGCACTGAGTCATCCGTGCCCGTCACCAGCCGCGACGCCCCCGAGCCGGTGCCGCAACGCGCCGTCGCCTCCCGCGCCGCCGCAATCAACGCCGGATGCCGTGCCAGCCCCAGATAATCATTCGCCGCAAAATTCAGCAGCGACGCATCCACCACGCGCAGCGTGCGGCGCAAATCCGCTGCCTCCAGCGCCTGAAGCTCTCCCGTCAAAAGCGAATCGAAAGTATTCATCGTGCCCGCGCGCGCTCCAGCAATCCCGGCTGTACTGCTGCCTGTGCCCGCAACGACGCAATCGCCGCGCCCAGCCCCTCCGCCAGCATCGTCGGTGTCAGGCCCTCCTCCGTCTCGCGCCCGGCCAGGATCAAATCCGCCGCATGGCCATGAATCCACACGCCCAACCGCGCGGCGTCGAAGGGCGCCAGCCCCTGCGCCAGCAAGCCGCCAATGATCCCCGAAAGCGTGTCGCCCGAACCGCCCGTCGCGAGCCCCGGATTGCCCGTCGTGTTAACAAAAAGCGGCTGTCCCGCTTCCGCAACCAGCGTCCGTGTGCCCTTGAGCACGAGCGTAACCTTGTGCTTCTCCACAAACTCGCGCGCGACCGCTTCGCGTTCATCCGGAGAAAATTTGTGCCCGATGAGACGCCCCATCTCGCCCACATGCGGCGTCAGCACCACGGGCCCCTTCGCCTCCTTGAGCAAGTCGAGGTTCTTCGCCAGCAAATTCAAGCCATCCGCGTCGACCAGCGTGGGAGCGCCGGCCGCCAGCACATGCCGCAGCATTTTCTCCGACTCTGCGCTCGTACCAAGTCCCGGGCCAACGACAATGGCCGTGGCCTTTTCCACGACCTCCGGCGTCTCATCGAGATTCGTCCAGCCGGAAACCATCGCCTCCGGCGGCGCGGTTGTGGCCACGATTTCCGCCACATCATCCTGCGTTGCGATTGAGAGTAATCCCGCGCCGATGCCTTGCGCTCCATGCACACAAAGTACTGGCGCACCGGTAAAGCCGCGGCTGCCCGCGGCAATGGTCAGCTTGCCAAAAGTGTTCTTGAACGAAAGCGCACCACGCCGTGGCAAAAGATGCGCCAACTCGCTTCCAACGAGTATCTGCTGCTTTGATGTGGCCTCTAGTCTGGTGCTCCACGACACCACTTCAAGCCGCCCGACCCAACCCGCGTGCGCCTCACGCACCAGTACGCTCTTGGCGAAACCAACCGCAATGGTCACATCCGCGATGACCGCCGCATCGCGCTCTTTCGGCGCGGGACTCTCCTCATACGCCGAAAGCCCGCTCGGCAAATCCAGCGCGACGGTGCGGAAAAAGCGCTTCTCCCGCGCCGCGTTCACCGCCACCACAACTTCCGCAAGATTCCCGCGCAAAGCCCCGCGCGCCTGCACGCCGAGCAGCGCGTCAATGACAACGCCGTGGCTGTTGGGGAAGGGGACGTCCTTGCTCCAAGGCATCACGCGCGCGCCGGGGGATTCCTCGCGCAGTTTCGCAAGCTGAGCCACGGGCAATTCGCCGAGGTCCGTTTCCGGCGCAGTCAGCACGACGTCGACCTGCGCGCCTCCCAACGCGAGATGCCGCGCCACCACCAGCCCGTCGCCGCCGTTGTTGCCCTTGCCCACCAGTACGAGAAAATCGCCCGCGTGGGCATAAAGCGCCACGATGCGCTCGAACATCGCTTCGCCCGCGGCTTCCATCAACGCCGCGGCAGTCGTGCCGGAGCGGAACGCCTCCTCCTCGCGCGCGAGCATCTCCTTGGTCGTGAGGATGTCCATAACCTTACGCTAAACTGAAAAGCGCTTGTCCGCGAGTCCGGGGTAGTCGGCGCAGGCCCTGCGCCGAGCTCGGCGGCTTTACGAACCCAGGACGCGGGCCGCGAACATTTTCCGCGCCCCGCGCGACGGCGCGCGCGGGCTACCTAAAAAAGCTTTATATCCTCCGCAGGCTTCGCGGGCGTTTCCGTAGCGGCGGCCTTGGCCGGCTCGAGCGTCACGGCCCGCGAAAGAATCTCCACCTTTTGCTCCGCATCGGCGAGACGATCCCCGCAAACTTTGACGAGCCGCATGCCCTCCTCGTAACCGGAGAGCAATTTCTCCAGCGGCATCTCGGTGTTCTCCATGTCGGCGACGATTTGCTCGAGGCGGGCCAGCAGGTCCTCGAATTTCTCCGGCGCGGAACCGGACTCAGCGGCAGGCGACAAGAGGCGCGGGGTCATGACCCGGCCATCTTGCGCGGAAGGTCCCGCCGCGTACAGCGAATCTAGCGATTCTTGGGTGGCCCGGACAACTCGTTGTCCGGGTGCGGGAGCGCGCTAGCGCGGACGCACAAGAAGCCGCCACCTACTTTGCGCAAATCCTCGGTGGCTTCTTGTGGCTACGCTTCGCTGCGCCACCCGGACAACAAGTTGTCCGGGCCACCCTGAGCTTCCTTTCCGCGTGACCATCACCCGCTTTTCGGGCACTTTAACCATCGTCTGACATGTCCTTGAGAACCAGCAGTCGCCGGCACTCCCATCGCAGGCATTCCGACGCGAAGAAAGGCGGATTTCCCGCCGGGCTTGGACTCCTTGCCACCACCGCCCTGCTTGCCGTCATCCTGATGACGGGCCCTACCATGCTCGGCTCGGACCGCCTTTGGATCGACCTTCCGCTCAGCGCCGGCATCGCGCTCTTGCTGCTCGTGCAGGGCCTGCGCCTCGCGCTCAACCAGGCCCCGGAAGGCGGCCGCCGCCTCGATCTCATCGACTGGTCTGTCCTGCTCTTCACCGGCTACACCATTGTGCGATGGTTCACGTCACCCGCGGAATATCTCGCGCGGCTCGAGATGATCGACGTCATTGGCTACGCCGTCATTTTCCTGACCTGCCGACATGGCATCGGCAACCGCCGCTTCGCCATCTTCCTGATCTATCTGCTCGTGTTGCTCGGCTTGGGCGAAGCCATCTTCGGCTACTACCTCGACAACAACCTCAACTGGTTCCCCTTCGGCCCGACCGAGACCAACCAGCTCCACTACGCCCCGCGCTGGATCGGCACCTACGGCTTCCCCAATGGCTACGGCAGCCTGCTCGTCATGGCCATTGGCGCAGCGCTCGCGCTGGTCGGTTTCTCCAAGCTGCCGTGGCCCGTGCGCATCGTCATCTTTTACGTCGCGCTCGTGATGATGGTTGCCGTCGCCTATTCTGCCTCGCGCGGCAGTTGGCTCGCGCTCGCCGCGTCCGTCATCGCGCTCGTCGCCTGGGGCCTGCGCCACGGCACCATGCGCTGGTGGATTCCCGTCGCCGCCGCCGCGGTGCTCTTCAGCGTGGCGATCGCGCTCTTCAGCTTCTCCGGCATCGCGCGGCAACGCTCCACCGACCTCGTCGCGCTCTTCACCGGCGGCAATCTTGACACTTACGTCCGCGTCGAGCTCGCCCGCGACGCCCTCCACATCGCGCACGACAACCCCGCCTTCGGCACCGGCCCCGGCACCTTCAAGTACGTCCACCCGCGCTACCAGGACGCCACCTTCCAATATCAGGCCGAGCTCACCCACGACGACTACCTCAACTGCCTCGACGACTACGGCCTCACTGGCTTCGCGCTCGCCATGCTCTTCGTCATCGCCGTCACGTTGAAATTCTTCCGCCCGCTCGACCTTGATTCCCGCTGGCAGGACCGCGTCGTGGTCGCCACCGGCTTCGCCGCGTGGTTCGCGCTGCTCATCCATTCCTTCGTCGACTTCAACCTGCACATCCCGGCCAACGCGCGGATGCTATTCGCGCTCACCGGCCTTGCCCTCGCGCGCTTCAAGCAGGAGGACCAACTCCTCAAGAACTGGAGCACGCTCTCCCTCGCGCGGCTCGGCCGCTGGCCCGGCCTCGCACTCTGCCTCGGCAGCATCGTCCTCGGCGCCTACCTCATCAAGTGGGCTGAGAGCGACATCCTTTACGAAAGCACCGCCGCCCGCGCCGACACCATCCCCACCGCCGAGTCCATCGCCGCCACGCAGCAGGCGCTCGTCGCCGATCCTACCAACGGCTACGCGCTCAAATTTCTCGGCGATCTCTACCGCTACCGCGCCTCGCGCCAGAATGACATGGAAGGCCGCATTGCCGAAGGCCAGCTCGCGATCGACGCCTACAAGAAAGCCCTCGCCGCCAATCCCTACGACGACACCATCACCGCGCGCATGGGCCGCACCTACGATGTCATGCGCCGCTTCCCCGAGGCCTACTTCTGTTACAGCACCGCGATCAACAATCAGCCCTACAACGGCGAATTCTGGTACCGGCTCGGCAACCACTACTGGGTGCGCGGCATGCTCGAGAAAGCCGAGGAAGCCTTCCTCCTTGCCGCCAACTGCCCCCACGGTGGCGGCGACGCGCGCACTTCCGAGGAGCAACTCCGTCAGCTCCCGCAAATGGAAGGCGTCCCCGCGCCCGCCACCGGCACCAACCCGCTCAACACAGCGCCCGAGACCCCGCCGCCGACGCTGCCGTAGCCGATTTTCCTCGTTACCAAGTTTTACTTGGGAACGCACTTGCCTTGGCAACTTCGTTGCCCTCGTACGCGCAAACTGAAACGAGTCGGCAGTACAACTGCCCCAGCAATCCCGTTCCCAAGAACAACTTGGGAACGAGTAAAAATCTCCGTGCCCTCCGTTCCTCGGTGTGAAATCCTTTCCACAAGCGTGAAATTTCTCTTCGTTGCCGATCTGCACTTCGCGCTCAAGCAGTACGACTGGATCGTCGCCCACTCGCGCGGGTGCGACCTCATCGTCATCGGCGGCGACCTCCTCGACCTCGCCTCCGCGCTCGACATCGATACGCAGATTGGCGTCGTGGAAAAATATCTCCACTTGCTGCGCCGCAACGCGCCAGTCGCCGTCTGCTCCGGCAATCACGATGGCGATAGCCGCAACGCCGGCGATGAATCGATCGCCAGCTGGCTGCAGGAAACGCGCGGCGAGGACATCTACGTCGACGGCGACAGCTTCGACCTTGGCGGCGTCCGTTTCACCATCTGCCCATGGTGGGATGGCCCGATTTCCCGCGCCGAAGTCGAGACACAGCTCGAGCGCGAGGCCGCGCGAAAGCCCGCGCGATGGGCCTGGATTTATCACGCCCCGCCCACCGGCGCGCGCACCAACTGGACCGGGAAGAAATCCATCGGCGACGAGTATCTCCACACGTGGATCGAGCGTTACCAGCCCGAGATGGTCCTCGGCGGCCACATCCACAACGCGCCATTTTTCCCGGACGGTTCGTGGGTCGACCGCATCGGCCGCACCTGGGTCTTCAACCCCGGCCGCATGATCGGCGCGGAGCCCACCTCCCTTCTCATTGACACCGACGCCCTGACCGCCGAGTGGCACTCCGTCACCGACCGGCCCAAGCTGGTCAGCCTCGCCGCCGCGCCCCTCGCGTCATCCTGAGTTTCACGCGGCGACGCAGCGTTCGCAGCGATTCTACAAAGGTAAACGTGCTTCCGCGCTGCGATCGCTGCGTCGCTGCGTGAAATTCTCCCCTAAATCGCGTCGCCCGGCCCCGTGCTCTCGTCGATCTCGGAAGGCCGGCCCGGCACGCGCCTGCGCGGCGTGCGATGCAGCAGCTTCTCGAGAATGTCGTCGATCATGCCGATGTGGTCATGCCCGGCGAACTGGTGCTTGATCTCCGCCAGGTACGCCGTCACCGAAACCAGACGCTGGGCCAGCAGCTCGCACAGGTGCACGGAAACGGCCGGGTTTTGCTCAAGAAATTCCCTCGCGTTGTCGAAGACGTAGAAGCGGCAATCGCGCATCGCGCGCACCGTCGTCGAATGAGGCGTATCGAGCAGCGCGGAGATATCGCCGATGATGTCGCCCGGCTGCGAGATCCATGCCACGATCTCGCCGTTCTTCAGCACCTCCACCTTGCCCTCGATGAGGACAAAGAGCCGCCCGGTGCGCGTGTTTTGCTCAATCAGTGTCTCGCCCGACGCGACCGACAGCACCGGCTGGCCCTGGAATTTCTCGAGGAACATTTCCATCCCTCCATCGAACCGCTAGATGCCCGCGAAGGAAAGCAGTTTCGCGCGGAGGACTGAAGAGGACTACAGAGCAGGAGGGTTCGTACGGAGGCTCGGAAGGCACGGAGAGTGGTAGCCGTCGACCTCCGGGCGACGGGCTCGGTGACTTTTCGGAACCGGGATGAAGGTGCGATCACGCAACTCGCCCCGTGCCCGGAGGTCACGGGCTACCCAAGGCGCGCTCCGCGCGTGCAGCGGTCATAGCCCGCCGCTACAACTGGACACGGGCGCGGAAACAGGGTTTGCTGGAGTATGCCTTTTTCTCCTTCGCATGAGCAGCCGTTGTCCCGTGAACCCGCGCCGTTTGGGACGTTTTTGGTCAAGGTGCTTGCTTTGCTTTTGGCGGCGGCTTTTGTGGGGTTGATCGTCGTTATGGCCGCGATCCTCAACGGCACCAAGCAGTCATCGAATGAGTTCGTGGCTGTTTCTCACCAGCTTCCTCCCTCCAATTATACGCCTCCGCCATCCGTGCCTCCCACGCCGATTATGCCTACACTCCCCTTGAAATACCCCGCTTCGCGCGTGATTGATGCCTCGGACACGTTCTTTGGGGTGAAGGTGGAGGATCCTTATCGCTGGCTGGAGGAAAGCCCGTCGCAATCGCCGGAGGTGAAGGATTGGCTGGCGGCCCAGAATTCGCTGACGCGGAGTTATCTGGATGCGTTGCCGGGCCGCGCGGCGTTTGAGAAGCGCTACGAGCAGATGATGCGCATCGACACGATCAGCGCGCCGGGCCGTGCAGGGGACCGCTATTTCTACGGCAAGCGCAAGGCGGAGCAGGAGAAGGCGGTGCTCTACTGGCGCTCGGCGGTGGACCCGAACGATCCGGAGCATGTGCTGATCGATCCGAATCCGTGGGTGGGTGACAAGGCGGCGTCGCTGGGCGGGACTTCGCCGTCGCTGGACGGCAAGCTGATGGCGTATTCGATCAAGCCGAACAATGCGGACGAGGCGACGCTTTATGTGAAGGACGTCGCAACGGGCCAGGATTTGCCGGGCGAGGTGATCACGGGGGCGAAGTACGCCGAGCCGTCGTGGCTGCCGGATGGCTCGGGCTTCGTCTACACGTGGTTGCCGCCGGCGGACCCGGCGCATGTGGCGGACCGGCCCGGCCTGCAGTTGGTGAAGTTTCACAAGCTGGGCACGGACCCGAAGAATGACCCGATCCTGCACGACAAGACGGGCGACCCGACGAAGTTCATCGGGGCGTATGTGTCGCGCGACGGGAAGTGGATTTTCCTGTCGCTGCAGAACGGCTGGGACAAGAACGATCTGTGGTATCAGCCGCTGCATGGCGAGCCGACCGCGGCGATCGCGCATAAGTGGAAGCCGATTGTGGTGGGCAAGCCGTTCCTTTACTCGCTCGATGCGTGGCAGGGTGAGGGGTACATCACGACCAACGAGGACGCGCCGCGCTTCCGGATGTTCAAGGTGAGCCTGGACAAGCCGACGCGCGAGCATTGGAAGGAGATCGTGCCGCAGTCGCCGACCGCCGTGTTGCAGGGCGGTGGCATCGTGGGCAATCACCTGGTGCTGTCGTGGCTGGATAATGTGGTGAGCAAGGCGGACATCTGCGACCTCGACGGGAAGCTGGTGCGGCATCTGGAGGTGCCGGGCATTGGCTCGATCGGCGTCGAAGGTGACCCGGATTACAACGAGCTCTTTTACTCGTTCGACAATTTCACCACGCCGCCGACGATTTATCAGACGAGCGTGACCGATCCGGCGCAGAAGGTTTGGGCGGAGATCAAGTTCCCGGTCGATCCGTCGCCCTACACGGTCGAGCAGAAGTGGTTCGCTTCCAAGGACGGGACGCAGATTCCGATGTTCATCGTGCATCGCAAGGACATCAAGATGGACGGGAGCACGCCGTTCCTGATTTACGGCTACGGCGGGTTCAGCGTCAGCCAGACGCCGGGATTCATGGCCAACTGGTTCCCGTTCCTCGAGGCGGGCGGCGGTTATGCGATGGTGAACCTGCGCGGCGGCGGCGAGTTTGGCGAGAAGTGGCACCAGGACGGCATGCTGCTGAACAAGCAGCACGTGTTCGATGACTGCATCGGCGCGGCGGAGTTCCTTATTAATAATAAGTACACGTCGCCGGAGCATCTGGCGGTGCGCGGCGGTTCCAACGGCGGCCTGCTGGTGGGCGCGGTCATCACGCAGCGGCCGGACTTGTTCCGCGCGGCGGTTTGCGAGGTGCCGCTGCTCGACATGATCCGCTATCCGCTCTTCGGCAGCGGCAAGACGTGGGTGCCGGAATACGGCTCGCCGGACAACGCGGAGCAGTTCAAGGCGCTCTATGCTTATTCGCCGTATCATCACGTGCAGCCGGGCGTGAAGTTTCCCGCGCTGCTGATGTGTTCCGCGGCGAACGATGATCGCGTCGATCCGATGCACGCGCGGAAGTTCGTCGCGGAAATGCAGGCGGATAACGCCGATGACTACCCGATTTTGCTGCGCGTGGAGTCGCAAAGCGGCCACGGCGGGGGCGATCAGGTGAAGAAAACCATCGAAATGGGCACGGATGTGTGGACTTTCCTGATCCACGAATTGGGGGCTACGCCATTAACTGATTCTACTCAAGGCGCTGATAATAAGTAATTTATAGAAAAATTTCTGATTCCTTTGACACGGAAGCGCTGAGAACTACAATGCTTGTCCGGAGATTCAGTTCTCGCGGACGAACAAAAAATGGATCGAGGTGAATACCGTTGAGTGAAGTACGATTGAAAAAAGGCGAGTCCGTCGACAAGGCGCTGCGCCGCCTCAAGAAGAAGCTCGACCGTGAAGGCACGCTGCGCGAAGCGCGCACGCGTCGCAATTACGAGAAGCCGAGTGAAAAACGCCGCCGCAAGGCGAAAGAGCCCAAGCTGAACTACTGGGGGAGCTTCTCCCTGTAAGTTAGCCGGCAGAAAATTTGAAATCCGGTTTGGATCGCGAGGTCCAAACCGGATTTTTCTTTTGGTAGCCGTCGCACTCCGTGCGATGGAATTTACCCCAAGCGCTCCCTTTTAACCCCCGTCGCACGGAGTGCGACGGCTACCTGTTCAGCCGCGCCTTGGTGTAAAGCGCCCATTGCCGGACGAAGACTTTGTCCCAGGAGAAGCGCTCGCGGACGAGCTTCGCGGCTTGGGCGCCGAGGGTGGGGAGATCCTGGTCGTCGTAGCGCTCGATGGCGTCGGCGATGTCGTGCGGGTCGTTCTTCGTGGCCCAGAGATCGAGGCCGGTCATGATGTTGGCGTCCATGAAGCTGCCGCGCACGCCGACGCACGGGAGCCCGCAGGCCTGAGCCTCGAGCACGACGAGGCCGAACGTCTCGCACACGCCGGGGTGAATGAAGAGGTCGGCGGCGTGGTAATACTCGGCGAGCTTGGCGCTGTCCTGCAGGTGAGCGCGCCAGGTGAGCGCGTTGGTGCGATGGCGCGTGGCGGGGAGGATGCGGCGGAGCGGGCCGTCGCCGACGATGACGAGGTGGTAGCGGTTGGGATGGCGCTGGTTGAGGGCCTCGAAGGCGGCGAGAAGCATGCCGATGTTTTTCTCGGGCGAGAGGCGGCCGACGTAGAGGAGCACGCGGCGGTCCTTGGGCAGGTCGAGCTTTTGGCGCAGGTCATCTTCACGCGGGACGGGCTGGAAGGTGTGCGTGTCGACGCCGAGGTTGAGCGTCACCGCGTTGGTCACGCCCCAGCCGTGGAGGAGGTCGCGCAGGGGCTCGGAGGGGACGAGCGTGGCGGCGAACCGGCTGTAGAGATTGACGATGTAGTCCTCGGCGAAGTTGAGCACCGCGCCGCGCACCCACGCGCCGCCGTACTTGAGCGCCGTGCGGAGGTAGGCCTCGGGGAAGTGCGAGTGGTAGAAGCCGAAGACGGACGCGTGCGTCTGCTCACCGGCGCGGAGGGCGGTCCACGCGACGTGGTAGGGGTCGCCCGACTCGATGATGTCGGGCCGGATGTCGTCGAGGATGTCCATGACCAGCCGCGTGTTGAAAATGAGCCGGTAGCGCGACGGGTAGCGCGAGAAGAAGTCGAGCCGTGGCGACTGGATGGTGTGCAGGTGCAGGCGGCCCTCCCGCTCGTAGCGGGTGGTGGGGCCGGGGACGATGAGGTGATGCTCGTCGCGCGTGTGCTCGACGACGTGCTTGCGCTTCTCCGAGATGTAACGCTTCACGCCGCCGCTGACGGGCGAGTAGAACTGCGTGACGTCGCAGATTTTCACTGGAGCGCCGCGCGGGAAGGCCTAAACCTTCTCGCCTTTTCCGTTGATGTCGAAGAGGGAGGAGACCGACTCGCCGCCGTTGATGCGCTTGATGGCTTCGCCGAGGATGTTGGCGACGCTCAGCACGGTGAGCTTGAAGCCGGGGATTTGGCGCACCACGGTGGAGTTGGTCGTGATCAGTTCGTCGATGGCCGAATTTTGCAGGCGTTCGGCGGCCATGTCGGTCAGGAGGGCATGGGACACGGCGGCGAAGATGCGGCGCGCGCCGTGTTCCTTGAGCAGCTTGGCCGCGGCGGTGAGCGTGCCAGCGGTCTCGGTCAGGTCATCGACCATGAGGACGTCCTTGCCATCGACTTCTCCGACGAGGTATTGCGAGTCGACCGAGGTGGCGCTGGTGCGGCGCTTGGCCACGATGGCGAGGCCGGTGTGGAGGAGCTGGGAGTAGGCGCTGGTCTGCTTGATGCCGCCGACGTCGGGGGAGACGGTGATCAGGTTGTCGAGCTTGAGCGTGGAGAGGTAGCGGTAGATGACCGGCGCGGCGTAAAGGTGGTCGACTGGGATGTCGAAGAAGCCCTGAATCTGTTGCGCGTGCAGGTCCATGCAGAGGATGCGGTTGGCGCCGGCGGCGGTGAGCAGGTTGGCGACGAGCTTGGCCGTGATCGGCACGCGGGGCTGGTCCTTGCGGTCCTGGCGCGCGTAGCCGTAGAAGGGCATGACGGCGGTGATGCGCATGGCGCTGGCCCGGCGGGCCGCGTCGATCATGATCAGCAGCTCCATCAGATTCTGGTTGGTCGGCGGCGCGGTGGGCTGGACGATGTAGACGTCGCGGCCGCGGATGTTCTCGTTGATCTTGACGAAGGTTTCGCCGTTGGGGAACGAAGTGACGGTGGCCTGGCCGACCGGGACGCCGACGTAATCGGCAATTTCCTTGGCGAGGCCGGGGTTGGCGTTGCCGGTGAAAACCTGCGGGCCAGTATTGTCCATTGCCCCGTGATTCTCGCGTTGCCGGGGGTGGTGAGCAAGGAAGAATCGCCACGAAATCGCAACATTCAGCGCCTGAAGGGCCTGTTCCTCCTTCCCGGCCCCGCAAAGAAGATTTTTTGCACGATCCTCCCTTGCCGTGTTGGAGCCTCACGGCGAGAAAACGTGGCAAGCTGTCGCAGGCGAGAAGAGGCGTTACTCTCCACCGAAAAGACATCGTATAGTTTGACAGCGTACTATTTTATGTAATGATAAAAACAGCCGGGAAGCGACTCCAGACCGGTTCCTGACATGAAGGCCCATGACGATCAATCCCACAGCGCAACTAAACTGCGAAAACTCGCGGCGCTGCCGTGGTGGCATCCGCTCAAGATTCTTGCCCGCTTGCTGATCGTCCTCACCGTTGGATTCATCGTTATCTGCGCGTTTCTTTACGCAAAGCAAGGAAGCCTGATTTATCCGGGAGCGGGCCGGTCGGTCACGGCTTTGGAAGCTGAGCGCGAAGCGCGCGACGCCGGGCTCGTCGCGTGGAGTTCGGAGGGCAAAGCCGATCCGCAGGGTTTCGTGCTGAAGGATTTCCACGATCCGGCGCCGCGCGGGACTTTCATCGTGCTGCACGGTAACGGCGAGTATGCGTGGTACCACGCCGATACGGCGATGAACCTGCGTCAGCACGGATTTCGCGCGTTTCTCTATGAGTATCCCGGCTACGGCGGGCGTCCAGGGACGCCGAGTGAGAAGACGATCGTGCCGGAGGTACAGGCGATCATTCGCGCGCTGGACAAGGCGGGGCTCGGTCCGGTGTATGTCTGGGGGCAGTCGCTCGGCTCGGGTGTGGCGGCGGCGGCGTGCGCGGATGAATCGCTGCCGGTGCACGGCCTGCTGATCATCACGCCGTGGGATACGCTGCCGAATGTGGGCGCGGCGTTCTACCCGTTCATTCCCGTGCGTGCGCTGATGATCGACCGCTACGATTCGGTGGCGAATCTCGCGCATTTCCGGCATCCGATTTGCCTCGCGCGCTCCGACCGGGACGATGTGATTCCGCCGCGGCTGAGCATGCATCTTTACGCGACATTGCCGGAGCCGAAGAAGGAGATCGTTTTCGCCGGGGCGCATCACAATGACTGGCCGATGGTCGCGCCGTCCGGGTGGCTGGATGAGGCGCTCGATTTTATCGCGCCGAAGAAGTAGCCGAGTTTCACACGGAGGACTGCAGAGAGACGGAGGACACGGAGAAATTTTGTGGTAGGGACGCGAGTCCCTTCGCGTCCTTTTTACCCATCACGTCCCGCTTAGTCCCGGACGGCAGGGGACTGCCGTCCCTACCTCGAAGGTTTCTGCGGCGCGGCATTGGTCACACCCATCTGCTTCAGCTCCGCCTGCGTGTATTGGCGCGTGGAGACGGTGTAGTAGATGACTTCGCCCTGGTCGGTTTGCTGCTTTTGCACGAAGAAGGGCATCTGCGGCCAGACCTTGATGATGTTGTGCGCGATCCGGTTGGTGTCGGGCATCGCCCACGTCATGTCGATCTTGCCGAGCATGACGAAGAAAAAGATATAGAGCCCCACGGCAGTGCCAAGCAGGCCCCAGAAGCGGACGGATTTGTAGAGGCGCAGAAGCGCGTTCATGGCCGAGAGTGTAGCGTGGTTGGCGCGCTGGGGATAGGACTTATAGGACCGATAGGACCTATACGACTAATAGGACGAGAGCCGATCGGAAGTGTCCTATAGGAACCTATCAGCGCCGCCCGTCGATCAGCTCCCAGAACTCGGGGAGCTTTTGGAGGGTTTCGTCCTCGGCCATGGGGAGCTTGGTGCGGAAGAGGAAATCCTTTAGTGTGTTTTTGTGGAGGACGCGGTGGATGAGGAGGCCGGCGTCGGTGCGCTCGAAGTAGATGCGGTAATCCTTGGTGCGATAGCGGTAGAGGTTGCGCTTTTCGCGGTGGAGCTTGCCGAATTTATCAGGGTCGGCCTTGTCGAGGTCCTCGGGCAGGAAATTGAATTCGCTGAGGATCTGGAGCTGGAGGAGTTTGGGCAGTTGCGCGAGCTCGGAGGTGCTGCGGTCGTTGAAAATGATCTGGAACACTTGGGGAAGGGAGGAAGGGAAAAGGGTAAAGGGAAAAGGGTGGGAGTACGAAGCAAAAACGGAGCGGCGTACTTTTGTGGCTGCTTCTTGTGCGCTGCGCGCACCCGGACAACGAGTTGTCCGGGCTATCCGAACGCCGGGCTAATTGCCGGCTTCGGTTCTCGGGCGTTCGCCGTAGAGAAGGTAGGGGCGGCGGGCTTCGCGGAAGGCCATGAGGTCTTGTTGCCAGGAGGCGATGATTTCCTCCGGGGTTTTGCCGCCCTGGATGGCGAGGCGGAGTTCGTCGGTGCCGGCGATGTGGTCGAAAGCGGAGGGGCCGGAGTCGCCGTCGTCGCTGGGGCGGAACATGTGGGTGCCCGAGCTGTGGTAGGCGCGGTAGAGAATTTGCACGGCGACGTTGCAGAGATTGACCTTGTCGGGGTCGGTGTAGAAGAGCTGAACGCCGTTGACGATGTCGTTCTTGAAGAGGTTGTAGAACGGCTTGTAGGTGACCGGCTCGAACAGGATGCCGGGCATTTTCATCTGGTTCATCTGGTCGGCCAGCGTGAAGGAATCGAAAGTGGGATGTCCGAAAACGGCGAAGGGCAGCGTGTAGCCGACGCCGTTGCTGACCCCGCCGGCCTCGCCGAGCATGCCGGTGGCGACGTAGTGCAGGGAAGTTTCCGCCGTCGGGATGTGCGGCGAGGTGGGAATCCAGACAAGGCCGGTGTCGCCCCAGTACATCGAGCGGTACCAGCCTTTCATGGAGACGATGGTGAGCGGTGGGACTTTTTTGATCCAGCCGGGCGAGGAATGGATCATGTAGGCGAGCTCGCCGGGCGTGAGGCCGTAGACGTAGGGGATGTTCCATTGGCTGGTGAAGGAGCGGAACTTGGGATCGAGCATCGGGCCCTCGACGCGATTGCCGTTGAGCGGGTCGGGCCGGTCGAGGACGCAGAAGCGGACGTTGGCTTCGCCGGCGGCTTCCATGGCGAGGCCGAGCGTGCTAATGAAGGTGTAGCTGCGGCAGCCGATGTCCTGGATGTCGTAGACGAGGACGTCGACGTCCTTGAGCATGTCCGCGGTGGGCTTGCGCGTGGGACCGTAGAGCGAGTAGACGGGCAGGCCGGTGCGCGGGTCGGTGCTGGACTCGACGTATTGCCCGGCGTAGTCGCTGCCGTAGACGCCGTGCTCGGGGCCGAAGAGCGCGACGAGTTGTACGCCGGGCGCGTTGCGCAGGACATCGACGGTGCTGACGCCGTGGGAGTCGATGCCGGTGGCGTTGGTGATGAGGCCGACGCGCTTGCCCTGGAGCTCGGCGAAGTGGTGGGCCTCGAGGACGTCGATGCCTAGCTGGACGTTGGCAGCGCGGAGGGGCGTGAGCAGCGCGATTGCGCCGATGACGGCACAAAGGAGGCGCTGCGGAAAATGCATTGCAAGGTTAGGCGAAAATCTCGCGGATGAAGGCGACGTCGTTCTCGGACATCGCGCGGCCAACGCCGGCGAGGTTGCAGCGCGCCTGGCGTTCGTTGCGGAAGCCGGGGATGACGCAGGCGACGCGCGGCTGCGCGAGCAGGTAGTTGAGCGCCGTGGCGGCGAGTTCCTCGGTCGACGTGCCGAAGCGGGCCTTGAGCTTCTCGATCTTCGGCTTCACGCTGGCGAGACCCTCGGCGCTGAAACGTCCGTTGCCCAGACGGATGTCGCCGGGCTCGAACTGCGGCGGTTTGTCCGCGCTGTATTTGTCGAGAAGAATGCCTTGGGCGAGGGGACTGAACGCGACGAAGGTGAGATCGAATTTCTCCATCAGCGCGACGAGCGGCGAGCCGGGCCGCACGAATTGGTCGTCCATCGCGTGCGCCCATGATTGCAGCACGACGGGCCGCACCACGGGGACGACGCGCGCGAAATCGTCGTAGCTGTAGGCCGACTGGCCCTTGAGCCGGACCTTGCCCTCTTTTACCAGCGCGTCGAGGGTCGCGGCGGCCTCGGGCAGGTAGCGGTCGTTCTCGCCGAAGTTGCCGTGATGAAAATAGTAGAGGTCGATGTAGTCGCGGCCGAGGTTGATGAGCGATTGCTCGCACTGGTGCCGGATGTGCGCGGGCTCGTAGGCGTGCTCGGCCGTGCCGGGGAAGTGGCCGATCTTGGTGGCGATGATCACGTCGGTCGATTTCACGCCGAGCTTTTTCAACGCGCGGGCCAGCATGCGCTCGGCGCGGCCGTTGCCGTAGACGTCGGCGTTGTCGAAATGGTTCACACCGGCGTCGAGGCCGGTCTTGATCGCGCGCACGACTTCGTCTTCGTCGACGTTGGCCCAGCCGTTGGGTGTGCCGTTGACCCAGTTCAGGCCGCCCATGGTCCAGCAGCCAAAGCTGACTTCGGAAACTTTGACGCCGGAATTGCCGAGCGGACGATATTTCATAGGCACAATTAGCTTTTCAAGGATGCACGCGTGGAGGCGTTTATCAAGAATCGAGCGCGGTCGAACCAAAGCGCGTATTTTTTGATGAAGCAAACGAGCAATGCTAACGTCTTAAAGAGTGAGGTTATATATGATCAAGAAACTCTTATTGGTTCTCATCGCGACCGGCATGCTGGCCTTCGCCACTCAGCCCGCGCACGCAGGTGTGCATGTGGGCATTGGTATCGGCGTAGGCGGCGGCTATTACGCACCGGGGCCTTATTACGGCTATCCGTATTACGGCTACTACGGCCCGTATCCGCCCTACGGTGTCTATTATGGGCCGGGTTATTATCCGTGGTATCACGGCTACTGGGGCGGCGGTTATTACCACGGCTATCATGGCTACTACGGTCGCGGCGGTGGTTACTACGGTCACGGCTACCATCATTAAGGTAGCGCCAGTTTCGCGGGGCCGTTGTGTCATGGCAACGGCTCCGTCTTTTTACAGCGGACTTGCTGCCCGCTCGTTATCGATGAGGCGGGTTTTGCCGACGTAGACAGCGGCGCAGAGGCGGTCGCCGGCCAGGGTGACGTAATCGATTTTCAGGCCGCTTGTTTTTGCGAGCAGCTTTTTTAGCGCTGCTTCGGGATTTTTTAATTGCGCGGCGACTTGCAGCGCGATGGCGAACTTTACAGCGACTTCGCGCTCGTCCGGCGACAGGTAGCCGTTGCGGGAGCTGAGCGCGAGGCCGTCGCGGTCGCGCACGGTGGGTGCGACGACGATCCGCACCGGCACGTCGAGATCGCGGACCATGCGCTGAATGACGTCGACCTGCTGCGCGTCCTTCTGGCCGAAGTAGGCCTTCGAGGGCCGAACGAGGTTGAAGAGCTTGAGCACGATGGTGGCGACGCCGCGAAAATGGCCGGGGCGCGAGGCGCCGTCGCGTCCCAGCGAGCGCTCAACTTCTTCGACCCACGTGGAGTGGCCGGGCGCGTAGAGGTTGCCCGGTGCGAAGACGAGATCGGCGCCGGCTTTGCGGCAGAGCGCGAGGTCGCGCGCGCGCGGGCGCGGGTAGCGCGAGAGATCTTCCCTGGGGCCGAACTGCGTGGGGTTCACGTAAATGCTGACGACGACGCGGCGGCATTCCTTGCGCGCGCGGCGGATGAGCGTGAGATGGCCCTCGTGCAGCGCGCCCATCGTCGGCACGAAGCCGACCGACGCGCCCGATTTCACCCACGCCGCGCTGAGCCGCTGCATCACGGGGATGCTCTGGACAACTTTCATTGGAAAACTGTACGCACTAATCGTCTCGCCGCGCCAGTCTGCGGTCGCGGGCAACCACGGCTGGTGCGGGATTTGAGCTTGAATCCGCCGCTGGTGAAATTATGCTTCACCTTCGCGCGCGAACCGCACCCGGTCACGCGCGAGCTTTCACGGCGGCCGTAGCTCAATGGTAGAGCTCCAGATTGTGATTCTGGCTGTTGCGGGTTCGAGCCCCGTCGGTCGCCCCATTTTTCACTTGGCGGGGGCAGGATCTTTAGCCGCCAAGGCGGGCCTACCAGTTGGCCTGCTCGACGAGGCGCTCGATTTCGAGGCCGACGAGGCAGACGTCGTCGAAGAAGTTTTCCTGGCCGGAATAGGCGCGGGCCTTGGCGAGGAGGGTGTCGAGAAAGGCGGCGCCGTGCAGCGGGCTGCATTCCTGCGCGATCTGGAGGAAGCGGGGGTCGTCGGGCGAGAGATCCTTGCCTTCGCCGAGGTCGCAGAGGCCGTCGGTGTAAAGCAGGATGAAGTCGCCGGGCTTCATGGTCGCTTCCTCGGTGGTGTAGGTGGAGTCCCTGGCGACGCCGAGGGCAAACGGATGGCGCGAGGCGCGGGCGCCGAGGAGGCTCACCGTGTTTTCGCCGCGGTGGACGTGAACCGGCTGCGGATGGCTGGCGTTGGAGAAGCGGATGGTGCCGTCGGCGACGTCGACGATGGCGTAGAAGGCGGTGACGAACATCGACGTGGGCAGGGGCTCGAAGAAATGGTGCAGGCGGCGGTTGAGTTCGCCAAGGAACGCGCCGGGGTCGTGGGCGACGTTGTGGATTTCCTCGACGAGGACCCGCTGCACGGCGGTGACGAGCGCGGCGTGAACGCCGTGGCCCATGACGTCGCAGATGAGCACGCCGGCCTGGGTGTCGGAGAGCTGGCTGACGGTGAAGAAGTCGCCGCCGACACGGCCCTCGGGCAGGTAGCTGTGGGCGAACTTGAGCGCGCTGGCGGCTTCCGTGGCGCTGCGGGGAAAGCGCGGATAGCTTTGCGGGAGCAGGGCGAACTGCACCTCGCGGGCGAGGGCGAGTTCCTGGTCCATTTGCGCCTGCTTCTCGGCGAGGGCCTCGGTGTAGATCTTGAGTTTTTCGGACTGGGCGTGCTCTTCGGTGACGTCGCGGGAGATGCCGCAGGTGCCGATGATCTGGCCGGAGCCGTCGCGCAGCGGAACCTTGGTGGTGGAGACCCAGGTGATGCGGCCGTCGGGAAGGTTTTCGCGCTCGAGCTTGGCGACGATGGGTTCGCCGCTGCCGAGCACCTGCAACTCGTCGTTGTAGGCGTCCTTGGCGTGCTCGGGCAGGAAGAGGTCGAAGTCGGTCTTGCCGATGATGCCGGAATCGTCCGTGACCTTGTGGAAATCGCGCATGGCCTGGTTGACGAGAAGGAAGCGGCCGTCGCGGTCCTTGAAATAGATGCGGTCTGGCGTCGTGTTCATGAGGGCCGTGAGCAGATGGTGGTCGATCTGGGCCATACGACGAAAGGGTGGGTCAGGGCTGGGGTGCGGCGGAGGGGATCCACGCGCAAAAGCCTCTCTGAAGGTAATACGAAGGGCAGGGGTGATTAGCGATGAAAATGTTTCGGGAAAGCAAACGCCTAATTATACGTTTGTATTATTTGCTTGCCGCCCGTTTTCCGGCGCGGAGAATTTCCGCATGGCCCTGCGTGAACTCATCCTCGATTTCAATTCCTACTTCGCCTCCGTTGAGCAACAGGATCGGCCCGAGCTGCGCGGGCTGCCGGTTGCCGTCGCGCCGGTGATGACCGATCACACCTGTTGCATCGCGGCCAGCTACGAGGCCAAGCGCTGGGGGATCAAGACCGGCACGGGGGTGGGTGAGGCGCGCAAGATGTGCCCCACGCTGGTGGTGGTGGAGGCGCGGCCGCCGCTTTATGTAACGTATCATCACCGGCTGGTGGCGGCGGTGGATTCGGTCCTGCCGGTTTCGGAGGTACTTTCGATCGACGAGATGCGCTGCGCCTTGCGTGGGCGCTGGCAGGAGCGGGAAACCGTGCTGGGCCTGGCGCGGCAGATCAAGCGCGCGATTGCGAACGCGGTCGGCGTTTTCGTGCGGTGCTCGATCGGCATTGCGCCGAACGGGTACCTGGCGAAGACGGCCTCGGACATGCTGAAACCGGACGGCCTTGTCGTGATTGATGAGGGCGATCTGCCGGAGATTTTGTTTCCGCTGAAGCTGACCGATTTTTGCGGCATTGCCGAGGCCCGCGAGAAGCGGTTGCACGCCTGTGGCATTCGCACGGTCGAGCAGCTTTGCCGCGCACCGAAGGCGCTGCTGCGGGCGGCGTGGCACGGGATTGAGGGTGAGCGGATGTATGCGTTGCTGCGCGGGGAGGTGGTGGACCGGCCGCCCACGCAGCGGTGCACCGTGGGGCATTCGCACGTGCTCGAGCCGAAGTACCGCACGCTGCCGTTGGCCGAAGCGGTGCTGCAGCGCCTGCTGCAAAAAGCCGCGGCGCGCTTACGGAGCCTCGGCTACATGGCGGCGGCCTTGGGAGTGAGCCTGAAGCTGGTCGACCGCACGACCTGGAGCGATGAAATCCGGTTCATGGAAACGCAGGACACGCTCGATTTGATCCGCGCCTTCGGTCTGGTGTGGCGGCGCCGTCCGCCGGAGTTGCCGGTGCCGTTGTGGGTGGGCGTGACGCTGTTTCACCTGACCGCGGTGCACAACGTGACGCCGGCTTTTACCCAAGTGATCGCTTCACGCGCGATGCTCGACGAGGCCGTTGACCGGCTCAATGGCCGTTACGGGCGCAACAGCGTTTATTTCGGCGGGGCGCAGGCGGCTCTCGATGCCGCGCCGACGCGCATCGCCTTTACCCACGTGCCGAAAGTGGAGAAGGAGCGGGCGGAAATTCCCGAGCAGCCGGCTCGCGGGAAGCGCCGCCGGGTCAAGCTTGCGGATTAATCCGTCTTCGGCTGGGCGGCGGAGGGTCCGCCGGAGCCAACGGTCGGGGCGGCGTTCGTGCTTTCAGGCACAGGGGCGGGTGCGGGAGCCGGGGCGATGGTGGGAATTGGCGCGTGGACGACGGCACCGGCGCCGGGCTCGTAGTTAAAACTCCAGTTGGCGACCATGATCTGGCCGGTCTTGGCGTCGCGGACCCGGATGTTGACGAATTCCTCGTGCTGGATGAGCGGGCGCGGGAGGTAGATGCGCAGCGTGTTGGTGCCGGGATCGAAGTCGTGCTTCACCACGCCCATGTCGCGCACCTGCGTCTCGAGCGAGGCGGGATCGAGCTTGTCCGCGCTCATGTCGGTGAGGACGGCGGTGATGACCGGCTGCGGGTTGCTGATGGTCGCGCCCGGCTCGGGATCGGCCTGGCTGAGACTGAGCGCGCTCTGGTGCAGGTAACCGGCGAAGTTCTTCTCCACGTTTTGCGTGATGGTGTAGCGGCCGATGCTGTAGGGGTTGGTGGTGGAGTGGACCGGGTTGTCGGCGACGGTGAAGATGGCCGTGAAGCCGGCGGCCTGGACGGCGGCCTGCACCTGCTTGTTCCATTCGCCGTAGGGATAGGCGAAGCAGGTGATTTGCTTGCCCAGGTGCTGCTCGAGGGTTCTCTTGGCGCCGGCGGTTTCGTTTTCCAGCCATGCGGCGTATTGCTCGGGCGACTTGCTGCCCTTCTTGGTGAGGATCGGGTGGGTCATCGAGTGGCACTCGATGTCGACGCCCTCTTTTTGCAACTCGACCAGCTCGGGCCAGCTCGCCGCGCCCTTGTAGCTGCTGCTGGGGGTGTTGTTGATGAACTGCGGGTAGATAAAGAAGGTCCAGGGATAGCCGTATTTGTCGAGGATCGGCTTGGCGAAAACGAGCGGGCTTTTGTAGCCGTCGTCAAAGGTAATGCAGACGGAGCCGGCGGGCAGTGTCTTCTGGTGGTGAATGAAGGCGAGGACATCGGACATGGGGACGACGTGATAGCCGTTGTCGTGAATGTACTTCATTTCCGATTCAAAGACGTCCGCCTGCATGGTCCACTGAAGCTTGGGCGAGAGCGTCGTGCCGGCTGGTGCGATCTGGTGGTAAAGCAGCACGATGACGCTGGCTTCACCCTGGGCGGGGGACGGTGCGGTTTGCTCCGGGGCCGATGCGGCCAGCGGCGTGGCGCTGGCCTGGCCGATGACGACAGCCGAGCGGAACGGCGCGAGCTCGGGACGATAGGAGGCGAACTGGAAGACGTTGGCGGCCTGGCGCGGGAAGATCACGGTCGAGGGCGCGGACGGCGTGACCGGGGCCGCATTGGAATCAGCGGGGGCGGGATTCGGCGCCGCGTTGGAATCCGACGATGCGGACGGAGCATTGGTGGACGAGTTGTCCGGTGTCGCGGAAGCCGGAGGGGGAACCGGACCGATCAGCGTGTTGGTGTCCGAAGCGCCAGTGGAATTCGGCGCGGGCGCGGGCGTTTCGGAGGGAATATTGGCGGAGGTGAGTTGCAGCGGGCCGTTGACGTGAAATTTTTCCCGCTCGGCGCGGAACCGCTCTTCCATCTGGGAGCGGGAATACTCGAAATAAATGACAAAGGTGCCGATCGCGAGCAGAACGCCGATGGCCAGGACAATGAAGCGCTTGAGAAACATGAAGGGGTCAGGTTAGCAGCAGGAGGGGGCGGATTCAACAGTTTCCCCAAGCGGCGCGGCGAGCGGGCTCGACTAAGGGCCGGTTCGCGACTAGGTATGGAGTTGGTGCCTTTCATTAAGATCTATTTCCGCTACCTGTTTGTCCGCGTATTCGCGCCATTCGCCGTCTGCCTCGCGGCCTGCACTCTACTCTGGGTCATGGTCGATATTTACGGGAACCTGGAGGACTTCCTCGAGCACAAGGGCGGCTTCGGCACGGTTCTTTGGGCCATCCTCCGCTACTACTGCCTCCTGGTCCCGGACATGCTCGTGCTGGTCTTGCCGTCGGCGATCCTCATTTCCACGATGTGGACGCTGCTCGCGCTGAACCGGCGCAGCGAACTGGTGGCTTTCCAGGCCGGAGGCATGGCGCCGGTCTGGCTTTTTTCTCCGTTCATGATCTTTGGCGTGATTTGGACCTTCGTTCTGATGTTCGACTTGAACTGGCCCGCGCCGATGTCGCTGGTCACACGTGACCGGCTCCTGGATCAGGCAAAGGGGCAAATCGCCCATAGCAACGTCTTCAAGAATCTGCCGTACAAGGACCGCACCGACCGGCGCGTCTGGTTTTTCCAGAATCTCGACACCAACCAGAACACCGGCGCCGGCGTCACCATCCGCGAGTACAACGCCCAGGGCAACGACCTGCGGCAATACTTCGCGCAGAAGGGCGAGTTTACCCCCGGCGGTTTCTGGCGGCTGACCGGCGTGCTGCTCATCCAATACAACCCGGAGGGCGGATTGGAAAAGCGCACGAATTACGAGCAGCTCGACACCGACCTGACCACGCCGCCGAAGCAGATTTCGCTGGTGGTTTCAGAGCCGGGGCATCTCACGGTGTCGCAGCTCTCGCAGTACATCGCGACGAGCACGGCGACTCAGGAGAACATGGCGAAGTTCCGGACCGAGTGGTGGTACCGGCTGTTCTATCCGACGAGCGTTCTCGTGCTGATGCTCTACGGTTTGCTGCAGGGCGCGCGCATCGATCGCCGCGATGCCGCCGCGGGTGTTTTCAAGACGATCCTGGTGCTGATCTTCTACATGGTGATCTCGAACCTGGTCCTGGGTCTGGGCAACAACAACAAGCTGCCGCCGGTCATCGCGGCCTGCGCCACGCAGGTTGTGTTCGGCCTCGTGGGTCTTGGCCTGCTCGGCGCAAGGTACGGCTGGTGGTGGCAGTTGCTGGTGCTCGCGCGAGGCCACACCAAGCGAAACGAAACCGACGTGGAGAAGACTCCGGAGGGCGGAGAAGTCAGCGGATAAGATGATCGTATTCGGCGTGATGGCCGATCCAAAGCCAACTGACTTCGTTGCCGTCAACTTCGGCCAAGGCACGGTAGTGCGCTCCTACTCGGATGGACCACATGCTTCCCTGCAGGTGCTTGAACCGTAGCGAGGGATGGCGCGGGTCAGAAGCCCAAAGCTCGTAATTTTTCCTCGCGAATTCCTGAACTTCGGGCGGCAGGGCGTTAAGCAGACGCCAAAAACGGTCCGTGCAGGTCGAGTTCACGGAAACCGCTTGAGTGTTCCTGCATCGCGTTCCTTCTTAGCCTCGTCGACCAGAAAATTGAGTTTGCCAGCCTGAACATCCTGGCGGATTTGCTCGTCCCATTGTTCCTCAAGGAACTCTTGATACCAATGGTTGAATTGCGCCAAATCTTCTTTTGGTAGTGTCCGAATGGCGGCTTCAATTTCCGTGACGCTCATGCGGCTACGGTAGATGTTTTGGCCTCCGTAGGCAATCCCATCACACGCTCGCCCCGCTCCACTTCAGCTTTTGGCGGAGGACGCGGTAGAAATCGGTGTGGGGCAGGTAGGCGAGCTGAACCTTGGCCTTGGCGGGCGTGATCTCGAGCCATTCGTGCGGGTGCAGGCGGCCGCCGTCGTGGCCGTCGAACTGGACGCCGGGTGCGGGCACGCCGGCTTGCTTGACGATGCGTACGCGGATCGGTTGGTCGGTGCCGACGACGAGCGCGCGGTTGGTCAATGTATGCGGGCAGATGGGGGTGAGCACAATGGCGTCGGCAGTCGGGCTGAGGATGGGACCGTTGGAGGCGAGGTTGTACGCGGTCGAGCCGGTCGGCGTGGAGATGATCAGGCCGTCGCAGACGTACTCGGTGACGAGCGCATCGCCGACCTCAACGCGAATACGCGCGAGCCGCGACGCGGCCATGCGCGTGATGACGATGTCGTTGAGATTGCAGGGCACGACGTGCTTGCGTCCGCTGGGGCGATGGATGACGGCCTCGAGCACGAGGCGCGGGCTCAGCAACAAATCCATGGTCGCGAGATAGGGCAGCACTTTCTCGACCTCCGTGGCGGCGACAGCGGTGAGGAAACCGAGGCTGCCGATGTTCACCCCGAGAATCGGTGTTTGCGAGGGATAGACCGTATTGACCACGTCGAGCAGCGAGCCGTCGCCGCCCGCGATGAGGAGCACATCGGCGCGTTTCGCGAGCGCGATTTCCGTCAGGCCTGGGCGGTGGATCAGGCGGCCCGTGCGCTTTTCAAAAAGCAGCTTCAGGTTGGGATGGCTCTCCGCGAACTCCGCCACCTGATAGATGACCTCCTTAGCGCCGGGCTTGGAGCCGTTCACGATCACGCCCACCGTCACTTTTTTTGCAGCAGCCATAGAAATTCCTCATTGCCGTCGCGGCCGGCGATGGGCGAGGGGATCACGCCCTTCGACTCGACCGGATAATCCCCGGACCATGCGACCAGGTTGCGCACGACCTTGTCGCGCACCGCTGTGTCGCGAACGATGCCGCCCTTGCCGACCTCTTCGCGTCCCGCCTCGAACTGCGGCTTGATCAGCGCGCAGACGCGACCGCCTGAGCCAAGCAGATCGAACGCCGGTGGCAAGACCAGCCGCAATGAAATGAAGGAGACGTCGGCGACGGCGAGGTCGAACGGCTCCAGTTGCTCTTCGGTCAAGCAACTGAGATCGCGCGCGTTTATGCCCTCGTAGACATGCACGCGCTTGTCGTTGCGCAGACGCCAGTGCAGTTGCCCGTGGCCGACATCGACCGCGACCACTTCGCGCGCGCCGTGCTGGAGCAGGCAGTCGGTGAAGCCTCCGGTGGATGCGCCGACGTCGAGGCAGCGCAGTCCGTTAACGTCGAGTTGGAACCCCTTGAGCGCGCCCTCGAGCTTGAACCCGCCGCGGCTGACGTAACGCTCGGCGCCGCGCACCTCTATGGTAGCCGACGCGGCACAGGGCTTGCTTGCCTTATCCCACCGTTGACCTTCCACCCAGACCTCCCCAGCCAGGATCAGACGTTGGGCCTGCTCGCGCGATTCGGCCAGGCCGCGCTCGACCAATTCAACATCCAGGCGGCGGGATTTCATGCGCCATCACCCTACGATTTTCATTCCGCCGCGACGAACGAAAATGACAACTCTGTGAGATTGACCGGCTTGGCCAAATAAACCCTTGAGACTTCTTCAAATCGACCTAGAATTCAAGCCCGATGCCTCTCAATCAAGCCATTTTAGACCGTACAGAATCCTTTCGCGGACTCTATGACCCTTCGTTGGAACATGACGCCTGCGGCGTCGGTCTGGTGGCGAGCATCAAAGGCACGCGTTCCAACGCCATTCTGAGGAAGGCGCTGACCTGCGTCTGCAATCTCATCCACCGCGGCGCGATGGACGCCGACGCCAAGACCGGCGACGGGGCGGGCGTGCTGACGCAGATTCCCTACAAGCTCTTCCGGCCTGAAGTCGAGAAGATGGGCTACAAGCTGTTCCAGGATTCCGATCTCGGCGTCGGCATGATGTTTCTGCCGAACGATCCCTACACGCAGGCGCGCTGCCGGCACATCACCGAGACCGTGCTCAACGAGGCAAAGCTCTTCATCTTCGGCTGGCGCGTGGTGCCGGTCAACCGCCAGGTACTGGGCGAGAAGGCGCTGCGCACGTGCCCCGACATCGAGCAGATTCTCGTCGGCCGGCCCGACCCGACCTTGATGAGCGACGAGGAGTTCGAGCGGAAGCTTTTCCTTTGCCGCAACCAGATCGAGGACCTGGCCGAGAGCCAGGGCATCAAGGATTTTTACATCCCAAGTTTCTCGAGCCGCACCATCGTTTACAAGGGACTGCTCGCGGCGCCGACGCTCGAGCGCTTCTATCTCGACCTGCGCGATCCGAACTACACCACCGCTCTCGCGATCTTCCATCAACGCTACAGCACGAACACGTTCCCGACCTGGCCCCTCTCGCAGGCCTGCCGCATGCTGGCGCACAACGGCGAAATCAACACCGTCATGGGCAACCGCATGTGGACCAAGGCGCGCGAGCCGGAGCTCAAGAGCCCCTACTTCGGCGATGCGATCAAGAAGCTGCGCCCGATCATCCAGCCCGGCGGCAGCGATTCCTCGAGTCTCGACAACGCGCTCGAGGTCGCCGTGATGGGCGGCCGCGACATCCTCCATTCCATGCTCATGCTCGTGCCCGCCGCGTGGCAGGGCGATTCGTCGACGCCTTCCGACGTGAAGGAGTTTTACGAGTATCACCAGTGCCTCAATGAGCCCTGGGACGGCCCCGCCGCGCTCGTCTTCAGCGATGGCCTCACCATCGGCGCGTGCCTCGACCGCAACGGCCTGCGGCCCGCGCGCTATAAGATTTCCGATGACGGCCTGCTCACGCTCGGCTCCGAGGTGGGCCTGCTCACGATCGATGATGCGAGAGTGATCGAGAAGGGGCGGCTTGGGCCTGGCGAGATGATCGCGGTCGACACGGTGAAGGGCGTGCTGCTGCGCAACGACGACATCAAGGCCGAGTACGCGAAGAAAAAGCCGTACGGCCAGTGGATGCGCGAGAACATCAAGGACATCGTCAGCACGCCGTCGCTTGAGTCCCAGCCTTCGCCCGGCGCAACGCTCCTGCAGCAGCAGTTGGCCGCCGCCTACACCGAGGAGGAACTCACCACCACGCCGTCGATCCTCAAGATCATGGGCGAGACGGGCGAGGAAGCGATCGGCTCGATGGGCGACGATGCGCCGCTGGCCGTGCTCTCGCGCAGGCCGCGCCTCTTATATACCTACTTCAAGCAGCTCTTCGCGCAGGTGACCAATCCGCCGATCGATCCGATCCGCGAGCGGCTGGTCATGTCGGTCGAGGTCCTCGCGGGCCAGCGCCTGAACTGGCTCGAGGAAACGCCGGAGCACGCGCGCTTGCTGCGCCTGCAATCGCCGATACTGACCAATCCCGAAATCCAGCAGATCCTCGCGCTGAAGGACGGCGCGTTCCGCTCGGCCACGGTGAGCTGCCGCTTCCCGGTCAGCGAAGGGCCGGACGGCCTCAAGAAGCATCTCGACCGCATTTGCGCCGAGGCCGAGAAGGCCGTTGACGAGGGTGCGACGTTGATCGTGCTGAGCGATTGGGACATCGACGCGCAGCATGCGCCGATCCCGATGCTGCTGGCCACCGGCGCGGTGCATCATCACCTCATCCGCGCCGACAAACGCTCGAAGGCGAGCCTGATTTGCGAAACGGCCGAGTGCCGCGACGTGCATCAGTTCGCGTGCCTCCTCAGCTACGGCGCCTCGGCGGTGAATCCCTACGCCGCGCTGGCCACGCTCGACAGCTACGTCCAGAAGGGTGAGCTGAAGTCGGGCGACAAGGTGCTTGATGGACCAACCGCCGCGAAGAATTATCGTTACGCGCTGGAGAAGGGCCTGCTCAAGATCATGTCGAAGATGGGCATCTCGACGCTGGCCAGCTACAGTGGCGCGCAGGTGTTCAGCGCCATCGGCCTGCATCCGGACGTCATCAACTACGCCTTCACCGGTACGGTCTCCCAGGTGCAGGGTCTGAACTTTGCCGATATCGCGAAGGAAACGCTCGCGCGCCACACGCGGGCTTTCGCGCCCGAGGCGAAGCTTTCCGATGAGGGCATTTACCGCTTCCGCCGCGACGGTGAGACGCATGCCTGGACGCCTGCCGTGCTCCAAAGTTTCCACACTTTTGTCGGCATCAAGGGCATGGACAAGGCCAACAAGTGGGAGGACTACGAGAAGTACATGGCCGCGGTCGAGGACAGCGCGCCCGTTTCCCTCCGCCAATGCCTGCAGTTGAAGAAAGGAACGCCGATTCCGCTCGATGAGGTCGAGCCCATCGAGGAAATCCGGCGCCGCTTCACAACGGCGGCCATGTCGCTCGGCGCGCTCTCGCCCGAAGCGCATGAGACCCTGGCCATCGCCATGAACCGCATCGGCGGCAAGTCCAATTCCGGTGAGGGCGGCGAGGACCGCTCGCGCTTCACGCCGATGGAGAACGGCGACTCGAAGAACTCGCGCATCAAGCAGGTCGCGTCGGGCCGCTTCGGCGTCTCGGCGGAATATCTCGCCAGCGCCACGGAAATCGAAATCAAGATGGCGCAGGGCTCCAAGCCCGGCGAAGGCGGCCAGATTCCCGGCCACAAGGTTTCGGTGATGATTGCGAAGCTGCGGCGCAGCACGCCGGGCGTCATGCTCATCTCGCCGCCGCCGCATCACGATATTTATTCGATCGAGGATCTCGCGCAGTTGATCTACGATCTCAAGCAGGTCAATCCGCGCGCGAAAGTCTGCGTGAAGCTGGTCGCCGGCGCTGGTGTGGGCACGGTGGCCGCGGGCGTGGCCAAGGCCTACGCCGACATCGTGCTGATTTCCGGCCATGACGGCGGGACGGGCGCGTCGCCGCTCTCGTCGGTCAAGAACGCGGGTGGCCCTTGGGAACTCGGCCTGGCCGAGGCGCACCAGGTGCTCCTCCTTAACGGCCTGCGCAATCGCGTCACGCTCCGTTCCGATGGCGGGATGAAGACCGGCATGGACATCCTCGTCGCGGCGATGCTCGGTGCGGAAGAATTCAACTTTGGCACGGCGGCGCTCATCGCCACCGGCTGCGTCTATGTGCGCAAATGCCATCTCAACACCTGCCCCGTCGGCGTCACCACGCAGGACGAAAAGTTCCGCGCCAAGTACAAGGGCACGCCGGACAATGTGGTGAACTTCTTTAACGGCGTGGCCGAGGAAGTGCGGCGTCATCTCGCCAGCATCGGCGCGCGCACGCTCAATGAGGTCATCGGCCGCACCGATTTCCTCGAGCAGCGCCAAGTGCCGAACCACGAGAAGGCCAACCTCGTCGACTTGTCCCGCGTGCTGGCCATGCCGAAGATCGACGACGGCTCGCCCCGCTTCCACACTTGGGAACGCAATGACAAGCTTGAGGACCGGACGCTGGACGAGACCATCCTGCAGGACGCCAAAAGCTGCCTGCAGAACAAGACCAAGCTGAACCTGAAGTACAAGGTCAAGAATACGTTCCGCTCCATCGGTACGCAGCTCTCGGGCGAAATTGCCTATCGTTACGGCGACGAGGGATTGCCCGAAAACACGCTGAGCCTCGCGCTCTCCGGCAGCGCGGGCCAGAGCCTCGGCGCGTTCCTGGTCAAGGGTGTGCGCATCACGCTCACGGGCGAAAGCAACGACTACGTCGGCAAGGGAATGAGCGGCGGCGAGATCATCGTTGTCCCCGCACCCGTGTCGAAGTTCGATCCCTCGAAGAATGCCATCTGCGGCAACACCGTGCTCTACGGTGCGACCGGCGGCTCGCTCTACATCCGCGGCCGCGCGGGCGAGCGCTTCGCGGTGCGCAACTCCGGCGCGACGGCGGTCGTCGAGGGCATCGGCGACCACGGCTGCGAGTACATGACCAACGGTCGCATCGTCGTGCTGGGCGTGACCGGCAAGAACTTCGCGGCGGGCATGTCGGGCGGCGTCGCCTATGTTCTCGACCAGGAAGGCACCTTCGAGCAGCGCTTCAATAAGGCGATGGTTGGCCTCGAGCGGCTCTCCGATCCGTTCGAAACAAAGTCGCTGAAGGAAACCATCTACAAGCATCTCGAGCTGACGGAAAGCGCGCGCGCCAAGGAAATCCTCGGCGACTGGTCCAAGTTCGAGCCGCTGTTCTGGAAGGTTTGTCCGCATCCGACCGTGCAAACGTCGGCCGGTGCGCAAGCCGCCGCGGCCTCGCACGCGACGCCCGCCCCGGCTTCGGCCGGCGACGGCGTGCTGGCGCCACCTTCCAACGGCAACGGAGATTCCGCCAAGGCATGAGCGCCGAGGTCGCGCATCAGCTCTCCATCTTCGTCGCCAACAAGCCGGGCGTATTGGGCAATGTCTGCGATCTGCTGAAGAAGGAGAAGATCAATATCTTTGCCATCACGACCTCGGACAATCGCGACTACAGCCTCATCCGGCTCATCGTCGACCAGCCGCGCCGCGCGCTCGATTTGCTCGAGGACTTCGGAACGCTGGTGCAGGAAACCGACGTCATCATGATCGATGGACCGAACAAGCCGGGCACGATCGCGGAAATGGCGCACAAGCTTGGCGCGGCCAAGGTGAACATCGAGTATCTCTACTGCGCCACGCCACCCTCGGCCAAGGCCGGGTTGCTGATCTTCAAGCCCTCCAGCGTCCCCAAAGCGCTCAAAGTGCTGAATCAGCGGAAGAGCTGAGGTTTCAGCTCAACGCCGCCGCAAGTTTTTGACCACGGTTGCGACCGGAATGATCCAGTGGAAATCGTCGCGGTGATATTCCATCGGCGGATAGGCCGGGTTGTAGCTGGATAGCGTAACGAGGTTCTTGTCGAGCTGCACATGCATGATCTTGCAAACCGCTCCCTGGTCTTTGATGTTGGCGATAACGAGGTCGCCGTTGTTCGGTGGGGTATTGGGCAGCAGGATGGCGATTTCGCCATCGGAATATTTGGGTTCCATCGAGTCGCCGCGCAGCCGTACGCCAAAGGCTTGCTCGTCGGTCACGTCACTTGGCACGGTGTCGTCCCAATCGCTCGGGATTTGTTCGAAGTCGGTCGCTTGCCCGGCCTGGGCCCAGGAAAGAATCGGTAAATTGCGCAGTCCAAAAGACCGCCTCGCCGGGTCGTTCATCCTGGCTGGTGCCGATTTTTGCAGCAGCTTAAATCGGTCACGCAAGGCCCGGCCCGGCGGACGCCCCCCTTCCACTTGCGAGAGATAACTGCGGTTGATGTCCAGGTGATGCGCCGCTTCCGCCTGCGTGAGTTTCTGCCCCGCGCGCCAGAGACGCAGGCGTTCAGCAAAATCCTCGGGATAGGAGTCGGTAAAATCCATGACCAGAAATACACAAACCACTGGAAGTTAATCAGGAAGTGATCAAAAGTCAACACATGCGTATAAAAGTAATCACTTTGTTGATTTTTAGGCGACACCGCCTAGCGGTGCCATGGGCCAATCGTTGCGAATTCACCATTTGAAAAATGTCCGGCTTGACCGCATGCTTCGAGGATGAAGAACCGTCTCTTTCGCTTGTTATTCGCCGCGGCCTTGCTCGTGGCTCCCACGCTTCCCGCGCAGGCGTCGCCACCGTATCACCTGACGACGGTGAGCTGGGTGCTCGCCACTCGCAATAACCTGGATAACGACGATAAATACGTGACCCTGATCGGGCGCGTGACGGGCCGCGATGACGGCGGCGACTACTTCTTCACCGATGGCACCGGCACGGTGCGCCTGGACCCGAACGATTTCGTGCTGCCGGCCGGTCCGCGGCTCGTTATCGGCGGCCGCATCGATCAGGCCTATCTCGGCATCGGCCATCTCGAAGTCGACGTCCGCAACTGGCACTTCGCGAAGCGCAACCCTCCCGCCAAGTAGCCGCCGCGCGGGCGCGCTTATCTTCCGTAAAACTGGTTGATGCCCTTTTGTGGGAAAAACCGATCCCACGCCTCGACCAGGCCGGAAGCTACCTTGCCAGCGCAGACGTGACCGCCCTGCGAGGCGACCTTCTTCTTGACCAAGTCCACCGCGTTCGCGGGGCAGGCGAGGTGATGCGCGTAACGGCGATCAAGCATCGGCAGGTCGTTGAGATGATCGCCGACGGCCATGATTTGCAGCGGCAGCACGCCCATGCCATGCGCGATGGCCTCGAGACATGCGCCCTTGTTGTACGACTTGTGGCTAAAGCGAAAGTAGATCGAGTTGCGCACGGCGGTGAGCATCGGCCAATCCTTGAGCAGCGGCTCGATGAACGCGGAAATCTCGTCCGCCTCCTCCTCGCAGCTGGCGATGATGCCCAGCGGCGAGCCGGCGTCCTCCGCCAGCGTGGCCTTGGTGTGCCGCACAATGTAGTCCTCGATCAGCCGCCAGAGCGGCTTGACCGAGCCCCAGAGCTGCTGGTGCATCACCTCGCACTTGCGGTTCCACTCGAACCAGCCCACGCCGCGGCGGTCGCGCACCAGCCAGATTTCCCGCTCCATCGCCACGATCCAGTCGGGCCAGATCGGCACGCGGCGCTTGATCAGGTCTTCCTGCAGGCTCTCGAACGTGCGCCCGGTGTTGATGATCCAGTAAAGCGGCCCGCGCTTGCGCCAGGCGGCGAGGCGCTCGAAGAAAAGCGGCGAAATCTCCCTGCCGTCGGATTCGGCCAGCGTCCCATCGTAATCGGTGCAGAGCAGCCGCAGACTGGTCGAAAGCAGGGCGGTTTTTTTCAGGTCGCTCATGGCTTCGGGGAATCATTCCGCCGCGCCGCCCGCCGCCGGCACCAGGCGCTGTAGGCGAGGGCGAACACCGCCGTGACCACGTACGGCGGGAACATCGGGCGGATGGGCACGGTAAACCACAGCACCGCACCGAGCACGGCCAGCACGCCGCCCACGATCCAGAAAAGCCGCGCCATGAAAAGATCCTCGGACATCGAACGACTTTAGTTTTGACCGGAGAAATGACAACCCCGCCGCGAGAAATTTCTGCTCTTTTTTCCAGGACGCTTTAGTTTTCCCCGATGTCGTCACTCGCGTCGCTCCACTTCTCCGCCTGGGGTTGGCTGGCCGTGGCCGGGGGCGCGCTGGGCATCGGCCTGAACAAGGGCGGCCTCACCGGCCTCGGCATTTTGCCGGTTCTGCTTTTCGCTGTCGTGCTCGATCCGCGGCAATCGACCGGTTTTGTCCTGCCGCTGCTGATCATCGGTGATTGCTGCGCCGTGCTGATTTATCGCCGCGTGGTCTTGTGGAAAGTTTTCTGGCATCTGCTGCCGCCGGCGCTCATCGGCATCATTATCGGATACGTGCTGATGGGTCCGATCACCATTGACGGCGTGAACCTCGGCATTCCGGCGGCGGTTTATGGACGAATCATCGGCTGGCTCATCCTGGCGTTGCTCGCGCTGCAACTGGCGCGCGGCGCTTACGGCGAAAAGCTCGACCACTTTTTCGAGTCGCGCGGCTTCGGCATCGCCATGGGTGTCCTCGCGGGCATCGCGACCATGCTGGCCAATGCCGCCGGGCCGGTGGCCACGCTCTACTTCGTGTCCGTCGGCCTGCCGAAGTGGAACCTCATCGGCACGTCGTCCTTTCTCTTCTTCGTCCTTAACCTGAGCAAGGTGCCGCTCAGCGCGAGCCTCGGCCTGACGAACGAGGCCTCGCTGACCCTGGCGGTCGCCCTGCTGCCGGTGGTCATCCTGGGTTTCTTCAGCGGACGCAAGCTGGCCACCGTCCTCCCGCAGAAAATCTTCGATCGGTTCCTGCTCGCCTGCACCGCCATCGGGGCGCTCAAGCTGATTGGGTAGTCCAAATGCTCACGCACTCGATCTGCGCCGTGCGCGGGAATAAATCGATCGGCTGCACGGCGAGCAGCCGGTAGGTCTTCGCCAGCATGCGCGCGTCGCGGGCGAGCGTGGCCGGATCGCATGAGACGTAGGTCAGATGCGCGACCGAGTAGCCGCACAACGCCTCGGCCAGGCGCAAGGGCAATCCTTCGCGCGGGGGATCGACCAGCACGCTGGTCTCCGCGCGCTCGGATTCGCGCAACGCCACGAGTTCCTCCGGCAAGGCAAACGCCGCGTCCGATTCGCGCCACGTCACATTCGCCAGCGCGAGCCGGTTCGCGTCCAGCAGCGTGCGCGGGTCGTTGTCGATCGCGATGACGCGCGCGAAGCGGTTCGCGACGAGCCGGGTGAAGAAGCCGCCGCCGCAGTAGCCCTCCAGCAGCACCTCGCCGCGATCAGGCAGCGCCTGCGCGATCAGCTCCTTGAGCTTGTCGCTCAAATCGTGATTGGCCTGGAAGAATCCGCTCGGCGGCACGGTCGCGTCGCGCAGCGAATAGTGGCCGTCGGCGGGACCGCTCGCCCGCAGCCGCGTGAGCTGCGCGTTCACGTCATCCCGCGCGAGCAGGCACGTCGCGACGTCCACCAACTCGCGCCCATCCACCCCGCGAAAACCGACACGCCCGCCCTCGGCATGCACTGTGATCCGGTTGCGATAGCCGTACGGCTGCGGCGAGGGGATCAGCGGCCGGATCGGCGCATCGGGCAGCTTGCCCACGCGGGCGAAGGCCTCGCGCACCTGGTTTTCCTTCAGCCGGCATTCCTCCGCGTAGGTGAGATGCTGGTACTGGCAGCCGCCACATTTCGCGTAGTAGGGACACGGCGGATCGCTGCGTCCCGGTCCGGGTTGCAGGAGGGCCACGATCTCCGCGCGCGCATGCTGCGCCTTGCGGTCCTTGATGCGCACGCGCAGCCGGTCGCCTTCCGCCGCGAAGGGCACGAAAATCACGAAGCCCTGCGGCAGACGGGCGAGGCCATCGCCGCCGAAGATCACCTTTTCGATGGTGACCTCCAGCACATCACCGCGCGCGGGCGTGGGAGTGGAATCAACGGGCTTGTTCACGAGAGCGATTGGGGCAAAAAGAAACCGCCGCAGGGGCTGCGGCGGTTGTCTGGGCCGGGCTGTAGAGCCGCTTAGTACCAGTACTTCAGGTCGGCCGGAGGATAGTCGTTGACCACCATCGAGTCATACGGCGGCAGCTTGTGCGAGCGGTACGAGCAGAAAGTGTTGGTCGGGAAAGGCGAAGTCACGATCTCAAACACGCCATGGCCGATATCCATGACCATGCGGGAAACGCCCTGGACGAGGAAGCCCTTGCAGAAGGCGACCGTGTTCCCCTCGGTATCCAGCATGCCGTATTGGGAATCAAGTAATTCGGAGGACGAGAAGGCGACATCGGCAATGCCGCGGCCCATCTTGTCATAGAAGGAATCGCGGACGGGCATCGAGATATCGGCGCGGACGGAGAAGGAGGTCGACGCGGCCAGAAGGAGCACCAGAGCAAGAATGCGTTTCATGCAATCGAAATTAACGCGAAATACGTAAAAAGCGCAAGCACGAATATTGCTGATTTTTAACGAGATGGGCGATCCCCCACCAAACCGTTTACGTAATCGTTAGCCTGCGTCAGGTTGTAACCGTAGACCTCCTGCGCCAGCTTGACCGCCCCGATGTGGTCGCCGGTATTGGCCAGGGCGAGAATCTTGGCTTTTTCCTCCTCAGGGTTGGCTCCGTCGTGATGCGTGAGGTCAGTCTTGCGGTGCTCCGTCTCGAGAATCTTCACGCGCTGGCCGATAACTTGGAGGGCCTTTGTCGGTGACGGACGAATCCCGTTGCCCCAGCGGATTTCGATGACGCCTCCCGGCAGCACCTGCACGGGGAAATCCATGAAGACGAGCTTGAGAGCGCCAGCGGGTCGCAACGCCCTTTCCGCCTGAAGGTTAGTCTCAAGCGCGGACAGGTCGGGATTGGCCATGCCCAGGTCAATGTAGGTCAGCCACTGGATCTGAAATCCGCCCTTGCCGTCGGTGTTGGGAGACTTGCGGCGCTCCTTGACCAGTTTGGCCCAGGCGATTTCACCGTAGTCGAAGCCGACAACCTGCAGCGTGTCCGCCGGCAGGCGCCAGTTCTCGAAGGCGCGGTATTTGATGAAGAGGCCGCTGAGCTGGCAGCGCAGGAGCCAGTTCGTCGGCTTGAGGCTGGCGCGAAAAAAAGCCAGTGGAAACAGGCCAATCAGCGCGCACATTCCGCCCGCGAAATAGAGAAAGCTCGTGGGCGACTTGCCTGGCGGCCATTTTTCAATGCCGCAGGTGATGACGGCGATGGCGATTCCAAACAAAATCAGCGCGGCGATGGCGTTGACTGCCGGCGATTCCTTAAACACCACGTCATCACGGCTGATGGGAACTTCGTCGAGTTTGTAAAATCTCATGATTCCTCCGGAGCTTCGAAGCGGCCAAACAGATCCAGCTCGCGCAGGACTTCCTTGGCCTTTTCCTTTTTCTGCTTGGCCTTGGCGAGCTTCGGCGTGCCGAGGTCGTCGATCTGGTCTTCCTCGAGCTGGCGCAGGACTTCCTTCGCGCGCTTGAGCACGGGCGCGGGCAGGCCGGCGAGGCGCGCGACCTGAATGCCGTAGCTCTTGTCCGTGCCGCCGGGGACGATCTTGCGCAGGAAGACGATGTGGTCGCCCCACTCGCGCACGGCGACGTTGTAGTTCTTTGTCGCGGGCAGGAGGCGGGCGAGCTCGGTCAGCTCGTGGTAGTGCGTGGCGAAGAGCGTGCGGGCGCGCAGCGTTGTGTGGAGATATTCCGCCACCGACCACGCGATGCTCAGGCCGTCGAAGGTGCTCGTGCCGCGGCCGATTTCGTCGAGGATGACGAGGCTGCGGTTCGTCGCATGATTGAGAATGTTCGCGGTCTCGTTCATCTCGACCATGAACGTGCTCTGGCCGCGCCCGAGGTCATCGCTCGCGCCGACGCGGGTGAAGATGCGGTCGAGCAGGCCGACCACCGCGCGCCTGGCCGGGACGAACGAGCCGCAGTGCGCCAGCAGCGCGATGACCGCGACCTGCCGGATGTACGTGCTCTTCCCCGCCATGTTCGGGCCGGTGAGGATGACGAGCCGCTCGGTGTCGACGTCGAGCCGCACGTCGTTGGGCACGAATTTCTCGCTCGTGTTGAGCTGCTCGAGCACGGGATGGCGCGCTTCCTCGAGCAGGAGCGTGCCTTCGCCGTTGATCTCGGGCTGGAAATAGTTGCGCTCCTGCGCCAGCGCGCCCCAACCAAGCAGAACGTCGATTTCGTGGATGGCGCGCGAGGAATCCTGGATGGCGCGCAGGTGCGGCACGGCGGCGCCGCGCAAATCGAGGAAGAGCTCATACTCAAGCTGCCGCGAGCGTTCCTGCGCGCCGAGAATTTTCGATTCCATCTGCTTGAGCTCGGGCGTGACGAAGCGCTCGGCGTTGGCCATGGTCTGCTTGCGCGTGTAGTCGGCGGGCACGGCGGCGAGGTTGGCCGTGCTGATCTCGATGTAATAACCGAAGACCTGGTTGTAGCGGACCTTGAGCGACTTGATGCCGCTGCGTTCCTGCTCGCGGCGCTGCAAATCGGCGAGCCACGCCTGGCCCTCGACCGACGCGGCGCGCAGTTCCTCGAGCGCGGCATGGTAGCCGGCGCGGATGAGGCCGCCTTCCTTGAGCTGGATGGGTGGATCGTCGGCGAGGGCGCGCGCGTAAAGCTCGGCCAGCTCCGGCAGCGGCGTGATCTTCGCGCCGAGTTCGCGCAAGGCGGCGACGGGATGTTTTTCCAGCGCGGCGCGCAGCGCGGGCAATTGCAAAAGCGATTGGCGCAGGGCGATCAGGTCGCGCGCGTTGCCGCTGCCTTGCACGAGCCGGGCGACGAGGCGCTCCAGGTCGCGGATTTCGCGCAGGCTTTGTTGCAGCACGTCGCGCTCGGACTGATTGGCGCGCGCCCAGGCGACCACGCTTTGCCGGCGTTCGATGGCAGCGACATCGCGCAGCGGCGCGAGCAGCCATTGGCGCAGGAGACGCCCGCCCCCGGCGGTGACGGTGCGGTCCACGGCGCTGAGCAGCGTGGTGTTTTCCGGACCGGCCCGAAGCGGATCGACGATCTCGAGGTTGCGGCGCGTGGCGGCGTCGAGGATGACCACGTCTTCGCGTTGCCAGAGACGCAGCGTGTGGACGTGGCCGAGCTGGCGGCGCAATTCGTGGCTGAGATAGTGCATCAGCCCGCCCGCGGCGCTGAGCGCGCGATGGCCCGACTTTTCCTTGCCGCCGGAAACGGCGAGGCCGAAGCCGTCGAGCGAGGCGGTCTTGAAATGGTCGCGCAGCGTGTGCTCCGCCGCCTCGGGCGAGAAGCTCCACGCATCGTGCTCGACCACGAGGTAGACGCAGCCATTGCCGTTGGCCAGCACCGAGGTCTCGAGGTCGATGCGCTGCCCCTGCGCGACGACGACCTCGGCCGGCCCAACGCGTCCGAGCACATCCCGCAGAGACTCGGGTGAGGGGAAATCCCCGGCGAAGAACTCGCCGGTGGTCAGGTCGAGCGCGGCGACGCCGTAGCCGCCGGGCTCGGGCGCGATGGCCGCGATGAAGTTGTTCCGTTTGGGCTCGAGCTGGGCCGCCTCGAGGATGCTGCCGGGCGTGAGGATTTGCGTGATCTCGCGGCGCACGACTTGGCCCGGCTTCGGCGCCTCCATTTGGTCGCAGATGGCCACGCGCCGCCCGGCCTTGAGCAGTTGCGCGATGTAACCCTCGGCGGCGTGGTAGGGCATGCCGCACATCGGGGTGCCCTGGCGCTGGGTCAGCGTGAGGTCCAGCAGCCGCGAGCCCTCCTCGGCGTCGGCGAAGAACATCTCGTAGAAATCGCCCAGCCGGAAAAGCAGGAAGGCGTCCGGCGGCACTTCGCGCTTGAGCCGATGATACTGCTGCATCATGGGGGTCAGGGCGTCGGACATCGGAGCCGAAGAGTAGCGGGCTCGCGGGCGCTTGCGCAGGCTTTTTTTGGCCGGTCTTTAGGGCGGTGGGGTTGCCACGGCAAACTTGCGGTTCAGTTTCTTTCTGAATAAGCTTTTGCCGTGGGCCTTCCGGGGCTCTTGCAGTTGCCTGCGTTATGATCCAGCATGTTGGCGCAGATCACCCATGAATTTCACCACCCAGGCCGCCCAGGACATTCTCGGTAAACTCGAACGCGATCCGGCAGAGGTCCGCCACTGGCGCCAGTTGTTGATTCTTTGTTTCGACCAGAAATCGATCGAGACGCTGCAGACGCTGCAGGTCATCCTCGCGGCCATCGAGCAAATCTGGACCGCGCGGCGGCAGAAGGCGAAGGACGCCTACGAGGAAGCCAAGCAGAAGCAGCGCACCACCGGCAGCAAGGAACCGCTGCCCTCGCCGACGATCCATTCCATCACGCTCAACCCGCGGCAGAAGGATAACTTCATCAAGCTGGCGCGCTCGCCGCAGGACGCGAAGCTACTGGCCCGGTTCGGCCTTTATCTCGAGGAGGATTTCGGCCTGCCGCAATCGGCCCGCGCGATTTATGAGCGGGCGCTTTTGCTGGATTGCGACGACCCGGCGGTGGAACAGAAACTCGAGGAGGGCCTCAAGCGGCTCGACCAGAAAGCGGCGGACGGTACGTCGTCGGAAAAGCCGGTCGAGGCCTCCGAGCCGGCGATGATTTCGCCGGAGACGATGGGCGTGAAGAGCCCGTCGCACCATCGCCCGAGCGCGGCCGCGCTGATCAAGCGCAGCGGACGGCTTTCGGTCGATCGCGGACGGATCAAGGCGAGCACGACGTCGTCGATCAATGCCAACTGGCCCGAGGTGCAGAAGAAGCTCGACGACAAAATGGCGGCGCTGCTGACCCAGGCGGCGGCCATTTGCGATACGCCGCCGCGGCCGATGCGCCTGCCGCGGTCCATCGCAGCCTCGCAGTGGCTGGAGTTCGTCGAGAGCCACCTGGCGCTTTTTCTCGCCACGCTCGAGGCGCAAGGCATCAACATACGAACGACCACTAATCTGGAGGACGCGCCGCGCCAGGACGTCACCGAGCGGACGCGCCTGGTCACGGCGCTGATGGAGGAGATCGGCGAGGGTATGAGCGGTCACAAGCCCGCGCCCAAGTCCCCGACGACGAAGGAGCTGCCCAACGCGGGCCAACTGCAGCTCGAGGACGTCTTCGATCTGATCGAGGCCGGCTCGCTCAGCGACGCGGAGAAGACCCTGCGCGCCCTCAACGCCGACGCCTTTCCCGCCGACCAGCTCAGCGAGGTCTGGTCGCACCTCGGCCTCGCCTTCCAGAACAACCACGAGAGCAAGCGGGCCATGCTCGCCTACCAGAACGCCCGCGAGCTCAACCCAGGCAACCTGCAGGCCTGGTTCAACGGCGGCATGATCCAGCACGAGGAGGGCATGCTCCATCCCGCGCTGCAATGCTACCTCAAGGCCATCGAGCTTGACCCGGAGCAGTCGAAGATCTGGTGCAACCTCGGCGCGCTGCAGTTCCAGCTCGGCGAGTTCCAGCACTCGGTCGACTCGCTCAACCGCGCCGTCGGCCTCAAGCCCGACTACGCGCGCGCCTGGGACAACCTCGCCGGTTCGCTCTGCGCGCTCGACCAGCTCGACGAGGCGGAGCGCTGCTGCCATCGCGCGCTCAACTACAAGCCCGACTACGCTGACCCGTCGTTCAAGCTCGGCACGATCTACTTTCAGGAGGGGCGCATGGAAGACGCCGAGAAGGCGTTCGAGAAGGTGCTCGAGCTCAACGGCGGCTACCCGCTCGCGGGCCACTACCTCGCCATGGCGCTGGCGCGGACCAACCGCGTGGACGAGGCCGTCGCCATCTGCGAGCGCGCCGCCACGCCGCCCGGCGAGACCGAGCTGCCCTCGCTCGCCTGGAACGAAATGGCTTTCCACCTCTACGAGCAGGGCAAGTACCCCGAGGCCATCCGCGCCTACGAGAAGGCGCTGACCTTCACGCCCGAGCGCGCGACCATCTGGCTCGACGCCGGCGTTGCCCACCAGCAGCTCGGCGAATTCGACCAGGCCCGCCGCCACTACGAGCAGGCCGTCGAGCTCGACCCCGAGCTGGCCCGCGCCTGGCAC
>Ga0209611_10001158_pt1 | contig 43794 bp, 38 predicted proteins | sample S1TSphgellanicum_3_FD_187693 | JGI IMG/M metagenome (GOLD analysis project Ga0209611, IMG submission 187693) | Host-associated microbial communities from peat moss isolated from Minnesota, USA - S1T2_Fc - Sphagnum magellanicum MG (SPAdes) (version 2) | ecosystem: Host-associated > Plants > Peat...
AAAGAAATGGGAATTGGTACCATTTTTCTAAACTACCTTGTACCATCTAAACAACAATAGCATGCACATATACCACCACCACCACTAGGAAGTAGACTAGAACTTTGAGGATGTCACATTGATTATCACCTCAAACTGTCAAAGAGATGGGACAACTCTGGTAATCCCTACATTCAAGAAATAGGAAAAGAGTATCGATTATTCCTTTAATGCAAAGAAACCATGTATCAATCCATTCCATTCTCTACCAACAATTGTTCAGAGATGCACATGAAGGGATCAAACTCAACCCACCACAATAACTTTACACCCATCTTGACATGAGGAGAATTACAACAAGAGTTATGAAATTTTAAAGTAGCGAAAGAACAGGTGGCTATTATTGTGTCTATTGTGTTTGTGTTGGTGGAGTGGAGATAATCATCACATGTGTTGGAGCTCGACTTGATGTGCAAGGTAATAAAGAACACACCATAACCACACCTAGATCAATAGACTCTATGGGAACAATAACCCATCCTAGATTTGGACACATTCATGAAAAAGCTGATGGTAGGAATGAGTAGTGAATCATTGGAAGGAATGTCCTTATTTGCATGGTTGAATAGGTTGCAATGGACCAAAGTCATGAAGAGACGAGAAGAACCAAAAAGGAAATGAAATTTTTTGTCAATGTTAATAGTAACAACAATGGATCAATCAAGGTTCGAACATGCTGAATTGGAGGAAATCTCTTGAGTCCTCACAAGACTCATCATGATTTGTGATGCTTCCATTAATGGTGGATGTTTTCAAAGTAAGAGAAGAAGTTCAACAATATGTGACATCAGAAAATACATAGATGCACCAATGAAAATCATAAGCTTTCAAACCTCAATGAAATAAAAATTTGTTGTTAGCAATGAGTGAAGTTGTCGAAAACAACTGAAGTTGTAAGACATCAGCATAAATGAGTTCACAGGTGGTGACGAGGACTCCCAACAATAGCTCCTCCAGCAAGTATATTGAATGGCAAGAATAAACTTTTTGTTGTTGCTCATTTTTCATTGTCAAGTGCAACAAATGGTATTGTTGTTGTGAATGCAACATCAACTCCCATTGTTGTTACTAATGTTGTTACTAATGTTACATGGAAGAAACTTGGTCCTTTTGTAAAACAAGGTCAGCCTGCCACGTGCCTCACTCATTATCCCATAAAATGGGTACTATTAAAGTCCGATGTGTACTTAAAGAAAATGAAGGAGAGGAGGTAGAAAAGGAGGAAGAGCGCAAGAGCTTCGAAGTGACCAAAGCGAAGGAGCTTGGGAAAGATCAGAAAAAGGGAGCTTGCGAAGGAAACCAATGTTGGTTTGAAGAGCAAGACTTGCAACTATGACAGCCAAAGGATAAAATATTGCCCCATGTGGCACTATGGCGGTTGTTAAGTTTAGGGCTTATTCAAGGTGACTTTTATTTTAAAATTCAATGCACCTTTGATTGTGTAGCTACTATGCGATTGTTACGTTCAGCAAGTATATCGAAATTTTTTTGATCTTATTGCAAACATTTTTCAAATTTGAATGGTAATTTTAAAAAGTCCAAACTTATTTAAATTTTTTTCATGTTGGTGATGAGATGAATAATTTTCATATTAGGATTTAAAGTGTTTGTTCATAAGGTGTGAAGTGCATGAATTTAGGAATGTCATGTGTTCTAAGTTGGCTTTTCTAAACATTTAGATGCCTATCACTTTTGAGGATCATAACTTTCTCATTCCAGCTTGGAATCAAGTTTTGTAAATGCCCATTGATGACCTGACTTCAGTTTTCCATATGCTGTTTTAGGATCATGTGCAAAAAACTATGGTTATTGGAACCTCTGGGATCTAAAGTTTAAACTCTAAGCTGGCACCACTTTGCCACTTTTTTCTCCTACTTGGAAGATGTACTTGCAACCAAAAAGAACCATGTTCATAACATTGATACCATTGTCAATACCAGGTTTAACCATATACACCATGCATACATTGATTTTGGCAGTGTGAAATACATGTGTTTTTTTATAGCAAGAATCCAAAAAAATTCTAAATTAAAAACAGATACCAAAATTTTTTTTAATAAAATTTTAAAATTAAAAAAAAGAAGTCTAAGGGGGTTCACCCCAAAAACCCATTAAAAGAAATCTTATTGAAAAAAATAAAAAATAAAATCCTTTTTATGCTGTTCTTTTCTGCATTGCAAAGCACTGCAACTTCTTTTTCTTTGTATTTTTTTGGGGTCTCTCACTTGCCTAAAGAAAACCTTTTTCATGGACAGTCTGGAGAAAAAACGTCTGACACGTTTTAAAGTTACTTGGAAGTTACCCATCAGGCTGTTTTTTTTTAATAAAAATAATTTATTTATTATTTATTATTTAATTTTATATTTTTTAAAATTTTAAAACCTTTTTTTTTCCCGCTGGTTCTGTACATAGTGAAGGGTCTAGGTTTTCCTTATAGTAGCTTAAGGGATTTTGGCCTCTAGGTAATAGGTCTATTTTTATATGAGGAGTTTTGAAAGATGATTTTTTGGCTTGTGTTGAAACTTGAGATTAATTATAGAGTTCTAATATCTTGATGGATTTTGGTTTTTTTTAGAGGATTTTTTGAAGATTATATTTTTGCATGGTGAAATATTTGAGTTTCCATAATTCTTCTTATTTTGCCTTAAGATACTTTTTCATGTAAATGGCAAGGCCACAGTGTGACACACCCCTTAGTACAAAACCTAAACAGACTGCAAAATTCAATAAGTACCCAATGTCCATGGGTGCAAAAAAACACTAAAGAAAACATTGAGAAATAGTTTGCGCTTTTCATACTGCGGTGGGAAACCACCATTAAGGCTACATCTCTTGCCACGTGGCACCGGTTTCCAATTGTTTACGACATTAAACTCTGAGGTGGGCACTCGGTCAATTCGCATTTTTGAACCAATCCGCAGGGGCCATCGCTTTTGGGGAGAGGTCTCCTTTCACACTCTACACTGCTTGCCGCATGGCAGCTGTTTTGATTGGTCGACTGTGGAATCACACATTAGGGTTTGGGATCCTCTGCGCAGACACAACATGCTCTCTGCGTCGTGTCTCTCCGCGTCTCTCTCTCTCTCTCTCTCTCTCTCTCTCCCTAATTTTCTCTGCGATTAGCTTATAAGTGTTTCGAATCCCTGTATGCAATAGTTGTCGAGGAGTTTGCATGAGTGCAACGTCGGTTTTTAATCTCGAGTTCATAAAAGTCCAAGAGGAGAAGAAGAGCCTTTGCCTCTTTTTTAGCATGTGGGCGCTTCGAGCTCTGTCTCGGAAGAATAGAATTTCGGGACAACGCTTGTTTCTCTATTTTATTTCCCCGTTCTTCACTCATGTTTTGGTTTTCTGTAAGGAGGTGCACGTGAAGTTATGGAGAGATTTGTGAGCAAGGAGAAGAAAAACAGAGTATGTGGGTTTCACAGTTTGGTACTGGAGTATTTTAGGGTTGAGATCATGGTTAGGGTTGCAGTGGAGTGAAGTTTTTTGTCCTTTTCTCTTCCTCCGTTTAGTAGACATTGCAGTGATGTTTCCTACAGGTACAATGTAAACATTCATGCGTTTTTTTCTGGGTGCACAAGGACAGTGGTGTGCCTTTTTCTGCTTTTAAGAGAAAAAGGATTTAAAAGGTATGGCTGCACCATTGCCAGTGAGAGGCACCGTTCTGTCATCGGCACCATGCTCGCTGCAAGAAGCTGCAGGGATGCTGCAGCGGTTTTTGTCAAGTGAGGGGGCAGCAGAATCAGGCATTGTCAAAGGCTACTTAGAAAACGTCTCTCGATCTCTGCACGAGGTTATTTCCAGAGGTGAAAAAACCCTAAATCAAGGCTTTCCGGATCCAAGACATTCCAAGTCTGAGGAGCTGGTGGAAGATTTCGAATTGGGGGTCGAGAATGCAAATGAAAATGCTCAAGCGGTGATGAAGTTTGAAGCTCTTCTTGGTCGTGAGGATGAACATGCATTTCCTAATGAGCTTGACAAGCGGTCGAATGGGGAAATTATTTCTGAGAATGAGTTTGAGGCTGCTGATATGGTTGCAAGCACTCGAAGTTCCAGGTTTGCTGATGAGGACGATGTGAATGCCAGCAAAAGGAAGAAGAAGAAGAAGAAAAATCTCATAGAAGCTTCAAGGGAAGCAGTAACTGGGGCTTTGGAAGGGGTTTTAGCATCAGCAATAGGAGGTAAGGCTCAAGATGAAGAGAGGATTGATAAGGTTACATTAGTGCCAGCAGATCAGGAGGGCAGGAAGAAAAAGAAGAAAAAGCACAAGGAAAAGCCTCCTCTAGAAGATAATTTCCTGACCAAGGAGAGATCTGATGACAGGGAGGATGATGCTGGTCATTTGAATAGTAAGAGTGATGAAAGAGGGAGAGGAGGGTATGGTAGTGTCCATGTTGACAACGAGCAAGAGATCAAAGAGAAAAAGAAGACAAAGAAACGAGCTGCAGACCAGTCTCCTGGGGAGCATAGAGTATCTAAGAAATCCAGAAAATCTGGATGAGTTTCTTTTATCTTGATTCTTCCTCACTAAAGTTATGGCAACAAAATCCTATGTTGTCCAGTTCCATGTCCAAACCTTCCAGAGGAGGAGTATGACAATCCAAGATTAGATCATCCTCTTTTACATTCCAAGGTGTTGTTCCTTTAGGCTTGTCTGTTGCATTTGTCATTTCATATGCTGCTCTATTCTTCAAGTTTGGTGAATTAGTTGTATGTGTTGCATTCCAGGACAATAGCTGCACAGGGTGGTTTTTTCTGGCTACATTATGCACTGACAACTTGATGCTTGCCTGAAGAGCCTTCTAGAGAGGATCTCTCACAAGCATTGTCTAAACCATTTGTACAAAGTTAAAGTCTGATTTCTGCAGCAGACTCTGGCTAGGGATCATAATTTTATTGCCTTCTGTAGCTCCCACAGCTCTTCCTCAATGTCTTCCTCTGCCCAAACTGAATGAGGAGCTATTGCCATGGAATCTCAGGCTGCATGTAATCAGGTTCATCATCACATTCTCTCATAACACTGCAAATTGATCATAGCAATTTTGTGCCAGTGTATATTCTCCTCAGAAATCTACATATTGGTTGACTTCATCCATTCACACTTTCTTTCTGATCTCTGTGAATGAAATTATGGGGTGTTGAAAAATTGGCACAACCTATAAATTATTCATGACAACCTATAAGACTGTAATCTTCCACAGCTTCCAGCATGCTGGTGTAACCTTTGACTAACTCTTCTTCTTTCCCCATATGCTTGGTGTTTGATGTTGCCTGCCCTCTTGGTTTTCATACCTCTTGCTTTGAAGGACACCTCATACCAGTACCCTTGTTGGGATTCAATACCAAGGGATTGCACTAATGCATTTAAGATCAGATGCCATTTGAAAGGAGTATACTTGGCAGATGAAGTGAAAAACTTACTGCTGTGTATTTCTGGAGGAAGGTGTTAAGTCTGGCAAGGCCTGCACTTGCTGTACCAGGGAACACGTTGAGAAGGCTGAGTTTTTCCAGGCTAGATAAAGCTGTCCTAGAAAAAAGCTGTAAACCCTCTTTTGCAGATCAAATTCCTGGAGAGGACAGCCTTTGTCAGAGATGTTGTTGGGAAGGCTTTGCATTACATTATATTCAGAGGGACCTTTATCGTCAATTTTCAAATGGTCCTTCATCAGTAACTGAAACTGCAGGATGCATGTTCATTGTCCACCCTCAAAGTGTGTACCACTGAGTCACAGTGCTGTGTCAACTACATCTTCCCTAAACTGCCACACCCCACATCTGGTCAACACATTCTTCTTCACATTGCACTTTGCATGCCTACCATAGTACAATCACAACCACTCAGGTAACATTATTGTTCAAAGACCGAGCAACCCAGATGTTTGTTGATGAGTGCAAAATTGTCGCCAGCAAAGACTGTTTCTATTGGCCATTGGTTATGGAGTCTGTGAACGGGATGTTTTAGGTTTCATAATGGTGTGCATGACCTTTTTTTTGGCAGTGAAGGCCTCTTGCTGCAGAAGAAAATGGAGGTGTTCTACATTTGGATATTGACATGTAAGGTCAGTGGTCTGGCAGAAACGTACACATGGACATTCAACATTGCAAACAAAAAATCAAACAGCTCCTGTTCTACCACTGGATTGGTCAATAGCACAGATAAGTGTGATCTGTGATGAGTCATAAGGTGTTGCTAGAGCATTAATGCCTTTTCACATAATAGTTTTGTGCAAACTGTTGCTGTGACATTGTGAAGCACATGAAAATTGTCCAAAATCCAGAGATTTTCAATGTCTTGGGTAGTAATTACGTAGGTCAGTAATATTTAATTGGGAAGAATAGGATTGAAAAGAACAGCACTCTAACCTCAATGGGGACATCATCAAGCAGATCCAGAAACTTCAACAATCAGCAAGCTAGTTAAATCTCCACATATTGTGCATCAGCATCAACTTTAATGTCTGTGAGTTTCTCAAAAGATTAACAAGATGTGATGCGTTGATACCAGGCATCAATATGCTTTTGGGATGTGATGATCTCCTTGTCAATCCTGTGAATTCAGTAGTTTTGGAATGTGCACAAGGTCTGCAAGGCTGTAATGGTCACCTCCAAAATACTTTGTCCTTGACAAGTGCTGATCATACATATCCAAGACAGCCTTAAAAAGACTGATGGAGTCAGCCCTTCCTCCATGATCCAGATTGTGAAAAATACTATGGTAAAGCTCCCAGTCATACAACATGGTTACATGGCTGAATATAGTCACCTTCTTGTTTTCCCATTAAAAGGATACAACATGTGTTTCCTTCAGTGTTGTGCCTAGCAATGGTGTGCCTTGTTTCTCAAACTTGTCAGCTATATGCCTTGCAATGTTGGTGCCTTGTTTCTCAAACTTGTCAGCTATATGCCTAGCAATGTTGTGCCTTGTTTCTCAAACTTGTCAGCTATATACCTTGCAATGCCTCAGGAGTAGGGACCAGTGTTGTGTGTGTAAATGGGTTGGGATTTACACTCCATGTAAGTGTAAATCCTATAATGAAATTTATTTACACTTTGTGTAAGTCTAAATCTCTAATATCCATTTATGTTTGTGTAAATATAAATATAAAACACAAAATGTTTAGGGTGTAAGTGTAGAGTTGTGTAAATCTATTTTATTTTGTGTAAAACAGTGTAAATGTAAAAATAAATATATTTATATGATTTTATGCGGTTGTGTAAAATAGAGTAAGTGTCAAACAAATACACTCATCTGATTTTATATGTTCTTGTGAAAGAGTGTAAGTGTATAAAAATTGTGAAGACGGTGATTTTTATTTGGGGAGGGGGGATTTCATAATGTTTTTGTGATAAGTGAACCAAATGGCCCATTGTAAAAGAAAAATCATCAAAACATGCACCAACATTTGATTAATATGGATTTGCAAGGAGGCATGGTCATTAAGGGTATGTAACGGAATTATATGTGAAGTAAGGAAAACACAACACTAAAACCCTAAGTTTGGTCATAAACAATATGAGATTCAAAAACAAGAAAACTTAAAATAAATACATTAACATTCAAGGGGTTGTGAAAATCACAAAACCATCAATTTTTGTGGTAAATTGAATTTCACCTTGTCTTTCCTTTTTCTCTAGCACCTACACTGTTGATACATATATTTTCATTATTTTTACATGTACAACCATTATAATTACTCTCAAACCTTGTCCATGTAATGTTGAATTTCAACATTTTATACCCAGATTTAATAAATTTTCTTGCTTTACAGATACTATTGAAACATGGGTTTTGAGAGGAAAGGAGGCCCAAAGACAAGATGACTTTATGGATAACTCTAAAATATATACGCTTACACACCCCAAAACACTTACATGGGCTGTGTAAATGTAAATATGTATATATACATGGCAACAATGTAAGTGTAAATTTTTTGGAAAAGTAAGTGTGAATGATAAATACACTTACATGAGATTTACACATCATATATACAACTATTGACATTTAAACACACAACATTGGTAGGGACCATGTAGATTCAACCCATCCTCATTCATTGGAATAAAATGTAACACGACACACTCAGGTCAAGCATTTGCTATGTACAAAATATGAACCTAAACAGTTCCATGGAAAAGTTCAAATGACTTGGTATGAAAAAATAAAGCATGAGAATCATTGTTTGTGATTGAACAAAGAAAAGAGATGTAAAAAGCAAGGTATGTGACTGCACCATGAACAAAACTATCATCATCCCGTAGCATTACAATATTCTCAAACAATTTATGCATCCCATTAAATTTAGAAGAATGGTTCACACAAGAGAACATGAGAAATTGCTCATCACTTAGGCTCTTTGGATATGTGCATAATGCATAAACAGGACTTCACATACAGACTTCACATACACTGCATTCACAATTCAACTTCAACCTAATCCTATATTGAACTCAAAATCACCTAATTCCAAATTCCACTAAATGGATCTGTTTGACATGTAAATAGAAGTCCATGTACGACTTAGGAGATGTAGAATTGTCCAAACCAGTGTTGTCCATGTAAGTGTCAATAGTTGTTGACCTAGTCAAAAGTGACAAGGAATATTTATATTATGTAAGTACCTAAGAGTCTTGTTGGTCAAAATGACACTTGACCTGATAAAAAAGATAAATATTGTTTATGCTAACTCATGGATGGAGATGAAGGTTCAATTTCTTCTCATGACATTCTAACCTTGTTTTTAAATGAGTGCAAGCCCACTACTATTGCAGATGAGCAAAATCTCTTTTCAAACTTGGTTTCACCTCCCTTGACAATGTTTTTGCAATTGAGCCACTTTTTCTTTTTGTTTTGCTCATTATAATGCTTAAAGAATCAAGACTTGGTGATCAATGTACCGTAGAAGTTGGAAAATGAGTGAATGTGCATCCGACTCATTTTTCCAAGTTCTATAATACGTTGATCATCAACCTCTAAGCATTTTGAATGTGTGTGAATCGTCAAATGCTTGTTCTAAGAATAATCACAATAGCCAAAATTACATAACTTGCATTTTGTTTCAGTCATCAAAAGTTTGTTCTTGATTGACCATGGTAGTGAATCACATGATCATAAAAAGTTTTTTAATTAGCCAATTTGCTCGACTCCAAAATTTTCAAATAATCATATTACACATTCTACCCAGTCAATTGTCAAACAACTTTCAAAAATATAACATTAAAAATGTTGATAAGTAGTCATTCTTTTCCTACCTAGTTATGTATAATTAGAGCTTCACATTGCTACGCACTACTAGTTACAATCAACTATTTTATTTATTTTTACATTTTCATATGATTTTCAATAATTCATCAATATTTATGTCAATGTCAAATTAATTTAAATTGATATACATTTCATGAACATGAAAAGACACATGTTAATTTGTTTTCTCAAATCCATGTTGGTGGATAGGAGGAAAGAGTAAGATAGTTATAAGATGGAGATATTTATTAAGAAAGGTGAGAGATAATTATTAAGAAAATTCATAAGGAAAAGAACGCAATTATTAAAAACGAAACGAAACAGTTAGGCTTGAAAATGAGGTAATTATTTTTTAAATTGTCTTTGGAATGGTGGATGGACAAACCGTACGAAGGATTCGTGAAAATCCCTCCTATACCAGTTCCTCCTGTACTGGTCACTGGAATTTGGAACTATAGTAAACTCTCTCTAAACTAATATCCTTGAGACCAGCCGGAAAATATTAGTTTATGGAGGATATTAGTTTACACAAATTACATGGGGTAACAAAAATCATTTCGGAACCTGCCAGAGCAGCATGGAAAGTCATGGAGGTTAGTAGAAGGTCATGGATCATTGGGGAAGATAACGGAACCTTGTGGATCATTGTGGAAGGTAATGAAACCTTGCGAAATCGAAGGTGTTTCTTCTTATTTCATCGCTTTTTTGGTGCCATATGTATGATATATTAGTTTATAAAATGCTATGGGACTGAAAAAAAAATATTGAATATCAGTTTATGGAGAATTATTAGATTAAGTATGAGGCTCGCCACGAGCCTGTGCCCGCATATTAGTTAAGAGAGAACATTAGTTTACACAGTATTAGTTTAGAGAGAGTTTACTGTACCAAAAATTAGGACCTAGTCCTTACAGAAGAAGGGGGTACCAAAGTGAAACCAGATTAAAAACTCAGCTGCCATTCTTCCACGACTGAGTCCATAACGGGCATCCGGTGGATAGTGCACCAGAACATTTGACCAGCAGTTACAATAAAAATCCACGTGACCTTAGCGTTCATGTGGTTCACGGCAGACAAGTTACTGTCCAAAATGGGCGCCAGCTTTCCGAAGCTTCGTTTGCAGCTTCTCCAACAAGCAATAGCAGTCAGTCAGCCCACACTATATAATTTGGGATTTGTCTTTCGAGTCTTCAGCCATCTCTCCAGCCGTCAACTCTCAATGATCTGTTGTTTTCCAGCTTCCAATTTCCGAATCTGAGACTGTCGCACTTCGTTTCTTTGTTGTTCTGGAGAGCGTTACAAAGATCGATTTTGTAGGTCGGTTTTTTGGCGATTCTGAATCCTAGTCCTTTTTATCGAACTTGATCACCTAATTTGCATTACAATGTATGTAATTTTCTCGTTCACTGATTGATTGATTGATTGATTGATCTGGGTTTGCATATTAAGGTCGACGTTGGTGGTGGAGATCCGGTTCTATCGGGTTAGCTCGCCGGTTTTTACATCCCTCCCCCCTTGAAGGTACAATTTTTCGTTTGCAAAATTATACATCTGCATTTGTTTGGTTCCTCTTGAGTGTGTGATCGACGTATAGAATGAAGCTCCGCCACAAAGGAAGCACAGGTGTGTGTTAGTCTCGTGCAAAAGAGCAGAGGTTTGTTATTGAATTGTTGTTTGAGCGAGCTCGCATTTATAACGATGAATTGCAAGGCACATGGTCCATTGAGAGTCTAAACCCATCTCAATAAAAACGATATGTCAGTCAATTGAAGTGTCCTAGATAGTGAGTAGTCATCTGCACAAGCGATCAGCACTTTGGCAAATGGTTCTATGCCCATGTCCACTTGACATTGTCGAAGATCCTTCAGAATCGGCAGAATCCTTCAGAGCTTTTTGGACCCTTTGTCAGCTTTTGAGCACATGAAATTGTCTACAGATGCAATGCATTAACCAAACAGTGATCATCATTGCGCTAAAATCTGGAGATTTGTGTGCTCACAGCCTACAACCAGAAGCAAGCAGCAATGGTGCTCAAGCTTTATGGTACAGTGACTGGCAACTGCGAGCGGGCTGCGCTTGTCCTCTATGAAAAGGAGGTAATCATTTCACACCATCTGAAAACCTCCTGTAAGAAAAGAATCCTAATTTTTGGCCATTTGAAAGTGTCTTGAACAAATCAAACTTTGGTATGGATGATCCTGAGCAGAAGGGTTAGTGATTTCTTGACTGTCAATCTGAATATGGAAATAATCAATTTCTGTCCCGGGTGACTCAATCCCTAGCCTGTAATCTCTGTCAATTTGAATTGTTTGGATTTCATCAAGGTGAATTCTTACTTTTGGGCTGTAGATGTTCGATGCTTCTCCACATCAATTGCTCCTGATGTTGCTGTTTGATAATGGTTTTGCGTAGTTGGAATTCAAGCTGGTGAAAATTGATATTATATCTCGGGAGAATAGGTCTCCTGATTATTTAGCTAAGGCGGTAAGACTATTCTCCACCCATTCTTGAAAGCTGTCAAAATTTCTGACATAGTGGTTTATTTCTAACAAACAAGAGAAGAAGCAATGAATGATTCTTCCTTGTTGATGAGAACCTCCAGAATGATAATCACAAAGGATTGTCCACTTTCTTTCTCAGCCTGGATGCACACTAGTCTACAATAGCAAGAGAATTCCATGAATGAGAAAAAACCCCATGTTACAGTGTTGTGGGCATAATAACTTTGACCCTGAAATTGGATGCAAATGCAGCCATTTGGACAGGTTCCAAGTCTTGATGACGATGGATTCTTTCTTTTTGGTAAGCCCAGGAAGTCACCATCATGATTGCAATGTCTTGTATAAGAGTGTCCTACTCCGTCTGTCTGTCTGTCTGTCTGTCTGTCTTGTAGTTGTAAGTTTATGAGCATTTTGATCATGTGGGTGCTATTATTTGCTGTGACTTGATTCTTCATAGAGGATTGCATCTGTGTGGGTTTGGGTCCAGGGTCTCAAGCTATCGGAAGGTATATAGCTGAGAAATATGATGGTCAAGGGACACCATTGCTGGGCAATACACTGACAGAGAAAGCTAGAATTTATCAGTGGGTGGAAGTGGAGGGTCAGAATTTTGCACCTCCAGCGACAACAATTGCAAAAGAGTTTTTTACTTCTTCCTCTTACAAACGATCACTCAATGAAGAGTTGATTGCCACCCAGCTTGAGAAACTTGGGAAGGTGTTGGATATCTATGATTCACACTTGTCGCAAAACAGATATCTTGCAGGTGATTATTACAGTCTTGCAGACCTTTTACACGCTCCGTTTCTCGTCCAACTCAAGAACGTTACAGGGGAGCTTATAACATCTCGCCAACATGTTGCTGCCTGGTGTGATGACCTTGCATCACGGACAGCTTTCAAGAAAGTCCTAGAGTCAAAGTGGGACAGTGAGTAATGATGCAGAGGCAGAATGGCTAAGAAACTTTTGATACATATATGTATGTATGTTGTGCTTCTTTTCTTCAAATGTGAAAAAAACATTAAGCATGTTACTCATGATTTTAGAAACGCCATATTAAGGTGATGCTTCAAGCAAAATTTCTGAGTACTAGTTGCATGTGAAGTTGTCATCTTCTTTTTTTTAGAGCAGTAGAGTGGAGTTCATGATTGGATCTCCACCTACTTACAACCAAAAGACTTCTTTTTTCCATCAACCAAATGATCTGTTGTATTTCATTGACATATTCTCATTTCCTCAACTTGAACAGGCTGATTGATGATTGATCATGTCCTCATTGCAGCCTTGTAGCACTTGTGTGAACCTGGCAAGAAGTCCACAATCAATAGGTTTGAAGGGAAGGTATCTGAGAAGCATTTTTTGATCCCTGTTTGCAAGAAATTACATCCCATCTCCTGGAAAACAAAAAGGAAATGACAGTGTGTAATTTTGGATCTGATTTAGCGCCCAGGCATTGGCAGAGTGTAGTTGTATTGAAACCCACGCAGCAAGACGAGAAACTCCGAAGAAGCAAGAAGTACTCCCCAATATCTTGCATATCATCGACAAACACAAACCCCAATTTTCTTGTACAATTTCCAATCCGGTTTGTGGTTCTAAAATGGCATCGATATACGACGCACTCTATGCCGGGGTTGCAAGAATATTCCCTCCTAGCAACAGTAGTCGCAATACAAAGAATTTTGCAACTTGCAAACCGGTGATGTATTTTTGCCGTGAAAAATGCACCAGTCCGCATTTCGCAACCCATCGCCGTTACGTTCGGCGTCAAGGGTTTGTCATCTAGTTTCCTAGAATGAACAGCAAAGGTATTTTCTGAGCGACGAGCGAATTTAGGGTTCGGTGTTTAGGGTTTGAAGTTCAGAAGTCATTGAGTGTGCGACTAAGATCCAGAGATTTTGCTTGCAAGTGTCTACAGATTCCATGCTCGTTTGAGAGAAGGTTGTCATTTTGGAGTTGAGGATTGCAATGTGTGTCTGGGGTCTCAGGCAGAATGTATTTCTCCTAGAGCTTTTTCTCGCTGGAGTTTGGTGGCCGTAGAAAAGGCCCGGCTTAGGTCGAAGCAGCAAAGACAGTGAGGGCTTCGCAGTTAGGTTTTGAGAGTGACAGACGATTCCTCCTTGATCTTCTCGCACCATGAGCTCTTCTCTTAGTATCGGCCTTCGGCGCCTTTGTTGCAAGTTTAGATCAAGCCCTTGTCACAACTCCACAAGAGGACTCACCACTCCATCCCGATACGGAGAATCCTATCAAGCTTCCCACTACGCTACTGCTGCCCCAAAGCCTCAGATATTCACATTGCAGCAGATTAGAGCCCTAAGCAACTCCTGCACTACAAGCCCAAGCTTTTATTCGCCAAACCCTACTTTTGTTAGAGGTTGGAGATTTTACTCCCAAGCTGAAGAGGAGGAATCTGAATTCGATGCAGAAGACTTTCCTCAAGCGCCAGAGAAGAAAGTAGAGGATGTGATCAAGGCTTTCCCAAGGTTAGGCTCTGGAAAGATTGTCAGTAAGAAGGAGCGGCGGGCGGGTCGAGTTCCAAGTATTGTTTTTGAGCAAGAGAATGGACATTTGGGTGGGAACAAGGTTCTCATCTCTGTGGAAACTAAGCAGATCGAGCGCCTGCTCAAGAAATTGGGCAAAAGTTTTTTCCTGTCACGCACGTTTGATCTGGAGATTTATTCTGATGAAGGTGAATTGGAGTCCAGGGAGCGTGTCCTGCCCCGCTCTGTAAGTTCATCACTTTCTTTCTTTCTAATGCCAGCTCTCAGTGTGAACCCTAGTTGAAGCATCAGCAGGTTTTGTGCACAATTTTGAGCATGATTGGAATGCCTTCCACTTGCAGAGCTATTGGGATATTGCCCTGAGCACCTGACAAGCCTCACTCTTGTTGGGGATGCTTCAGATACACTTGCATGCTGGAACCGACAAAATCATGAATGTGACATTCATCAGGGCACCCCCAACTGCTTGCCTCAAAGTACATGTCCCTCTGGTATTTCTTGGTGAAGATGCCTGCCCAGGAATTCGCAAAGGTTGGCCCCATCTTCACACTTTATGGAACCATTATGTTTTGGTACATGCATAACTCTTGCTCCTCTCATAGAGGGAGCTCCAGCAAAATCTGAATCCTAGAACTTTGAGACCCTGGTCATCTGTGATTTTTCTGTCTCCATGCAGGTGGATATGTATATACAATGGAGAGGACGGTGAAGTATCTGTGCCCAGCAGATGCCATCCCTCCATTCATAGAAGTGGACCTCAGCATGCTTGATATTGGGCAGAAGATTCTTCTCAAGGACCTCAAAGTAGGGTCTAATCTTCAACTCCTTCAAAATGATGGGTCCTTTCCTGTCTGCAAAATCAAGGGATCTCGTGGAGCTGCAGCCGCAGCTGCAGCTGCTTCTTGAGAGACTGTGCTACTATCACCAAACAAATAGTCTCTTTGGGTCAATCTTGTGACTTACCAGCCAATCATTGATATGGAGAATTTAGAGCATTGCACCCACAAGAACAGTTTTTTCACATTGTGAGGATATGGAGCATATTATGTTTGTAATATGCTTGCTAGTACACTGCTCTTTGGGTCAACCTTGTGACTTACCAGCCAATCATTCTGGGATATGGAGAATTTAGAGCATTGCACCCACACAAAGAGTTTTTTCACATTGTCAGGATATGGAGCATATTATGCTTGTAATATGCTTGCGAGTACAGTGGTAGTTTGCAGAAGGACAAGGTCATGCTGTTGGAAGCAGCTGAATTGGAGCATAGTGAGGATGATGAAGTGATTGTTGAGGGTTGGTAACATATCAAGGAGAGGGAATTGCATTGATAATTGTTTCAGGAAGAAATTGCTCATCATCAAGGCAACAGGAAGAATTTTATACTCTAACTGTCCAAGGTTGAAGAAGTGGAATTGCATGAAAGAATTGCCAAATATCATGAGGGTATTTATGTGTGAATTTTCTATAGTTTTTAATATGCAGAGTCCTTTGTTTATAGTATTGCATGTGTGTAGTCTGTTTGCTTGTTCAGATCAGAATTATCTATAACCTTATTATGAGGTCATTTCTCAATTCTATTTAGGTTGACTTAAATCACAAGTATGAAGAAATTCTCAGTGATGATGAAGATATTGTGTTTGTTCAGTCAATTTCTTTTATGTTCCGTATATCATCTCGTGAAGGTCCTCATTTGTCTTTTCCCATTTGTCTGTTATATTCTGCTTTTGCTTCCTATTGTGCATGCTCTTTTGTTTTGTCCCGCTCTGTTTTCTCTATGTTTTTGCCTTCTGTGGTGTTAGGTGCTAGCCAGTATCAGGGCACTGAATCTTGCTGTTGCTTCTACACTTGAAGCAGAAATTTGTACATAGGCTGGTGGTTACACTGGCCTATGCCCACCTTCACGAGATGATGAAGTCTGGGTGTAAGTTGGGATAGATAAGTCACTATCATAGAAGTTACTGTTGATTGTCCATGAACAAGTGAGAGGCTGTCTCTGTTGTTCATACTGCTAATTTTATTGTTCTGTGTTTTTCTTCTTCATCCCCATTTAGAAGTCTTTCTTTTTTTAGTTCCACAAAAAGTTTTTCACATTGTCCTTTCTTGCTTAATCATGAGTATGGAGATTTCTCTCTACTTATGAGAGTTTATCTTCTGATGAAGGTGATACTCTGATACCCTAAAGGTGATTACTGCACTTGTCATGTTTCATTTTGGTTTTGCTTGAAATTATACAACATTTACCTTCAAAGTGTTATGGAGAGGAATGGCTCAAAATTTTTGTGAAACAGTTTGCTTTGTTGCACAGACAAAGTCTCTGAATTGTATATTTTAGTCTCTGATAATGGTTCTTTTTCTTGACACAAAAGAAACCATGAGGTATGAAGGAAGGATACATTTTCTCTCTACTGTAATTGAAAATGGAAGATTTACATTGCTTCACTGCACAAGCACTCTTTCTTACCCTGCCATGTCTGGACAAGGTGCATCCAAGCATGTCTCTGGGAGTGAAAAATTGAAAGAGTTCCATGGTGGCAGCCAGACAGGAAGACACTTATCAAAATTGCACATTACAGATTGCACTCCACAACAAAGACATGAAAAGGAAGAATAACAGGACATTTCTGCCAATCATGAATCATATCCATGACTGTTATGTATTTGGTGGTATTTAAACAAACTAGCTCTTCAAAATCATCCATCTCTTGTGAAGTTGTACAGGATTTGTGCAGACATTGGAGCTCATGGAGCTGAACTTTCATAAGAAATATGTAACCATTCCAATTTCCCAGCAATTATGGAGATCATATAGGTGACAAGAACTTGACCGTATAACATGAAAACTCTCTGGATCTTTTAATACAAGTTTATCAACAAAGATTCTCCAGAAAGCATCATTATCTTTGGCATTCATCCACAGGTCTCCTAGGGTTTTAGGTTCAACCTTAAGACACAGTAAAATGGCACACAACATAGGTATAGTGAATAAGGTCTTTGATGACTTTAGAAAGAACAGCTCCTTGAAGACAGCACCCTAGAGATGGCATGAGGAGAAATTGAGAAAAATGGAAGTTCTGGTGCTTATGAATACCACATATGAAAGTAACTTGATGTTAGGGCTTCATTGTCATGATGTGAAATAAACATCAACATTAGATATGAAGCAAGAGTATTATTCTGCTTTTACAAATGGCCACTTTGAGTCCCACTCCAGGACTTTCTGAAAAGCTGGACGTGATCTGATGTCTTCATACCAGGCAGTTACATGCTTCCACTTTGCAAAAGCATCTACTTCCACCCTCTTAAGTCTGCGAAGACTTGGTGTGTGAACAAGATCTGCAATGCTATAATGGTCACCTGCAAGGTATTTGTTCCTTGACAATTGAGCTTCATATACATCGAAAACCTTCTCAAGTTTCTCAAAGTTAGATGTAACTAGTTGCTTGTCAAGAGGTCTCTTGAAATAAAAGGCTTTAAAACTCTCCAAACTAATTGCTTCAAATGGGGCAAAGAAATTTTGACCCTCTACTTCTACCCATTGGTTGACCAATGCTCTCTCTTTCAATGTCTTTCCCAGCAGGGGTGCTCCTTGGCCTTCGTACTTTTCAGCAATGTACCTAATTATAGCTCGCGACTCTTCATTTCACAACCCACCAAGTTGTAAGTTAGATTGATCATGTATGGAAATGAAGTGAATACAGGGAAAGAGATTTCAGATATGCAAGAGTTATTATTCACAAAGCACTACAACATGAGTATAACTACTACAATTTGATCTGGAGTGTGATTCATATCCTCACCATAAAGACGAAAGTCACAATCTTCAAGAAGAGGTATTTGGTGGAATGGCTGCATCAGCATCCAACCTCAATCAGTAGATTCCAATGGAAACCAGTAACCTATGTCAGTTTTGTGTCATGGTGTGGGAAACATAGTCCACTATATATCAAACTTGCCTTGAAAAGAAATCTCTCATGACTGAGGACATCAGTGTAATGATATCTTGATAAGGAACACAAAACCATGACAGAATGTAACTACTAACCTAGAGAAAGGAGACTACTCTCTACAGTAAAGCACTGCGATTGCCGCCTTGTCATAAACCCTATGCGCCCAGTTTGGACTGAGCTTGAGTAGTGTTAAGAAGAGCCATGAATTTGAGAACTTTAGGAGCAATGAAGTCCTTTTCTAATGACCTTGTAACTTTCACTTCTAGAATAAAGAACCAGAAATCCTAACCTCAATTTACAGATGCCTTCTTACAAGCAAACATCCAAGCAATTTAGATCCCTTCAGAAGAAGAAAAAGTGTGGTGAGTGTTGCAGTCATCTGTTCAGGCTACAAGCTCCTCTGGAGTTAAATCACTTTTCCATGTTGTAACTACAGTCATTATAGCTTTGATCCTAAGTACCTTGCTTGGAACAAAGATGAATCGAGATGATGTTGATATCAATGTGATTGTGGAGAGAAACTCCGCAAAACACATGCAGGGTAATTTTTTTAAAAAGGATCAATCTTGAACAAACAAAAACAATATACATAAATTAAGGCAGCCATAATATTGTGAATGTCGCTTGCAACATACCAAACCATCATCTCCACTACCTGAGTGGTCTGTAACTATCTACTATATCCACAATCTCCCATCTCAAAATCTGTGTAGTTAGGTGACATCAGACTCAGTTGGAGATTTGTTTTAAAGAACATGAAGAACCACTCCAAGAACCTAGGCAGAGCATACATCAAATTAAGGATTAACTAGCTGGAAATGGAGGTTCCTTCCATCAGATTAAAATATAGCCCAAACTAGGACCAGAGGCTCTCTTCAAAACCTAAGACCAGACAACATTGGCTTCAACCACTTATTAGAGTAATAAGATTTTCTTTTGTTGCTTGCTTTGATTGAGATTCTTTTGGTTATTAGTATACAATTTACTGAGACACAAAGTCATCTTGGAACAAAAGAAACCCTACTATCAACACTTATTTTACATGTTTTTGTGATTGTAAAGAAAGGCCATGTATACCTGCATAGCCTGATACCATGGCTTCAAGTGCTCTCCAGCAAGAAGGTTCACATGCACCAGCTCAACATCCCACACCTGGAACAGACATGGAAAGAGGAATAGTAAATTGCCTTTGAGTTGATGCACAGAGGAACCTCTTCTTGTATCTGACAAAAACTGACAGAATATATTCTTGAAAATTTTGAGTGAGACCTCAAACTATATACTTTGTATTTTTATGACCATGAATACAGCAGCTGATGAGGTCAAAACCTACCTCTTTTTCAAACAGGACGAGTAGTGCACGGTGCACATTGGAAGTGCCTGCGCCATACAGCTTCATGTTTTCTCTAGTGTTCGAACCTGACAAAACAAGACAGAATAGCTGAAATCGTACAAGTGTCAAGAACAAAATTTTCTGTAATCCAGGCTTTTTTTTTCTCTTCGCCATCTTCAGTTTACAAGTTTCCGATAATTGATCCCAAAAAAGAATCACAAGCCTTACAAGGATTAGATCCCTGGCACAGTGGGGTGAATCTGGCAACCGAAAAATCTACTGCCAACTTGCGACAATCTAAGCAGTAACGCTCCATCCTTAACCCACAAATGGTGTTCCATTTACTACAATAAATAATCAAACAAGAAAAAAAGTGCCAAAACTGAGACACTTCAGAAACTTCCATAGCTATCGACAACATATTATGCGTGACTGCCAGTAAGTTGAACTTGTGAGCAATTTCAGAGACAATAGAGATCAATCGTGATGAATTTCCGCTGTTTCACCTCCGCTGGGCAAGAACAGCCTGAGAAATTCAAAGATGAAAAAAAGAGTAGGCACAAGCATGCAAAAAGGGGCGAAAGAGAATCTACAACTAAAAGCTCAGCAGCAGCTATTATCGAACTCTTTACAAAATCCTCTCTCAAATGCAAACAAACAAACAAACATCGAGAGATGGATCATGAGGAAAAACTGAAGAATGCAAAGTGGCAAGTAATGTGCTCACCTCATAGCAAATAACTCCAACTCTGGACGCTCCTCCTCACGCTAATAATAAGTTAGCTACAAAAATATTTTGCAAAATCTTTTGGATGCTCACAAGGTTTGTATCACCCAAAAAAGAAAACCCAATCCAGTGGGGTATTTTTTTATTGCCTTGAAATGGTGCCATTGGCCAATAAATACCTTAGCAAAAGCAGTAACCTTTATTAAAGTGGCAGTAGAGATTTTATTTTTATTTTTTGAGACGAATTTTGGCTATTTGTGATTTTTTCGAGAGAGCCAAAACTTGGGAGAATCTGTTGTTCCGGTGTAGCATCTGTGCTTTTCCAGCAAAATTTGCGAAATCCCACTGGAAGAAAAAAAAATTTTACAAATACAAAGCTTTGGGAGTGTTAAAATTACCGTCCCTACCGTCCCTTCTTTGTCCTTTTGCTGTTATCACTCTTTTGTGGTGAAGGTACCATTGTAGTTTCTGGTTCACTCGCATCTTTTCCTATGTCAGATGCCTAGTGGTCTACCAGCTCAATTGAGTTTTACTTTACTACCCACCTATTCCGACAAAGCAAAGGAAGCACAAATGGGGATAACACCCAATGTATCAGGGCTGGCAGTATCGAGTTTTATTCTATCGGGTTTTGTTCGGTTTTTAAATAAAACCCAAGTCCCAGGATAGCATCATAATCGGGTTTTAATCGATTTATTTATTGCGGTTATATTAATAACCAGGGTTTGACATTCAATTTTGCCTTTGCCGCAGTGGCAGCGGCAGGGGTGCGAGTGGCCCGGGGCTTGACCAACTCCGAAATAAAACCAGGTTTTATAGAGCAAAAATCGGGTTTTATTCATTAAAATCAAAAACCCGATTTTCTAATAGAAAAAAATCGGATTTTTTCCAGCCCTGCAATGTATAGAGTATTCATTTACCTATGTGAATCCAGGGTGGAAATACTAATCATGTGTTAGGTGAAGCCGTAGGGGGAGGGCATTCTCAGAATAAGGGGCCCAAGCAAAGGAGAGCCGTGGCGGCGGCGACCCATTAGTCTGAGAATGCCCTCCTCCGAGGGCTTTACCCTTTAGAACATTCTATGCCTGAAAAGTTCCTCCACTCACTCATTATCGTAACTTTCATGGTTATAAGGTGCCCTCTGAGTACATTGTGAAAAGGATAGCAGTGTGCTTTACATTCTGGAAAATGTATACTGGAAGGCACTGGTAGTGCCTTTCCTTTCGCAAAGCACTCAAAGAAAATTTGTAGTGTATGTGGAGGGGCACCTTATTTCCATGAATTTCCCTCCTAGAAATTGGGGAGGGAAATTATTATGCCTACTTATTGGCGTCAAAGCCCTCTCATTATTATTGAGAAGTAAAGCATACACCTCAGGATCTACATAGGTTCGGTACATGATAAATTTTTGCCTTGTGCTTTAAAGCCCATGAGTGGGGTACATTCTTAAAAATGCGGGGCCAGACTTGGCCATTGCCTCATCCTAGGCAGGCCCGTATTCTGAGATTCCCCCGACCCTAAGGCTTTTTACCTTACACTAACAAAGGACGTGATCTGACAGTTCAGATCACATTAAGCCTCCATTCCAGGGTGCTTGCACATAAGACCCGTGCTCCAGGAAGTGAGTGAGAAATTTCGGCATGTAAGGGGCCCTCAGTTTGCACTAGGAAGCCTCTGAAGTTGTTATGTTCTGGAAAAACTTAGGTCCTTATAAGTTGGACCGGTTGTTTGACATTGGTTGCACTCTCCCATTGGGTTGCTTGTTCAGCAGTCTTCTTCCTAGGTTCGACAAGAAGCCCACTTGCTTCCACTTCTAGTGTAGTCAGCTTGACTTGCAACAACAAGCATGAACAGCTAAGGAAGGACACACATGCATTGTGAATCAACAGTGAATATGACCAGTTGTGCTTTGGAACGGGCCTTGGTTAAACCCCTCATCACTACCCAATGAAACACGGGCCCATCCCACAGTAGGTGGAAACCTGCATGTCCTATTCCTGAGTTAAATGGGCCCTACTGGAATCCTTACCTACTCCAGTATTGTTGAAGCATGAAACTTCACCGTACATAAAATATTTCATGGTCTATGCCTTAAGTTAAGTGGGCCCGACTGTTCCATTTTATGGTATGGGTCATTGGAAAAATGAAAAGTTGGCTAGAATGAACCAGTAGTCACCAGAATGCACCATGAGGGATGGATGGTGAGGGACATGAAACACTTTTTTCCCATGTGGATATTATTGTGTCATGACTAACCACAACGGTTACCATGGTTCTTGGTTTTTATTGTTTTGCCTATCCTTAATTGATGCTGGCTAGAAGCAAGAAGAGACATCAGTGTAAGAGTGGTAAAACTTTGGCTTGAACAATGGAACGAATGTATGGATGACAGCCAAAGACCTAGCCAGAATTTACAGGTTGCCTTTGTTGCTTTTTTAAATTATCAAATTGATTTTGCAGATCACATTACCTAGCCATGTTGCATGGTTTCATCATTATGCAAGAGATTCCTTTATTTTTTATCTGGCTATTGGTTGTTGTTTAATCTATTTTTGCAAATGAGACATACTAAGTTCACAAAGGAACATTGTACATTCAGACTAGTGAATTTTTTTTGTGGCGAACTTTTGAAATCTTGTGAAAAGTCTAAAAAATTGTCAAAGAGTAGTTGACAAGTTTTCTATATTTCTAAGTTTGACAATTGACTTTTGAAATCTGGAGAATTTGGGTCACTTTTTCCATGATAAAAACATTTGTATAGGTCGAAATCCTATTTTTCAGGTCAAATTTTGATGAAATTTCGCCTTAAAAAAATGCTGTTTATTACCCCACCTACCCATCAGCCACTGACATACATCCAGCGCCACTGGGCTGAGAAACAACGCAGTATGAGAAACAACAACTGTGTTGAGAAGTTACTTGATGGTGGACGAGATTGATTACTTTGTTCCCATGCCTTAGAATTTTTTTGACTAAGAATTTTGCAATATGTTGTTGGTGTTGCACCAGCATTGCGGTACCAATAGGGTCTTGGGAACTTACTTGACAGTGGATGAAATCGATTACTTTGTTCCCATGCCTTAGAATTTTTGGCCAAGAATTTCGCAATATGTTGTTGATGTTGCACCAACATTGCAATACCAATAGGGTCAAAAAACTACATGATGTAGTAACACACAAGAGCTTGGGTTTGATCTAAAAACTCTTAATTTAAGACAAAGTTCTTATGTTGGCTTACCCCCATAGGCCCCAGCTAATAATAATAATTCTAAAAAATCATATATACTATTATTTTTAGCCTTTTTGGTTCACTGTATTCCCAATGGCCATTCCTAGAAGTGGGCAACGGCCATTGGGGGCCATTGGGGACACATTGAACCAAACAGGCTCTTGGACTGCAGGGAACGGCTATTGGAAATGCAGTAGACAAAAAAGGTTTTTGGATTGTGGGGAACAATCATGGGAACATGATGAATAAAAAAAGCTCTTGGGGGAATGGATGAGATGAGAACCTTTTTCATCCTCCATTGATGGGAGGTAACTCCCAACGTGACATGATGGTCAATTAGCCCTAGGCTACACCCAGCTACGTAGCCTATGTACCCAATCCTAGTTGAAAACTGTTTTAAAATTTTGATGTAACTAAGCTATGGCTGCAACAATTGTTTTTACTTCATGCCTTTTCCTATCTTTAAACCAATTTTGTGCATGGACCTACAAGTATAAATCACTTATGGTTCATTCACACCAACTGATAGTAGAGTTGGTAAATCCTTTTTATGGTAACAATGTTCATACCTGGTAGTTAGACAACGTGGATTGCCTACGTGGCAAATTAACAACCTAGTTATCAAAGTGTGATAGCCCAATGTGACGAAACAAGCACGAAGGTAAAAATCTTTCAAAATCCTATATTCCTACTTGTTCATGGCCCTATCAACACAACTAAACTAACAATTTGAGAAATAGGGTGTTAAACTAGCATCACAACTCCATGAACTCACTATTCCACCAAATCTTGAAGAAACAAGCTCAGTTGAACCTTAAAGAAGCAAGGTAGAAGCATTGTTTTGTCGAATCTTGAAACACATAATTCTATTGCATTAAAGCTTGAAGAAGCATGTAAAAGCTACATAGGATCTTTGAATGATGGCATCTAGAATGCATTCATGAACACATTCAAGAGTAGCAAATTGGCAATCACTAGTAGCAATTCACAATTTTCAACAACAAGCTTTCAAGCTTATGTGCAAGTAAGCACACAACTAAGTGGCAGTAGATCAGCAAGCGGTCGAAGCAAAGGTCGATGTGGCAGTAAAGTAGATCGCAAGGCTAATGCAAATTCTTGGCAAAGACATGGCAACTAGGAGCATACAAAGGTGTTAGCGTTCATTTCCTATAAACATGCAAAACACACAACCATGGATTCTAAAAATTGAAACAACAATATTCTTGTGGAAGGAACAAAAAAGATCAGTGCTACACAACTTGCTAGACATTTACCATACTTTCAAATAACAGCTTCAGTACTTCAAAACACAAAACAAGAAGGTGAATCGAATGAGCAAAAGTGTGGTGACTATTCTTTCAAACTTGAGCATGGTTATGTGCCATGGATTCACTAGAAGGAATCATGTCCTTTGCAACCAATAAATCAATGACTAGAAGTCTTAAATGACTTTATAAATGACTACACCTTTCAATCCTACGTGGAAAAAGTTGTAATCATAAATTAATTATAGTTATGACTAATGGATGATAACATGGTATTGTTAATGAGGGAGGTCATACTTTCATTGTTTTCATCATGATTATAAAATTACCATGCAAATGATGTGGAGAATATACGGTAGATGATATGGAAAGTTGTGGGGTGGAATATTACATGGCACAAGGCAATTTTTTGAGGGTGTCTAACATGTCATTATGTTTACAACATTGCAACATGTCATGAATGACTACAAAATGACAACTTGTCACTTAACTCCAAACTACAAAATGGTTATAATTTGCTAACATGGTCATGTACATGAAACTTTTTGTCTTTAAATGACTACCAAATGACAATTGATAACATCAAACAACTACAAAATGATTGTAGTTTACTAATGTGGAGCATGTGAACAATACTTCTTTGGGAATTGAAAGGACTAAAAAATGAGTAATTTGACTATAAAATGACTACCAGCCAATGGAGTGGATAATTTTCATATTTTGGCCCACATCTAGAGTCCATTGTTGTGACATTTTTAACATTATCCATGGCTAAAATGAAAGTAAATTACTAGCCTACATGAAAGGATGTTTGTTCAATAGATTAAAGACAAGTTGGCAAGGTTTGTGCAAATTTTCATTTCAATTTCAAACCTTCAAATATGGGCAAAGAATGTGCAAAATTGATTATCAACTTCAAACCTTCAATTGAACTTAAAATCAAGTCAATGTTTCATGAAATGTAGATCATAATATAACCTACTTGTCTACTTTAAAATTGTGCACATGCTAAAAGATTGTCTTTTTCAAATAATTTTGCACCTATTAAAGATGGTGTACTTGGAGGTGGGGATAGTCCCATTGGAACACTTAGCCCACCTGGTTCCATTGTTGTTGGTGATGAAGACATCTTCCAAATTTGCAACCTCTTTCCTAAAATAGGCCTCCTTTTGTAAAACAACCTTCCATCCCAATTTTTTCAAGTTGTCATAAAAGAATATTTGCGTCACTTGGCTTGGAAAGATGAAAGGCTCAAATGTCATCGATAGCCTATGTTGAAAATTGATGGTGAGGAACCCAACATCATCTCTCACATATGTTGGGTTTCCTCGATTGTCTTCTCATTTCATCCACTCACATATGAAAATTAGGAGATTGCACATGGCCATAATCTAATTTCAATATGTCTTTTAGCACCCCTACATATTTGATAGACATTTGATCTTTGGCATCAACAATTTGTTGCTCGAACATTGAGGCAATCCCATTATCAGATGTTTGTAACAACCTACTCTTTGGGACTTCCACTCTAAAGTGGTTACCATAGGCTTTCATCATGGTGTATCGCATTGCTACTTGATAAGGTTTGATACATAATAGCACAACATCCAAACCATCCGGGTTGCCCAAATCCAACTATTGCCCATGGATAACACCTTTGACCCAATCCATAAAAAAAGGTGTGTTTGGGTTGGATTTTCATTCCAAGTTCCATTTCCTACAATAGCAAAAGGTACATAATTAATGTTATAACAACTCTTAAACTTTTTAGAAATTGAAGATGAAATGAAAATGATCAACTTGTTGATGTAAAGGACATCCATAGAATATGATGGAAATATTGGCCAACACATGTTGGTCTGCAATGTCATGTAAACTTGAACTCATGAAGGATTTGGTACTAGTTCCTTCTAGCACTTCACTTGCATCTCCTTCTTTTTCATCAGCATCCCAAATGCATTGTTGAATAGTTTCAAACCTCTACAAGTACTTAGTGACAAAACCTAAACATCCATCTTGAGTATATCCTACAATCATTGAGGCTTGCCATATTCCTAACATATTGGAAGATGAGTTGGCAAGGTTTATGGCAAATCTTGAATATTGGCCTTTGCCATATTCCTAACATATTGTTTTAACATTTTCATGTACCTTTCTATGGGGTACATCCCTCTAGTGGCAACTAGGCCACAAAAATCCAACTCATTTACTGAATGATATATTAAATGGGTCATGATGTCAAAAAAACTCAATGGAAAATGCATTTGCAGCAAGTTTAGGCTAACTACCACATCTTATCTAAGGGATTTTATATTTAAAAGGTTCCAAACCTTATTACAAATCGTCCTAACTACCCTTGAAATCTTCATGACTACCATTCGAGGTCCTAGAGCCAACAAACCTCTCAATGCCAATGGCATTATTTGTTGCATTAATACATGGTAGTCGTAGGACTTTAAACCTTCAAAATTCTTCCACCTAATGTATTATGCCATAGTTGATACGTGACCTAATGGTGTCTTTAAATTTTCAATGATAAAAGCAAAAGTATTGAATTTAGTTGTTGTCAAAACATATGGGGCTACTAATTTTAACATATTCCCACCTCTTCTAAGGTTGGCAATTAACCACATATGTGGTCTAATGCCCCTACATTATAAATCACACCGTACTTTCACAGAGTCCTTCTCCCCTATTATTTTTTTAAAAATTTATTTGCAAAGTTTTGTTCACAATGCATAACATCCAAGGTATTTCGTAATATCAACAAGTCTTGTCCAAATCATAACAACCAAAACCAACATTGTTAGATCTCATGAAAAGTTCCAACTACCAATTTGTTGAGTTTGGAATTACATTCCCAAACATATGAGTGAAATAATACAAACTTGCCAATAAGGAAGATCATACAACACATTTCTACATTTCACCCCATGTTCTTTTGAAAGGTCTCCAATATCACCTTCTTTGTTGCTTGAGTTGAACCATTGTTGGTAGTGATTAGCTCGATTTAATTGTTCCTGAGTTGTGACTGGATGTGGTTTACTTCATGTTTCCAACTTCCCATTGAAGTGGTCTACCATTCTAGCTAACCTATATGGGTATCTTTCTGGTAACATTGTTGCATTGCAGTGTATGTTTGCTTCCCAAGTTCAATTGAATGTTCACCTCTAAATCCTAGTCCACAAATTGCACACGCAATGTATCCTTTTAATGTGCCACCCCAACAACACAACCATAACCAAGAAAATCATGTATTGTCCAAAGTAAAATACCTTTCAATGTGAAGGTCCTAGAGCCCATTGGTTTCAACACATCAAATGCAATAACTCCCTCCCACAACTACTACAATTCTTCCACTATAGGTTGCAAGTACACATCAAAATTATCTCATGTAACAATTGTTTTCCCTAGAATTAGCAATGCAAAAATCACAAAGAACTACTTTGTTGTCAACCATGGAAGAATATTGTAATTTAACAACATTACAGGCCAAGTGGACCATGTTGAATTGTTCAATTTATATGGGTTCACACCATCTGTTGTGAAACTTAAGTGCACATTCCTAGCATCTAAAGCAAATGTTAGAAACCTCTCATTACATGTTTCCATGCTTTTGAGTCACATGGATGTCTAATAAGTCCATCTGGACTATTGTTTTGTGCATGCCATAACATTGAAAACAACATGGTAAACATCCTAAACATTCTTTGAAATCTAGGAATAATGGGAAAATGTCTGAGTATTTTCACGGGGTATAATTTGTTTACCTCATCCTTGTACCAAGGTGCTCCACATTTTGGACAACTTATAAAATCTTTATATTCTCCTCGAAATAGGACACCTTTTTCCACAAGCATGTATATTTTTGTAATTTAAATCTAGTCATTTAGTTAATGTTTTACCAACATAATAATTTTGGGGTAAACAATTATCTGCAAGTAATAAATGAAGTCGTAAAAGAGTGAAAAACTCATCTACAAACTTGTTGTCGATTCCATGCATTGTGCATAAATTCATGAATAGTAATGTAACAATTAGTTTGGTACATTTTGAACCTCTGTACAACTCCTTAATTGCTTCCTCCATAACCACTAGATCAAAATATTGTCCTATGGCATTGCATCCTTAGATGCTACTTTTTTTAAAGGTTCATGGTCCGCTTCAATGTTTCCAGGAAGTTCGTCTTCACTATTGCTTGCATTTCCAACATTGGCTTCCTTTTGTACACCATCAAGAACCACAAAAACCTTTTTACACTCTCCATTATTCTTTCTTCTAATGCCATAGGTTCATTTACTTGCTGGAAAACATCTTCTACCATGGCTCGAATATTTGTCTGCAAATCAAACTCTAGGTTTTTGATGTTTAATAGGTTTTTTGCATTCAATTTCCCATTCTTCATATGAAGAATCTCTATTTCCTGGACCCCTCCACACTCTAAAACTAGGATCTCTTCCATTGAGTATGAGGTGGTTCCTCACATTGCCATTGTGCACAAAGTATGTCCTTTGCATTTAGCATAGGGACAATGTAGTGTTTTCAATGCATACAACCTAGCTCTCTATTCTTCTCAAATCCATAGCCTATCATCCCTATGTTGTTGTCTTCTTGGGTGAGAAAATGGTAGACTTTGAGGTCCATAGTGTTGCTCCAATTTGTATTGGTCCCTTACATGGTCAACAACACCAAATAACACCAACCAACTCCATCATGTTGCTTGTCAACCAATTGTCAAACAATAGAAGTAGTAGAATTAGCCAAATGGCTCAAAAGTGTGAATAGCCACACCTCAACATTGCATTAGTGTGAATTAAATCCATTTGGAACCTAACAAAAATAATATTAACCTCCTAGAATTACAAACAATACGTGGACAAAATTGGCCATAAATGCAAGATGATAAGAGAGGTCTTAAACTCCAAGGGTTTTAATACCACATAGGCCTTCATTTCTTGCATTCCCATTTCAACTACTTGCATCTCATGTTTTTCTTCATATAGTCTGCTTTGTCCCTAGGTGCATAAATTGTTGTTATGTCGAATACCACCATAATTGTCCTTGTGAATATACACCTGCATCAAACATGAAAATATTTTTGCTACCATAATAATATAATATAGATAGATAGCCAAAAATTCTACTAAAAAAAAGATAAAAATCAAAATTCAGACTTTGTAAAAAAAACATCTACCACATCAAATGGAAATGGGGGCAACTAATTTAATAACTTTGCTAATACCCACACATTTCCTTATCTTGACATCTACTTCACAATGATGCCATCAAACAATTTACAAGTATAAAAAATCAGCAGGTACCTCCAAGGCAACAAGATTGTTGGGCTACTAATTCATTTAGACAACCCACACTCAAAAAATGCAATGAAACTTCTAGTCAAACTACATCACACCTTGTTGAAACCAACTCCTAGATTTTCCTAGATTTTGGCTTTGCTTGTCTCTTATTTTCAAGTGCCAACCAACCAGACTTAAAATGTAATCAAGGTTTACATCACTAGAGTTTAATGTCGTGTTCAGATTCGTGACCCTTTTAATACTCCCTAGGTCAATAAACACACCATATTACAAATAAAGATACAATGTGAGTTAATAATATGTTGCGTATTTATCAAATTTCCTATTTAATGGATGGCAATCAGCTGAACAAATCAAATGTTGGATCAACCAAATCAAGATCAAAAGGATATATAGATCATAAAATTGTTTTCTTAATTCAAGTCCTATAGGACAATGCGGTGATGCAATTTTAATTACATAATGTTCTTATCTCATGTACTTCTTAGCAGATCTTCTTGTTCATGCATTTGTAGTTCATCAAGCTACCCTAGGAAACCACATATCCAAGGAACAAAGATTTATTATAATTTCCAATCTTCAAGCCCAATTTTTCAACAAATGTGTCATGGTTACAACAACGAATAAAATTGATTAAAAAAATAGAACATTGGTTTGAAATCTGTGAGGTTTAGGGTTTAAGTATATAGTATTCTTTTATGAGTTGTATGAAAATGTCTTGTGTTGAGCCCAAGAATTATAAGAATCCATTTCTTGAACTTGTTGCACACGGCCAATCCATTGATGGTATGATAAGACTTTAGCCAATGATCAATGCTACTTTTAGAGTGTGCAAGTGCATTTTAGGTTGGCTGCCAACAAGAATGATGAACGAGGTGTATTTCACTACACAAAAAAACTTTAATGTATAGTTCACTTAAAAGCACAATCACACCCACCTTCTAGAAGAGGATAATGCCCTTCATCTTACGGCTTGAGAACATGTAACAAAGCCTACACAATCAAAAGCAAACCAAGTTTTTTTTTTGGACAAGAATGGCCTCATTTCATTTGTAGTTCATATCTTCTTGTTCATGCATTTGTAGAACATGTACAAAAGCTATATGCAAAAATTTCACATAATATGTGAGAAAGCTAGAGAAGGAGTATTGAAAGCATTATCTTGAAATAAGCACATGACATTGGTAGATGCACATCCCTTGAAGAACACAAAAGACTACTTTATAGATAAATTGATTAAAACTAGCTTTGACACATGTAGAATTCTTATAGAATCCATAGTCATCTATGGAACTTAAAATAAATTGGCTTCTGAATGTAGACGATTGATGCCAATTATTATAAGCTCCTACTCAAGGCCTCAATACTCAAAACTGCCTTCAAAGGGCGATAATTTCAAAAGAATGAGCTATGAAAAACTGTTATACTAACCAAATTATTGAAACATGACTTAGACAAAAGTAAAATAGAGATGACAAAAAGGAAAATGAACATCTGGACAAATCAATACATGTCATATCCTTTATGATTTTTTGTCTTTTATGACTCATTTGATATGACTTGAGACCGTTTAGACATATGTGTCCGTTATGATTATAATATAGTCGTAGATAGAGTCATATATATTTTATTTTCTTCTAGTGATTCATAATGGATCAATACTCATGCCTCCACCAATTGCCTTACTTGAATATTCAGATATGAGGAGGAAATGCATGCAAAATGAAAAAATCAAATCATTGGAAATTATCTCAGTTTTAGAGAAAGTTGGGCACTCAAAAATCAAAATCAACTTGGCATTCAAATTCAAAATTTTTCTTTAACATTTAAACTTTAAATTCACAAATTTGTTTTAATGTTCATGTATCAGTTTACTACTTTGGTTTTGATGCAATGTGCACCATGTTAAAGTCAAGCATCAATGGAAATAAAATTGTAGACATATTTTCAACATCGTCTATGGTCTTGTAATATTTGGTCCCCCAAGTAATGTTCCAATGCAATTCTTTGGGTGACTCCTAATTTCCCCTCTTTACAAGGTAGGCTCACTTCCTTGATCAACTACTTGATCATCAAAATTTGGTCTCATCTCCCCATGTTTATTTTCTCCCAGATTCTTAGCTTTTAATTGAACCATTAGTTCATCAATGTTTGCATCCTTCCCATTCAAGCTCATGTTGTGTAAGATACAACAACATGCAACAACATCAGGTAGGAAAAACACATTCAAGTTATATTTGATCATCAATTTTCTAAAGGTTTTTTTCAAAATATTGAAGATATTTTCAACCAAAACTTTCACCCGAGAAAAAGTCTTTTGTTAAACAAAACATGCAAAACAAAGTGCCTTTCACTAGTTTGCTTTTGTGGTACCATCAACCATGGAAGTAAAGGATATCCCTTATCATTAATCACATATGGGTTGATGCTTTCATGTGAATTCTGCTCACTAAACAGTTCTTCCCATGTAGCCTTTCGATAAATGGAACAAAGACGCAACACTTTCGCATCATTCATGGACCTTGGCACCCCAACAAAGATGTTAATGAGCCTTTTCTTATGATCAACATTCGCCTGAAACTGTAGACTGTTATTTTTTATCTAAATGAGTAATAGTCAATTGCAAGCACATTAAATTTTGGCTTTTATATGTGTATTTGAGTTGCATTAATAGCTCCTTGAATCCCTTGTAGGCTTGACAAATCCTTGAAACCTTCCATCATTTGCATCATATTGTCACCTTCAAACTACCAAACTTGATTCTCGAACATTTCATTCACTGCATATACAAACTCTCGAAGGACTAAGTGGACTATGGATTTTTTGATAGCAAATAGTTCATTGCATTGGAGGAAATTAGTTACATGGCTAGTTTGTACAACAAATATGCTACCTTGATATTGACTAAAATTGCACACTTGTAATTCTTGTCTTGCTTGATGCGCTCCCAAGTCACGGGGTGAAACCCACTTGAGGGTTTCACAAAGTCAAGTTGCGAAAAGTTGAAACTTGGTGGCACGCTCTCGGCTTCCAACTCTACAAAGGGGTAGAGTGTCGAGTTGGGAGCCCCGGGATTAGACTAGGAAGAAGGACTAGCTTAGCTCGTGTGAATCTGCATCCAAAACCAACCAAATTGGGTTAGTTTAGCATTCGGGACACCCTTGGGTGTTGGGACTTGCCACGGGCACTTGGTCACACAAGACTCACCACGGCCCGGACTCGGGGGAAGCCACCACCTTCCCCCCATATAGTATTATCTGCGGCTGGTCGCGGAGGCTACATCCGAATGGCACAAATTCCCGGGACTCCCGAAATGGAGTCCTGAAATTGTCCCGGCGGGACTCTCAGAACTTTGAACCGCCATAACTCCCGACTACAGAGTTAGATCGCGGCGAGCTCTGAACCAAAGTTATAGCCCTCGTCGAGATCTTTTCAACACCATGTCGCACACTCAAATCGGGCATCAGGAAGAGGTCGATTTCAGACTTTTAGTGGTCGGGAGTCAAATTGGCACTTTGATTCTCGGCCCTTCTTTTGCTCATAATTTGGGCTGCAGATGTCCAAATTGCCAATGCGAGGGCATTTTCGATATCTACGTTTCAAGACCTTTCTAATGACACCAAGAACACCTCAATGCGAGGTGTTTTTCCCCTTGCTGTTAAGCTCTAAACATTCGGGAGTCCCGGAAGACTCCCAACCTCCAACTTTTCCAAGTGTTGGGCTTCACCCCCACACTTGGCCAAAGTGGGGTTGCGACATTGCTTCTCCATATTTTGTGTTTCAATCTCTCAATTAATTTCTTCACAAATGATTTATTCATTCAAAAGTGTTCAATCCATCTCCTATCATCATATTGACTCATTAGAAAATGAGATCACCACGTTGTTGATATGGCTTTAACCCAGTTCCCTAGGTCTTGATTCAACAACAAATCATACACAGAAGAGATCCTAAAACTATGAAGAATTAAAGCATTGAAAAATGTTTCAAAGACAAATTTGCAATTGTTTTTCCATGTGTTAAAAGGAAACAATTCCAAAAAAATCCTTTGAAATCAAGAAAAATGGATGCAAACTCCCTTTGGAAATGACTAGAATGAACATGTCTTGTGCTTGGATTACAAACTAGAGAAAATGAACAAGTAGAATGATTTTCAATGGCCTCATAGTGATGGTCACCCGAGGTCTAAAAATAGTTGCATGAAAAAATGGAAGATAAAAAAGATTTATTTGCAAAATAAAAGATGAAAAAAACTTTAGCTTCAACCGATATTTATAGGTGAGGAGTTTCAGCCACAAGAAATTGCAATGGTCACTCAAGGTCTAAGAATAATTGAGTGAAAAAATGGACACTTAGAAAGACCTATTTTTGAAGCAAAAGATTAACAGATTTGTAACTCAAGCCAAGATTTGTAGGTGAAGAGCTTCAACTACAAGAAATCACAATGGTCATTTAAAGTCTAAGAACAATTGCAAGAAAAAATGGACATTCAAAAATATATGTTTCAAAAGTAGAAGATGAATGCATTTTGCTGCTTTTAAATCACCTCATCAGGAAGATCTAAAGCTCTTGAGCTTTGGAGAAAGTGAACCAAAAGTGGGCGGCGCCAAAACAAATCTTAATGAACACCTACCACCACCAAGAATGATCATGAACAATAGTAGGGAGGAGGCATGTATGCGCAAGTGTCCATGGAAGGTAGCTATGTTATGTGAACAATGTTAACATTATAACTATAGTGGTAGGTTATGGAACTAGATACTAGTGTGAAAAGTTCCAACATGTTAACATAATCATTTGTTATGACCTATCATAAAGATAGACTACCTTTAAGTGTGAATGGACCTTTACATGACTAAAGTAAACTACCAAAAACATTCATGCTCTTACATATTAAGATTTTTTTTCAATTTTGGGTTATTGAAATTTTAGTGAAAATTTCCCCAAAAAGTAAAAAAATTATTAGTTGATTTTACAATAAAAAAACCAAAAAAATCCAAATTTTTGTCGAAAAAAAAATGTCATGGTGCACATGTTTCAAGGAAGGCAATGATGAAATCCATGTCATTGAGGAGATGATTGTATTGCCAAACAAAATCCATTTGCACCTACCTATAAGTGCTTACCGAACACTTGTCCACACTTACCTACTTGCCTTTACGTGACAATCATATATAATGTATCTATTCACCTCATTTGTTCATATTAAGTTTTACAAATTAGAAACATTTTTTTTGACATTCATAAATTGCAAATATGAAGGTTTGAAATTTCAAGTTCCAAGGATGATGGTAATTAAAATCAGTTTATATGAACCAATTATAGGGTCCATTAGTGATCATCACTACAACAATTCTAAATATGGACCACTTGACATTCTTGTTGAATGGAATGGAATGGAACAATGTTTTTTGTGATTTTCGTGTTCTTTCATGTCTCAACTTCATATATGAATGAATTACTGTTTTGCATTTTGAGAACATTCAATTTTTTTGTCTTGGTGCAAATAAAGAAAATTTTATTACATGTCAAACATTCCTTCATATCATTATTATCCTTTGGCATAAATTTATTTATTTCAACATGACATGTAATTGGCATATGAACATGTGTTGTCTAATTAGATTTCATGTGGATATGTTAACATTGTTCAAATGGTTGTTACCAAAGGAACAAATGACAATGCAAAAACTAAAAATGAAAAGATTCATTTATATTTAACATGAAGAAACAACCATGATGAAGTTGTCTCGATAATATGCATGGTACTCAATTTCCTAATCACTTTTTTTTTGTTTCATAGATCATAAATTGTTTGAATTTGTGTGATTTCTTGCAATTATGTAAATTTTATGTGGGGATTATATGCACAAAGGGCAAGAAGGAACAAATGTGAACACACGTTATGAATTTGGTAATGATCCAATGAAAATTATGCAATTCGAAGACAAAGCAAAAATGAAGGTTATCATAAAATTAGGATATTAAAATTATGTATAATTTGTTTTTCTCACATAAATTGTGATTTTTGTCATGGATTTTTTATGTTTGGACATGCACACATTTTTCCCCCTTCATTTGTGGTTTGCATTCACTTATGGTGTTAGATAACAAGTTATGCTCACCTCATTATGCGTGCATTATGTGAAAAAAAACAATTGAAAGATTTCATGAACCAAAATAAGAAAGATGTAATCTTTTTCTCAATGTTCGTCCTATGTGTTTTTCTTTTTTGGCTAAAAATATATTTTGTTATGTGTTTTGATAATTTGATTAAGATTTATGTAACACATCATTACCCTTTAACACAAGCCATATGATAACAAACAATTTTACTTCTACAAACATGTTTTAAGTGACAGGGGTATTTATTTTTCAAAAAAGAAAAGAAAAACCCACATATTTGTCAAATTATTTAACAAAAGATGAAGCAAAAGATAAAACAACTTGAAGATGCAATTTAATATAGAAGATTTTTTTTCAAATAATGATTGAAGCAGTACATTGCAAATAACATTATCTTTGAAATCCAAATTTGACATTTTGTTGTTTCATGAAATCAATCTTCAACAAAATTGAAAAGGATTTATGAATGTTTACAAAACATTATACATGCAAAATGTTACCTAATCATTGTTACAAGATTGCATACATAATATGCATAAATATACTAAATAACTTTGTGCATGTCCTATGACAAAGTCAGTGGTTACTAACAATCCATTGGGATAATGGCATGTTTGGCAATCCAAAATTTCCTATCATTAAAATATAGAACTTAAACTTTTGCACGAATCTTCTATTGAATAAAAATGATCCTTTAATATATTCATGATGGATTAAATTTGTGATCTTTCCATTAGTTTTTTGGAGACTCATTAACTAAAAGTTCAATTTGGAACATTATTAATTATATGGTTAGATGATCAACATTGTCTTCATTACAAATGTCATCATTGATTATAGATTGTAATAAATCTACAATATATAAATTACTTATTTCTTATTACATGAATTTAAAATAGCCTTGCAACTTATGGAAACCCTTTGAATTGTTATGGACATTGCAAAAGAGGATATAAGATGAAAATGTTGCCATAAAACAAGCACAACTTGATGGAATAAATGGTTTATATGTTTTTTAAAACCTATTTGGTGATCCTTGTCCTTTATTTAAATATGACCTACTAAAAGAAAACAATCCATCTTGCTTATTCTATAATTTATTGTACATGATTGTCATTTATATATTTACATTTTATTAGCTAACATACTACCTTGGCATCTTTAACACCAATTATATTATCTATAAAAATGTTATATTTTTCAAAATTATTTTTTCAAAGAACAAGATTCTGCGAAGGAAAAGTACATAGTTTTTTGGAATATTCAAAAATATTTTATTCTTGACCTAAATATTTTAAAAACATGTGTTGAAGCTTCCTTTGTACTACATTAATCAAATGTATTGAAACAACTTTGAAAATTTAAGTAATCAATTTAACCAAGTACATAGGTTGCAAGTATAAGGAATTGAGTCTCAAACCTTCACAATGATAAACCAAGTCTTTACTTATGAACTACACCATCAAAAGTCTTTAACTTTTATTAAGTTTTTTTATTGCACATGTTTATTTCACATCACTAAACATAGTGGTGAAACATAAGTGACATTTGGTGATTAAAATTAGGCTAAATCTAATGGCTAAACATTATGACTAAACTTTAGTTCAACTTAATGATTAAATTTAGTGATTAAACATAATAGTTAAACTTAGTTGATAAACCTAATGGCTAAATTTGGTTAAATCTACTGACTAAATATAATAACTAAACTTAGGTTAAACCTAATGCTTAAACTTAGTGATTAAACTTAGGTTAAACTTAGTGATTAAACATAATGACTAGACTTTGACTAAACATAATGGATAAAAATCTATGGTTAAACATAGTGGGTAAACCTAGGTTTATGATAGGTAGGTAAATAAGTAGGTAAGCGGGTGAATAACAAGAAATAAATAAATAAGGTAGCAAACAATGTTGTATTTGATTACAAAAATTAGACATTTTGACTAAATATTTCATTCGATTAAGAACCATTGGCCATTTTGATTAAAGATGTATAATTTGACTAAATGTATCTAATTAAATAAACCAATATAATCAAGTTAATCAATTAAAAATACATGTGTCATTCAAGTCATTAGTCTTTAATCAAAATGTACATGTCCATTAGTCAAAAATGACAAATTAGTCAACTTGAACTTCTTAAAAATCCATAATTTATAATAGTGTTTCAACTTAAATTTTTTTGTAATATTGTGTGGACATCTTTTAACAAAAATTTGAAACCTATTCAATTCAATAATGAAAATAAAATATCCATCAAAACTTGACAAGTCTACATTATTTTTATCAATGTTATGTCTATGAAATTAATAAGACTTAATAAATTCATTCTAGAAATCAATTTATTAATTTGTAATGGGAAGCGGTGCCTATAATATTTTAATATCACCTTCACACATGACTTTGGAGTGGACATTTTATTTTGCCCCTTTTAATCACCCTTTCTTTAAAATGGGTGAATAGTTTTTCCCTTTTAATTTTTTTCTCTTTTCAAGTCAATAAAATATATTTCCCCCTTCAATTTTGGTCTCTTTTTTAATTAATGGAAACCAAACTCATCTAACATTTCTAAATTTTTTAAAGCTTTCAAACTATTATGATTATTGTTAGGCCAAGGTCCCAAAAGGATATCCCAAGATGTGTAATCAACCTAACAAATGTTCCCAAATCTAGACATCTTTTATAAAATATTTAATTAGTGGGGCATTTTTTTGTGAAAAACATGGTAGGAAGAACATTGGGGGACATTGGAAAAGCCCAATTTATTTTTTAAAGACAACAAAGTGCACCAATAAAACATCACAAGTACCACAAATGTAATTTTTTTTAGTAGATGAAAAGTAAATCTCATATTCTAAAATTAATGGAAATGATTTTATGGACAATTTATATGATCTTAGATTTTCAATGTATGGCAGCTAATTATCTTTTTAATAATTTAAATATATTAATTTCTCAACCTCATGTAATTGATCATCATTGTTAATGTGAAGTAGTGTGAAGCCCAAACCATTAAAATTGCTTACATATAATCTTTTTATGATGATTTACATGGAAAGGCAAAACATAAAGAATAAAGGTTTGAAATTCAAGTCATTTAATTTTGTGCATACAAATTAATAAAACACACTAGGAGCAACCCGCTTCTAGCCCCAAAAAATGATGTACAACTAGTATCACAATATGTAATAGTGTTGAATCTTGATGGCAAACTTTTAACAATTCTAAATTGAAGCAAAAAAGCTTCTAAAAATTCTAGAATGTGCATGAAAACTTTTTGGAACTAACAATTAATTTTAGGTCAAAGTTAGTTTTGATCCAACAATTGAATAAAGAGGATTGGATTAATCCAATGTACACAAAACATTTATCATGCATTTCTTGATAGACATAAAACCCATATGTTTATGGTTTCATGAAACATTAACAAACAAAAACAAGGTGCAATAATAATACAAAGCTTACTTCTTTCATATGATAATGAAATAAGAATTTATTATGCCTTTGTTGCCAACCAAATGACAAATGCACATATTATGTATAAATTATCAACCAAAATTAATATACTTTTGACTAGCCCTATGGTTAATTGATGTATGTCAAATGGTTCATCAAACTAATTTGGCAACAACAAAATTTTGTAACTTAAAACACATGCTCCCTAATTGGGGTGCAAGAGTTTTGGGATGACTAAGATGAAACAACACAGTTCACATTCCTTAGTGCCATCTCAATTACACAAATAAATAATTAATAAATTAATGCAAATTTGAACCAAAACAAGATCATGAACCCTTGTGCACAAGTGTTAAAGAGGAGAATTATATAATATTTTGGAACATGCCAGGGATTTTCTTGTAGGCATTTCATGACCATACTTGCATTTGGGGAAATAAATAAAAAAAGATGTGCAATGTAAATTCACTAGAAAATAAAACAATACATATAATGTTTCATGAACAATTTTAGTTAAGGTAAGTGGAATTGTACTCAACTTTATGCTAAGTAAGAAGGATATTAGTGTAACATGATTCATATTGGAGATCTAAAATGAAACTTTCAACACAACGAATATTTTCCTATACATGAAATAAAGGGAATATGATTCATATTTTAAACCAATGTAACCTATTTTAATGTATTTCAAGTAGCATTGAGGGTTGCCACAAAGGACGTATTGAAAGTCGCTCTTGGCATCTTTGGGAATGATAATTCTTTTTAAGGTTTGGATTTCTTCCTAGTGTGTTTGGTGTTCTTCCCAATGCCCTTGTCATGCTCCCCAACACCCCCATCATCCCCTAATATCCTTCCATGTGCTTGGAAAAAAATCATTTTTGGCATGCTCTTTAATGCCCCCAATGTTCTTTAGTGTCCTTCATGGCATTGCGATCAACCCCCAACATCTTTCTTGGCATAAAAAAAAAAAAAAAGATTTTATAGCATCCCCCATTGTGCTTCTTGATGTTTGTGTCATCCCATTGTATCCTTCCTAGTTGTCTCATCATTCCCAAGCCACAACCTTCCCAATGTTGGGGAAAACAATCATTTTGCGATATCCTTTAATATATATTTTAATATTCCAACATTCCTTAGTGTCCTTCCCAAAGCAGTATCATCCCCTAGTGTTTGAAAAAAATTAAATTTCAACATCCTTTAATGTCCTTCCCAAATCACTTTCATCCCTTGACATTTGAAAAAGAACTTTTAAAAGAATTTTCCAACATCCTCCAACATGTTTTCTAATGCTTTAACATCTCTTTGTGTGCTTTTTGATGCTTCATCATCCCCCACCATTTTCCTAACATGGACAAAACATCCTTGAACCAAAACTTAATTTTTATCAAAAAATCCAAATCTGGAATGTTTTGAAGATTGATATGCCCCATGTTGGGACATCCCACCAAAAATTGACTAATAACATTAAACTTGTTACCTAATAAGATCTATATTGTACATATAGATTTAATACATTACAATATATTCAATACAACATTTCCTAAGCATGAACAACGTTAGGTTTTAGGTTACTAAACATTAATAAGGTATAGACATCATATTACATGTAAACAAGTTTAGTACCCTAAACATATTAACCTACCATTAAGGTATAGACACATGTTTACATCTAGTGATAAACTAACAACCATTTTAAGGTTTAAAACCTAGTTTTGATTTAACCTAACTTTGTTTAGACCTACTAACTAGTACATAAACTAGCATTTCAACAAAAATGTTTCTACATGTTGGCAAAGTTTGGTGTTGATATTTTCATCATCGTGCAAAATGTTGATGCTTTCTTCATTTGCTCAATGCTTGTTCTTTCTTCATCTACTTTATGTTCGTCTTGACATTGTGTCTTGATATATCTTTTGTCAATGGATATCAATGATGAACATGTAGTTGGTTTTTTAAAAATTGATCTTGTTACTACAAAGCTTGATTTAATATTTTTGTACTTACTCAAGTTGTGTGCCAAATGCTATAGTTGCAACCACCATCAAGGAGGCCATCATTATGTTTGTGTGTCTACAATGTCATATGTTTGCTTGCAACTTCGGGTTGTTGCTTATAGAGTTCTGTCACTAAGTGAAATTGAGGTTGCTAGTTGGTTTTCCATATTATTCTTCCTTATGGATTATTAAAATTCATGTTGGCTCCAAAATTTTCAAATGAGGTTGAAGGAGACTTTGTTTGCCATTGTTGATCATTTGGGGCCTCTAATTTGAAAGCAAGACACATGCAACAAGTTGTTTATCCCAATGGAGGTATGTTTCACTTGTGCCTTGTACAATATTGCACAAGGTTGTAATCTATTGATTTGTAATGAATGGTTTGTCGTGGGTTGATTAATTGTTTCACTTATTTTCAAAGAGGTCATCTTGATGTGGTCATCAACATTATTTTTAGGAAGCTCATCATTTGGCCATTTGGAAATAAGATGGACACAATAATACAAGGTTTCAAAACTTTTTGTGGTCTCCCAAACATTCAATGGGCCATCAATGGCACACATTTTTCTATTTCAGAACCTATTGGACCTCATTGTGAGAATTATTTTAACCACAAAATTGGATGTTATAGTGTTGTTTGTCAAGTAGTTGTTGATGACAAATAAATAATTTATTGACCTCTTGTTGGTCTTGCAAGGAGTGTAAATGCATCTAGAGTACTTAAAAAAGGTCTTCACTTTACAACTACTATGCTCAATTTCATGGACTTCTCAATGTAAATAAAGGGGTCAAGAAAGTTTGGCTCCCTATTTGCTAAGACATAAAGGGTATCTCTTACTATCATGATTGTTGATGTCACACACAAAAGGGATCATAACATCTTTTAGATGTTTTATATTGAAAATCACAAGTGAACTTGATGTGTTGTAGAAAATGCCTTTAGTATACTAAAAAAGACATTTCATGATCTACAAGGGAAGATAAAAATGCACATTCCTTGGTTTGACACAATTTTTTTTGATTGACAATAGCTTACCATAGATTTACATGGTTCATATTAGGCTTGACAATGTAACATTGCTCACGTAGTGCATTCTTGATTAACTTTGGTGACATTTTACCACTTGTTATTTTACATTTTATCTTAACAATGTGTTGCCATTGATTGCCATGTTAGATGCCATGTCATTTATAATGATCATTGTAACATTAGGTGTGGATGCTAGCATTTTAACAATTTCTTGAAATGCAATTACCATCATTTTAGCATTAGGTGTGAACATAGCATAAGTGTAACAATATATCATTATATTTTGACATGACATGTAAAATTTTTCATACAAAACATTTACCAACACATCACACAAAAGGAACATAATCCAATTGCAGATTGGTTTAACATTTTGTAATATGATGTGTTACAACATGATATGTGCAACATGAACTACATTTTGATGCGTAATATGGAATGTTGATGTAATTGTCACTGCCTTTTTAACTACATAACATAGACTTGCATAAGGAAAGCATGTGTAATTAATGTACAATGGAAGTTTGAATTGGTGATTTCTCAAGAAGATTGGGGGCAAGAAACCAGCATCACATTCAAAGAATAGAAGACCAAATTCATGATATGGCCACTACTGTAAACAGAAGTGTTTACTAGGTCAAGGTCCGTGTTTGCTGGTTCTTGGTTGTGTAGAGGAGTCATCTGGTCTGGGTTTAGTGTCTTTTTATAAAATGGATGACCTGCAAGTTTTGGGTTTAGGGATTATTTTTTAAAAACTAAAACTTGTCAATTTTGGGGATATGTCAACTTTTCTTGACTGTCAATTTCCAATCTAATGAATTTCTTTTTTTTCACCTTTTTCCTGTGATACCCAGCTGATATCTACCAGGTATCACAAGAAAAATGAAAAAAAATCTCATGGTCATTACACCAAATAATGCCCCAATCCTGCAGGTTTACCCTAACACATTGCAACTACAAATCTTGAGTGATAGCTGATGTCATGATTTAGTCTTCTCGTTGTTACCAGAAATTCAAACAGAACCTTACGATGCAAATGTTAGTATGGTGCTTTGCCTGCAATACTGTTTGGATTATT
>Ga0209611_10001159_pt1 | contig 43788 bp, 30 predicted proteins | sample S1TSphgellanicum_3_FD_187693 | JGI IMG/M metagenome (GOLD analysis project Ga0209611, IMG submission 187693) | Host-associated microbial communities from peat moss isolated from Minnesota, USA - S1T2_Fc - Sphagnum magellanicum MG (SPAdes) (version 2) | ecosystem: Host-associated > Plants > Peat...
TTTTTTTTAGTTTTTTTTTTTTTTTTTTGTTCGTACCTACTTTTGATAATTATTTTCTATAGTTTCCTAATTATTTTTCATTGCCTAGTTTTTTTTCATGTATTTTCTAAGGCATGGGAACAACAAAGTGATCAATCTCATCCACAATCTTTTGTCAGAATAACTTCCAATGTGGTTGTCATTTTTGCCTTGGCCATAATAATTATCTGATGTCATGGGGGGGTCAGGACTTCTCCTCTGGAGGCGATTCTGCAACATTGTTACTTTGTAGATTGTTCTTTAGACTTCAACTAGGATGCAGGGCCCACATATTTCCACTCATGGCTCTCAAGGGATGGAAGGGGGGAGGGCTCCAGCCAATCACGAATTACCGAATCAAGCATGTGCGGACACCAATTATTTTATATAAGCAGAATGTTCTATGTGCCAGTCACATGCATTCATATGAGCAGTTGACCCTAAGAATTGTAGGGTGAAGGTTTGCAATCTTTCTCTTTCTCTCTCTCTCTCTCTCTTAATGACAATTAAGTGACGTGCTGGTTGCATGGCATTTGGAAGATGATTTGACCCTCAGAAACTCAGGGTGAAAGGCAAAATTTTCCCAATTTGGGTGACCATGATAATAGCTATATAGCTGGTTTGCCTATGGCACTTGAAAGAGCAGTTGACCCTGATAAACTCAGGGTGAAAGATGGAATCTCTCTCCATTTCCAAATGACATCTTTGGTGTTGATTTGCATGCATTAGAAAACAGCAGTTGACCCCAAGAAACTCAGGCTCTAAGGTGGAATCTTTCCTTTTTGGCATGACAAGATGACCTGAAGAAACTCAGGGTGGAAGGTGGAATCTCTTTTTTTTTTTTTTTTCCTCCTGCTGAATGACAATCACCCTAAGAAGCTTCAGGTGAAAGGCACAAATATCTCTCTCCTTTTTGAGTGAACAATGTCCCCAGGGTGTTTTGCATGGCAATTTGAAAGAGTGGATGACCCTAAGAAACTCAAGGTCAAAGGTGAAATATCTTTGTTTATGGTTTGACGAAGTTTGATAGGTATGGATGGGTCAACTGGCATTTGAAAGAGCAGGCGACCCTAAGAAACTCAGGGTGAAATCCAGAATCTCTCAATTTTTGGTTGACAATGATGACAAGGTAATAATATACATGTGTAAATGGTTCACATGCCATTTGAAAGAGCAGGTGACCCTAAGAAATTCAGGGTAAAAGCAGGAATCTCCCTCGCTCTTTCTCTCTTCCTCTTGGCTGACAAATAAGAAGAAGAAGAGGAAGAAGAAGAGGAAGAAGAAGAGGAGCTCTGTGATAATGTTTTTTTTGGGTTTTGTGTGGGGGAAGAAAATAGCATGCAAGTTTTTCCCCTTCTCTCCTCAACTTATTTGTTGAATTTTTAGTAAGTGGCACTGAATTTGGGTTTTTTTTCTCTCCTTTGGGGGTGGGATTTTCCATTTCCTTTTGCTTTTCTTTTCTCTCTCTTTTTCGGAGTCTGTAGTGGAAGTGTGCTTTTGGGTTGCGCTATTTCTTTTCGTTCAGGAACTCCGTTTGTTTGTGTGTGTGTGTGTGTGTGGCGGGGGCGCGCGCGAGCGGGGCTTTCATGCGCGTGTGTGCATGTCGTCGTATTAGGGTTTGATGATTGACGAGTGTGGTTTTCTTCTTTTGTTGAGAATATTCTACTTTCTTCCACTATTGTTGTTGTTGTTGTTGATGATGAAGAAGAGTTCCGTGCGTTGTTGGTAGAGAAGTTGTCGATTTTTCTTTTTTTGAAGAGGAGAAGGAGGTGGGGGGTGGTGGGGGGTTGTTCCAAATTCAAGAGCTGAGAATCTTGGCAGTAAGGAGCCTATGAAATTCTTACAAGGAAAAGGAGGCGGCAGGCGCCATTTGTCTGAAGGAGGATGAAGATTTTTGACAGGCTTAAGACAAAAGTGGTAGGGAGAAACAACAGCAGCTATGCAGATGTGATGTCATCAAGGGAAGCTCAAGACCGGGAATTCAAGGGCTTTAGGGTTGTTGGGGTGGAGCGTATGGGGTGGAGGGATGCTGCCGCTGCACATCATCATTATCATCATCATCATCATGGGACACCGAGCCGTCGTACTTTCCGGAGTGGGAGTTTAGATTGCACTCCCTATACACCTGAACAGCATTCCAATGAAGGATCAGCACATTCTTCAAGTGGAAGAACTCCACGAACAGCAAATGGAAGCACCCGCCACAATCAAGTGTTCTGCAGCCCAAAAGTGTTGAAGGTAATAGCATGTTTGATTTTTTCCTTTCCATTTCTTTTTCTTCCAGTTTGGATTTGATCTGAACTCCTTCCTTGGAGTGGTGTGATTGTAGGTGTTGGGTGTTGATGAGGACGAAGAAGGAAAAATATTGAGCTATATGAAAGAGCATCTGGTGAATGAGAGGTGGACTTCTTCTTCAGATTCAGAGACATCAGAGCACAGTGGGTCTCTGGAAGGGGAACTTTCAGCCACAGAGAGGCTACTGTTCTACAGTGGTAAATCAGCTGCACCAGAGGTTTTCACAGCAGGAGCAACTGTTTTGCCAGAAGGTCAAGATGGTAGTGGAGGAGTGTTTGGAATGTGGAACAATCAGTCAATCCTTCCTCATGCAACTGGTGATTTTATACTCTGTTCCCCCTTTTATGTCTTGTGAAATGTTGACTAAGTGCAGTGCTAGACACTGGTTCTGGAGATCAAACAAAGTAATTTTGAACTGTTTGAACTCTTTCTGAACGTGTGACCATATGCAACAGGAATGAAGCCACTGCCACGATTGAAGTCAGAGCCACTACTGAGCAATAATATTGTTCTAAATCTGCATGAAAGGATGTCCTCCACACCTACAGTACTCCTCCGTCCTCGTGTAGAATCAGAAGAATCCACTGGTACTGGGAAGGGAACCCCATGGGAGTTGTCAGGGTCATCCACTCCCCAGCGAAGCCCAAAGGGACAATCATCACCAGTTTTAGTACCTGCTTCTCTCCATGAACGTGTGTACCAACCTCATAAACTCCCAACTCCACCCACCTCTCCATCTTTTGAGCAGCTTGCCCAATCCTCCCATGGAGCTGCAGCAGGGATGAAATTGAGGGTTCATGCAGACTGGAATCGTGGGCGTGAACTGCCTCGGGTTCCTTCTCATCTCTCTTCCTCCCCACACTCTCTATCCCACTCTCCTTACCAATCTGCTCGTTACTTCTCTCCCCAAGGATCCCCAGGTAGATCACCCCATCTGTCACCCCTCCGATCCCCTTCCTATTCTCCAGTTGCAGGGCCTCCACGCAGGTGGCGAAAGGGCAAAGAACTTGGCAAAGGCTCATTTGGAACAGTTTACGAAGCCTGGAATCTGTGAGTTCTTCCTCCTTTCCCTCCTAAATTGTATCTTCCCATTCCACAGTTGTCATGGAGCTGCTTCCCTTGCTAGAGTTCTAACTTTAGGAGTTTGCATTTGTAAACAGGGATGACGGGAGCTTTTTTGCCGTAAAAGTGATTGATATTGAGGCCATAGCACCTGAGATCCAGCAGGTACAGAGTCAGACACATTCTGAGGGTTGTGTCAGCCTTTGTTGCAAACACTACCTCCACTTCGCTAATGGGTCTGTCTGTTTCTACTGGCTTGTATCTACTGTCTCAAACAATGTGGAAAAGGGGTCATTCAGTCTATCTCTTGCCTCTAAATTCAGTCCTTAGTGCTTTTTCACACTACTGGACTCCTACAAAAACCAGTGCTCCAAACTGTGGTTATCATCTGTAAGAAACATCCATGTGACTGCTTGATACTCCAATGTCAGATTGAGATGTGGGTTAACTTTGTGTGCAGAAGTCTGCTCCATACTTATGTAGACATCTAATGCAGTTTTGTTTGGTAAATGGCAGGAACTTGCGATGTTGAGCAGGCTGAGACATCCTAACATTGTCCAGTATTATGGCTCTACCATAGTATGTTTGGTTACCTCTTAGTTGCTCTTGTCCTTATAGGCCACAGATACTGTATATGATCTAGTGATTTGAGATGCCAAGGTGGCTTTTGTCACTTGTCTGTTGATTGCCAATGTATGCTGAGTGATTTTGATACAAGGTCTTTGACAATGGCATGTAAGAGCATATGTCCTAAATCTGGATTTGACCCCTTTTTCAGGAGAATGGATGTCTCCACATATTCCTAGAGCTAGTGAAAATGGGATCTCTTCAATCCATCCTGAAGAAGTTTGAAGCTTTTGATGAAGTGATAATCAGCACATACACTCGCCAAATACTCAAAGGATTGGAGTACTTGCACAGCAAAAACACTATTCACAGGTACTATCCCACATCTTCCAAGCCATGGGTGTTGGGTGTTGTTCATCACTGTGAAAGATAAGTTGCTTGCATGACACAGCTCAAGGCTACTGGGAAAGAGATGGTTTCTAAATGATGCATTTAAGAGAAATGGTAAAGATTTGTAGTCTCTGGAGAATAGTAGCATTGCCTTGTACTGAAAGGTAATTTTACTTTGGCCAGGAGGCATGTTGGGGAAAATGATACAGGGTGTTTTGTTCATGTGCAGAGATGTCAAATGTGGTAACATTCTGGTAGATTCAAATGGTCAAGTGAAGCTTGCAGATTTTGGATTAGCCAAACAGGTACTCTATCTGCTCCCTTACAGATGGTGATTTGTTAATTTTTTGTATCTCACTCATCTATAGCCATTAGCTTGCAGTGACTACTCTGTCATGTTCCTGTAATTGTATATGATTGGGTGGTTTCATAGAGCCTAATGTATGGAACTCCTCCTTTTGTTAAGATAGCTAATTTTGAAGCCAATATCTGAAAGTGATTGTCTTTTCTTTTGTGCAGATGAATAAAACTCTAGCTACATCATTTAAGGGTACCCCATTCTACATGGCACCTGAGGTCAGTGTTCATTTGGCATGGTGAATGAGTTAATTACTCATTGGTGTATTTTCTCTCTTGTTTCATGAAGTTTTGGTGGAGGTGCTAGAGTCCCACCTAATGTCTGTCATTTCTTGTTGTAGACTTATAAGCTGTTTTTTGTGTCACAGGTAATGGTACCACTCAAGAACAACCGAGCTTATGGTGTTGCAGTAGATATCTGGAGCTTAGGTTGCACTGTTATTGAAATGGCAGAGGGCAAGCCACCTTGGAGTGAATTAGGCGTGGTGAGACTCTCAAGCATTCTTCTGTGTTTGGGATTGTTCAGCAATGTACAATGTTGGGCAATATGTTAGCTTGTTCAAACACTCTAGCACACCACAACCAACAGTTTTGCAAGTTCAGATTTTGATCAGCATTAAAGGAAGATTGACAAAGTATGCCCATGTGCAGTGTGGTTTCTTTTTCAAGGTGACAAAAGGGGAACTGCCTCCCATTCCTCAACATCTCAAGAGTGAAACAAAGGACTTCATTCAACAGTGTTTGCGGGTGAAGCCAGAGGAACGGCCATCTGCAAGGGAACTGCTGGAGCATCCCTTTGTGGCACATGCCCCCCCCACCTTTGCAGCTGCTGCATCAGCTTCTGGGTTGTGGCACGATATGCTCTTGTGATTATGGTACCCTCTCTGTGTTTCTTCTCCATCTCATTCATTCATGAACACATTGGCATAGCATTTAGAGTTTTCCATCTCTCCAGAATTCAAGGTTTATAGACCTGGTGGGAAGGTGTCTTAACCAGGTATTAACTTCCACATCTTCCAGGCGCATATTGACTCTTATGTGATGCAGTATAAACTGCAAAACATGATCTAGTCTGATCCTATTGTCACATACTACTGTCATGATTTGCACAATGTTTTTGAACCAGTAAGGAGGTAATGAGTTCCAGGTTTTGGGAATTGAGCCGTCAAGACATCTTGAAATATTCTGGTTGTCACAACTCTTTCTGCAGAATCTAGTTAACTAATGACTTGATGGGATGTTTGACAGAGTTGGGCAACACCACTGACATGATGCTCTTCCTGCCATATGGCAAGCTCATCTCCAGATGCAAGCCAGTGTGTCCAATGTCAAATCTTTACAACTTTACACTTCTTTTCTACACTGGGATCCAGTGTATCCTATCATGTGCATATACTGTTTCAAGGGAGGGATGAAGCCCATGCAAGGTGCCCCAGTGTGCAGGTGGGAGAGATTTTGAGTGACCTTATTTGCCACTGACAATCTATGCAGACAGGGATATGCATTCTGGGTAGTTTGGAACTGTCTTTAGCACAAAATAGCAACACATACATTAACAAGTAGAAGAGGAATGTGAAGGTGGAGTTATCCTGCATGACATGAAGGGTGAGGCTGTGAGCCCCAATGAAATGAACCTGATGAGTGCTGCTCAGTGCTACACTGAGATGCAGAACACTCCACAATTCTAAAACACTGGAGTGTCTTGACTTCATGCATACAAAGTATCAGCAGTTTGCAGTTTTGAGGCTGCTGAAAGCCCAAAGTCATGTCGGCACCCCACAAAGGCTATGGAGCTTGCCTCTGCTGGACTGCAGTGATGGGTATGTCTTTTGAGCTCCTCTCTCACAATATGGTTTTCAGTCCTGCACAAGAGGTGGATGTCTCAGCATTGTCTTCTCGAGCAGTTCATTCTTAGAAATCTGAGATAATGATTGTTGGTCCTGCACAAGAGCTGCATGCCCAAGCAGTCTTTTCTAGTAGTTATGGGTTTCAAGCAAGCATTCTCAGAAATCTGAGATAGCTTTCAGAAAGCATGTTTCTATGTCAGTTGGTTGGCTATGTGCGTGGACAATAGCATATCTTGCCTTCCAACACTAGATGACCGGATGGAGCTTTATTCTGGGCTCTCTAGTTCTGAGGAGATCTGCCATTTTTAACTACTTGATGCTTCTTGAGTGTAGGGGCAGGAAATTTTGTTCTCCATTGAGGAATGTTCAGGATAGCACTAGGCATTTGATGGTGCCAAGTTAGTGCAACTGCATAAGTGGTTGTTAGTAGTTACATGCTTTTTGTTGAAGTTTTGGTGCCATTCTAGGTTCTTCTGCTGGGCAATTATGCTACTTTACACTTATGTGGAATTCCTTCATTGCAGGGCTTCATATGCCTGGAAGCTGAGCTCTTGTGTGTCATGGAGAAACAGTTTTCACAAGGAAGGACTCTGTTGTGGTCATTCAGGAGAGGGATGCCCAGCTGATCATGTGCGCATTCTGTATACTGAGTTTTTATTCAACAAACTATGATTTCAGTTCAGTGTGCTTGTGCAGTGAGATGCTTTCCTCTCCCTCTATGCCAGATGCCAAGAGGATGCAAAAGATTCCAAGCTTCCCTACCTGAATGGCTCTGAATGCAGAAAACTTTGAAACCTTACTCATTTCCTGTTAAATTCCTTCTTCCTTCTCTCACAAAATATGTAGACCATTTTTGTAGTTGGATGGGGTTTCTGAGGACCATTCTTTCCATGATTAGCAGGTGTATGTTTGCAATCTATTTGAAAAGAAAGAACAACGGTGTATTCCCAATCTATTCATTCTATCTATTTGGCAAGTTAAGTAGCCTTCAAATAAGACGCTGTAATGAAGAAGTGTGAACCTTGTTTTGCCTTCTCTAAATTGTGAGAATGGAGATTTCTCAATTCTTATGTGATATATTCACATAAGAACCCATGTAGGGTGGTTACTACAAATGGGAACAGACACCTGGTAAGTTGTCAGTGCGGTTCCTAGGATTCAGAACTATGGCTCTCAGAAAAATCAATAATTGGTTCTGACATGTAACCATGGTTCTCACCATTTTGAGAAAAATGACCGCCCATAAAATCACTAGTTCTACACCGCTTCTTTCATGAGAACTGCTGGTTCTTTAAGGTTTTGAGATAATTGAGACTAGCAGTTCTTTAATTCTGATTATTTTCAAAGATCTAGAACTGATGGTTCTTTGCCTCTGAAATGTTTTTAAAGCTGAAACCAGTGGTTCTTTGTAAATTAAAATAATCGCACAACACTGATGAGTACTTTGTATGCTTGTTCTCAGCTGTTGAAATTCTGTAATATTGAAATTGGGGCTACTGGATGTACTTAAACATTTGGGCAAAATCTGTGGACTATCAGTTGCAAACAGCAATAGAATCTCTCCCCAACCTTCTTCATTACCCATTCACTTATTGGGATAGATTTCAAATCATGGATTTTCCAATCCAATTTGTTGAATCAGATTTGTTGGGTGTATGCATACATTGCTAGGTTATAACTATGTTGAAAGGCGACATCAATGCTCTTGAATTTGAACATTTAGATTGCAAAAAAAAATCTCAACTCAGGAAACTGTTGGAATTCAGCAGTGTTGGGACTTGGGCAGGTATTTGATTAATAACAGTTGCTTCCAACCAAACCCTAAAAGAACTGGCGGGTTTCATGAAAGTACCAGTAAAGAACGGATGGTCACAAAGGCGGTTATTTGAAATTTCGCAATGTTTTTGAGAACTGTGATTATATATATATATATATAAAAGAAAACTTGGTTCATTGATTTTATGAGAACCCTGGTTATGAACTCTTAGAACCGCCCTGATAACCTCCGGGTATGTTCCGGATTCCAACATGGAGGTTTGCGTAATCTAGCAAGAACCGGACTCGCTAATTCTGGTGGTCAGGGCAAAGGCGACGGATTCTGCAGTCAGAATCGAGTGGCCTACCGTATGTAACAAACATGAAATACGGTCATTTATGTACACTATACATACGGTAACTCTACGCGGTATGTACGTATAAAGGGCCGGGGGGGGGGGTCGGGCGCGCGGGCTGCCCTTAGTGGCATCCCTCGTTCACACGGTGTCCCCAAGAGGTTTAGGGTTTGGAGCTTTGCCGTCGCCGCATGGCGTTGGTCCCTAGCGCGACGAGTTCTCCGCTATGTTCTTATTCCCTGGGCCTCGTGTCCGATTCCACACGTGAAGGCTTTCTGTCATCTTGCTGCATGCATGCATGCATGTGATTACGAGCGTAAGTTCCAAATCTTTGTGGCCGACTCGATTTATTTTTTCCACAAAGGGATTGTCGTTCGATTCTATCTTTTTTTTTTTCCCTCTGGACATTCTTCTACGTTGTTTTTCATGCCTTCAGACGATGTTGGTTGGTTCGTTTTCTTTTTTTCGTTTTGTTGTGGGATCGCGGAGGTAGAGAGATTTTGCGGCAGGGAAATTCTTTGATGGAATTCCTCATTCAGGCACCTATTTCTCGTCTTTGGGGGAATTTTGAGGTGTTTCTATGCTTTTGCCGCAGCAGAACTATCACTCTAGTTCATCCTCTTCTTCTCTTCTTCTTCAACTGGTTCCGAAATATGATGATGTTTTCCTCCTGCTTTTGTTTCGTTCTCTTGCGATCATTTTCCAGCATTGGAGTCCCTTATTGACTTCCATCGCTTGTGATTCATAAGCTTTTTCTTCAGTGCAATGGCTGGCAAGTAGGCCTCATTGTCGTCGTCGTCGTCTTCATTTTCCTCCTCTTGACTCGTAAATGGTCACGCAGCTAATCAATTGCAAGCTTGGTAGGGTTTCAGATTTTTAGGGTTTATATTCGGTTTTCCGTTTTGGAACAGGGTACCTTGACTCTCAGAAGCCATGAGCAATGTGAAGCATCATCATGCACGGGCACTGCTGAAAGCATTCCAAAGGCCGCCGCAAATACAATGTTTTCGAGCCCCTCCATTGTCTGTTCAAAGCCACACATTGGCATCATATCTATGGAAGCCTAGTGATTCAGATTTCTTGTCCCCTCTGCTCAAGGTACACAACAACTTCATGATGTTGGAATTGGCTTATGACCTTTGAAGATTTTGGACAGATTATTGTGTTTAGTAGATTTGCTGAGGATGCAAAGTCGAAGGTGTGATTCGGACAATGGTTTTGCTGCTTTCACACTTGTGTCTGGTGAAGAAGTTGGCAAATCAAAGGTGCTGAAATCTTAGGGATAAGTGTATCTGGGGTTTCACAGAGATGGGCAGTAGCAGGTCAATCCAATCCTGGGCATGGATTGCCACACTTGTCATCTTGGGCAGGATTTGTCATGCACAGTTTCCTTTCTTCAGCTGTGTCTCCAGATCTGTCTAGCAAATCTGGTAGCACAGGGGTGGCTGCTGCAGCAGACCAAGCCCAGCAGGATACAGTAACAGTGGAAGAGAAATCAGAGCCTGTCAAAGGTGTTGATTCAACACCAGATGGTCAGAAAGGAGAGGATCTGGTGAGCATGAAGGACAAGGAAGATGTTCCAGAAGAAGGAAAATCTGCTAATCAGGAATTTGAGGCTGAACACAAAACTCTTGAGGAGAATGAAGCAGATTTATTGGCACTGCTGGGAGAGAGAGAAGCTCTTTTGGAAGAGAAAGAGAAGACGATTGAAGCTTTGAAGGACAAGGTACTGAGGAGTTATGCAGAGGTACAGAACATACTGGACAGGGGACGGCGTGAAGCTGAAAGTTCCCGCAAGTATGCTGTCCAGGTATGTTCATGTTTGTGTTTCTTTTTTATGCTGTATAACGCGGTATTTCTAGATGGACCAGGCTCTTTATTACATTTGCCTCCAACTTTTCTTTCTATCTCTTAATCAACTTGGGCTTTGCAAGAAATTTACACTGCATACAGTCAGGAACATCTCATATTAGTTTAGTGAGTGCTCATACCCTCCAGTAGTGCTGAATGCCACCAGGATTTGGGTGCCCTGATCAAGGGTAATTGAGATGTGTTCTGCCTTTTGCAGAGTTTTGCAAAAGGGTTGCTTGATGTTGCTGATAACTTGGGGCAAGCAGCAGCAGCAGTGCCTGAAGAGTTCCGCAAATCAGATGGACCAGAGGATCCCTCAGGGGCTGCAAAGCTTCTCATCTCATTGCTTCTGGGTTTAGAAATGACGGAAAAGCAACTTATCCAGGTCTCTTGCTTTCACCCCAGCTTTTAGCCTGCAAGTGGTCTGGAACCTGATTTGTGGTATCTTAACCCTTTTGAGGGTAGATCAGGGTGTTTGTTTCAGCAGTGTGCAGTGCATGTGAGGTCATCTGCACATTTATCAGGGTCCTTTTCAATGTAAGAAGAAGCTGGAAATAGTTGTGACCTGATGATTCTTGAATCCAGTCTGCAAATGGTTTTGTGGAGAGGTTTATCCATGGGTACAGCTATCAAATTATATGTGGAGATTTGGAAATTCTCTCTGCAAGTCAGGGGCTATCTCTGCTCAGATGTTAAAGAGACATAGTATGTCCTTGTTATTGTCTGATAGCTATGTGATTTATCTATATCCAGTGGTTTATGTGGAAACAATGTGCAGAGTGATTTGTTAGAAATGCCTGGTCACTGTTTTAGGTCAATTTGTTGTAGCCCATTGTTTCCTGACAAAATGGTGTACATGGACTAGGTAAGGAAGCATGGGCATCTTGTGTTATAGTTTTTGGTCACAAGAAGTGGATGCAATTCCTATCAAGGTATGGTTTTATTGATAGAGGTTGAACACAGGTATTCAAGGCAAATGGACTAGAGAGATATGAATCTCTGGGGGAGCCATTTGACCCTAATCTGCACTCTGCTGTGTTTGAAGTGGAGGATCTATCAAAGACCCCAGGCACAGTCGCTATTGTATTGAAGGTTGGCATTTTTACTTGTCTGGCTCATCTGTTTGCCACTCTTTAAACAAAGTAATCAATAAACATGCAGCAATATGCACAACAGTAGTCCAAAAGGTTTAAGGTTCAGGTCTTGTTGGGGTATAACTAGTTCAAAATCAGAGGGATTGGTCTTCTTCTGTGCATTAGCCTGAGGATCTTAGCTGTATTGAGCTAATTGCTTGTATGGGTGTAATGGATTCTAGGTGGGTTACAAGCTTCACGATCGGGTAATTCGACCTGCCGAGGTTGGAGTAGTCAAGGCACAATAGAGTTTGATCTTTTCTGCCTTGACTCGGTTTTAGTTAAAACACAGAATGTTCAGGTTGTTTCTTCCCTTGCACGTACTGTAAAGAGGTGAGATTAACTTTTTGTGAAGGCAGCAAAACAAGGGAACATCAAGGGACATTTGATAGAGAGGCCATGTCCTCAGCTCAAGACTGCAAATGAGATGTGAAAATGCTCAGGAACATCTTGGGTGAGGTTCAAGATGGGCATGTTGGAAAATGTAGGCAAGGCCAGAAGCTTTAAAACATTTTCTCTAAATGTAATGGCAATGTATACCCCAACCTGTCCCTTATATGGAGATTTAGAATGGTGTGGCACTTGAGAGGCCAGGTGTGTAGAGGTACAGTATATTTCACATGGCTGTTGTGGATCTGATGTCTTTGTAGGTTATAGCAATAAACAACAGAAGTTGCAGTTCTCTTCTGTTAGGTCTTAGTCTTTTGGAGTGTATTCAATTGGTAGTTTTTGCACATCTTTCGTAGATAAATGTAGTATATGTTCTGTTTAGGTTATCACTTAGAAGGTTAACACAATGAGCATCCTTCTACTCTGCATTGTGGAACATGCATTTGTGTGGTTTCAGGATGAAGTGATTCATGGGTTAAATTCAACAAATTCAATTGTTTCCAAGATTGGAAAATGAGCCGAGGATTAAGAAGCATGAATTAATGACATGGGGTATTCCTGTTTCTGTGACTGAAATTCTTAATTGAAAGCTACCTTTGGTTGCAATCCATCCTCACCATTAGAAGGCTTCCAAAGAAAATGCCTATTCTTTATGAACCATGTGGAAATTAATTGTTTAACAATTCATTGGGAATTTTATTGTGCTTGCAAACATGATTGATATGTAATGGCATACCATGTTGAAGTTTCATTTTCAATTTGTTAATTTTTTGTTCACATTGAATAAGTTTGAGGACTTTTTGTTCTTTTCTTACTTTGCATCCTGGTTCAAAATTAGCTTTTATCATGATAATGGCTTTGGCAATTGACTTTGATGCGTGTTAAAGAAATCATTTTGAACTTCCATTTTTGTGTTCTCCATGAGATTGGTGTTAGTCAAACATATATCTAAGTTTTTAATTGTCATGTTAGTTTTGTGAGTATTTATTCTAATTGGAGGGACTTTCTGTATATCATATGAACATATTTGTCACATACAATAGTTACTAATTGGCAGATGTCAACTTCTTACCAAGTTACTTAAATTACTTTTATTAAGTTGTAATTACTTGAAATATTTGTGTTACATGTACATACTTTTGGGACTACAAGATATGTTAAATAAGTTTATTGAAATATCTCTAGTTAAGTTTAGTGTGAAATATCTTGATGAGGCCTTGTACATGTGGTTGTGCATGCGTTTTTAGGGTAGGTAACATATGTATGGGGTGTTCACTTCCTATTTAGATTAGGCCAGCTTGGGGGTGGATCACAAGTTTGTAGCAACATCTGTGTGATTCTAAGGTTGGTTGAAGAGTTCGTCAAAAAATCAATCTTTTTATCATCTCTATTCTTTCATCAATCCATTGTCAATTTCCAACATAATATCAAAATTAGGTTGTTTTTGAAGGAAGGAGAGATTGAAGTTGCTTTCTATAGTTCTTGAAAGCTTTGAAATATTGGGTGTGTTTTGTTTTTCTAGCATTTTGCTAAAAGTTTCAAAGTTCTAAGTGTTTTGTTTTTTGGGATTGTTTTATTCACAATCATGGCATCCACTTTTGATGCTTGAAGTAATAGGAAGTTGAATGGCAATACCTTTCATGTATGGAAGATGAAGATGTAATTTTTTTTGTATGAGAAGGATTTGTGGGAGATCACCTTAGGGGAATTATTGTCATTAAAAGTTGAATTTGGAGAGATTTTTTTTGAAAGAAGCACTCTTGAACACAGTTTGTTCACGAAGAAGGACAAATTGGTTTGTGGAACAATGCTCTAAAATGTTGTTGATTCTTTATTACATCATGTAACACGTGTAGAAATTGCAAAAGATGCATGTGATAATTTTTATGCAACATTTGAGAAAAAACATGTTGGCAACAAATTGCAACTACATAAATAGTTTTACAATCTTAATAAGGAAGAAGGGACCTTAGTGCAAGCTCATATTGACAAATTTCAAATGATTGCAAATTAGTTGGCAAACATTGATCATCCAGTTTTTGATGAAGATTTAACATTCACATTTGGAGGGAGTTTATGATTGTCTTTCCATACCTTTGTGATTTCACTTAGTACTCACATTGATCAATTGTCTGTGGAGTTAGTATGTGGACAATTGTTGCAAGAAGAATTGTGATGTGAGCAAGAAGTGCAATTTAACCATGGTCCAAAACATGATGCATTAATTATTAAACATGTTTTTGGGAAACTCAAAAAAGTTGTTAATTGAAAAAAATTTAAGAATGAGAAGCAAAAAAAGAAAGGAACTTGTTATAATTGTGGCACCAAAAGGCATTTTGTAAAAGAATGTCATGAAAAGAAATAAGATTGGAAAAAAAAATTTAAAGGTTTTTCAAAAGTAGGCACAACAAGCAAAACTAAACTTCTTGTAATTACTTTATCTATTTTTGCAATTTTCAGGGATGCATGGTTTGTTGATTTTAAAACTTCACAACATTTGAACTTTTAGAAAAAAATATTATCAACCTTTTAGGAGTTTATTTTGACTCACAAAGTATATTTTAAAAATGATAATATGTTTGATGTATGTGGGAGATTGACGCACCCCCAGGTTCCTTAAGGGACTCAAATGTGAGTCCATATTGAAGACATCGGAAAAGCAAGGAATCGGGGCACGCTCTTTGGTTCATAGCATTTTGAGGGGGGTAGAGGGGCGTGTTGGAGCTACGGGATGGGACTAGGAAGAATGACAAGCATTTAATCACTCACTCAGATTTGCACAAACTAAACAACAAGTTGGTTAGTGCATAGTTGAAGCACTTTTGGTGCTAGGACGAGCCACAAACAAACTTAGACTGATAAGATTCACCACGGCCCGGACTTGGGGGAAGCCACCACCTTCCCCCTTATAGTATACTTTGTGCCTTTCCATGAAGCCCACATCCAAATGACATTTTGTCTTAGGACTCCTAAGTGGGAGTCCCAAAATTGCCAAAGTCGGGACTTCCGCGATTTTGGAGCCCCATAACTTTGTGTGTAGACCTTTGATCCCGATGAAGTCTAAAGCAAAGTTGTAGCTTTCGTCTAGAGTTTTCCAATGGTATGTTCCATGTCACCTGCATGCAAGGAAATCGGGTCCATTCTTAACTTTTAATGGTCGGGAGTCAAACTGCCAATTTGACTCCCAACCTTTCTTTTGGCCATAATTTGTGTTTTAGATGTCCAAATGGGTGATGCGAGCCCATTTTAGACATTTACGTTTCAATAGCTTTCTAATAATATAAAGAACTCCTCGAGCCATTGGGTTTTGACCCTTGCGATCATTCTTTGAACATTCGGGAGTCCACTAGGACTCCAACTCCCAACATGGGAGTTCACTTTGGAGTGTGAAGGTTTTTTCCCTCACACTTTTTTGGCCTCCCGGGGCATAAGAATGTGACTGCCAAACTTAGTTTTGGCCTGCACCTTTGGAAGCCCTTTGCTTTGGTCACGAGCCCAAGGCTAGGGTCGCAACAAAGATGCATTATTATTTTCAACTTACCAAATGGGATTTCCAAATGTATTGGAGATGTGTTGTATGTTCCAAAGTAGGCAAATAATTTGTTATTGATTAGTCAATTAATAAAATTAGGTTTCAAGGTGGAAATTGAAGGCACCAAATGTTGGTTGAAGTATTTTGATTCAAACAAGGTGATTGTCAAAGTTATTAAAAAAGGAAGGTTATATAAGTTGTTGGAGTTGTTCAATCCTTGGTTGCAAAATGTAGCATCAAGATTAAGGGGAATGGTTTGTGATATCAAAAATTCAAACATGTGTTTATGTAAGCTTTAACAACCATGGACAAAATAACATTGTTAAAGGCATGGATCTCAATGGAGATCATGACTTGAATTTTTGTGATGAATGTGTGTATGGTAAACACCATCGTACCCCATTTCCTTTGAGGGAGGTTTTCATGCAAAGGAAATTTTTGGGCTTGTGTACACAAACCTATGTGGTCCCATGGCAACATTTCATGGGAGGGAAAAATATTTTAAAACCTTCATTGATGATTTCTCTTGGAAAACATTTATTTATATCATAAGACTAAATTTGGTGTGCTTGACAAATTTAATGTTTTCACAGCTTTGATAGAAAATTAGACTAGAACGAAGATCAAGGCAATCATATGTGATGGAGGTGGGGAGTATAATTTAAAAAACTTCAATATATTTTGCAAGGATAATTACATTATGAAATAGACAACCATTCCATACACGCTAAATGATGTAGCTAAAAGGAAGAACCAAACACTTGTTGAAAATGTGTGATTTATGTTGCAAAATATGAAGTTGAATCATACATATGTTGCAAAAGTAGTGGCAACTACAACATATGTTCAAAACCAAATCCCTACCAAAGCAATTTCTACCATTACATTAAAAGAGGTTTGTTGTGAATATAAACTTTCCATAAATCATTTACGTGTTTTTGATTGTGTTACATTTGTTCATGTGCCAAAGGAAGCAAGGACAAAGTTTGATTCCAAAGGTGTCAAATGCATTTTTATTAGGTATTGTGAAGAGTCTAAGGGGTACAAATTTGACAACCTTATAAACCAATATGTCATCATCAATCATGATGTTATTTTTGATGAATCTAGAAACTTTAATGGGGAAATAATGGTTTCAAGGTTGGATTCTAGATTAAAATAAATGGTTATAATCAAGAACTAGAGATGGAGGATGAAAGAAATTTTCAATATGTGTAAAAAAATCTAACAATGGTTCAGAAAAATGTGAATCCTTCATTTGTTTTTAATGTTGATGTTGATGAACCCCATTCTTTTGTAGAAGCTTTGAATGGTGAAGATTTAGAACATTGGAAAAAGGCCATGGATTTTGAATTTCAATCTTTACAATACAATAAGACTTGGATACTTACTCTTCCACTTAATCATAAACCAATGAGTTGCAAATGGATCTTCAAAATCAAATATAATGTCGATGGCTTTGTGGTAAGGCACAAGGCTCATTTAGTGGCTTAGGGATTTACACAAGTTGAAGGTTTTGATTTCAATAAAAAAATTTCCCTAGTTGCACAAATGGAATCAATTGAAGTTATGTTTGTAGTTGCAACCATTGAAGATTTCCTGGTGCATCAAATGGATGTTAAAATTACCTTTTTAAATGAACATCTTTTAGAAAAGATATATATGTAACAACCAAAGGGCTTTGTGGCCAAGGGTAAGGAGAATATGGTATGTAAACTTCAAAAATCTTTGTATGGTTTGGAATAATATTTTCATGAATGGAACCATAAAATTAATGCATATTTCTTATCTCAAATGTTTGAAAGGAGTTTTGTTAACCATATTGTTTATTTTAAGAAAGCTTAAGAAAACTCTTATGTGATTTTAACTTTGTATGTTGATGATCTAATTTTGGCCATTAATACCTTGACTTTGTTGAAAGAAACAAAAAAAATCTCTTGAAGAAATTTGAAACAATGGATCTAGGTAAAATCCAATATTATTTGGGGATATAAATAAATCATTTTTAATAAGATCAAGAAATTTATTTAAACCAAAGCAAATACATTGGAGGTATATTGAAGCAATTTGGAATGGAAAAAATAAAATTAATACCAACTCCCTTTATGACCAATTGCAAGCTTTTGAACGATATGGGTCTTCAAAGTGATGTAGACTTGGAAGTAATGTAGGTTATCCCATTTCAAAAATTTATTAAAAATTTCATGTATATAATGGTATGCACAAAACCTAATATTGTATAGGTAATGGGGGTTGTAAATTGGTTTTTAATTAATCTTAAACAATTAAATGAGATTGTAGTGAAATAAAATTTCCATTATTTGAAAGGCATAATGGATTTTGGTCTATGTTTCAAAAAAAACATCAAGGATGTTATTATAGGCAAGGTGCATTTTGATGATGATATTAATTGTAACCAAGGCTAAGTGCATTTCAAAAAAAACGTAAGCCATAGTTAGGGCCATACATGTTTTGATGGAATTGTAAACCATTGCCAGGGTTTTGAAAGGAACATGAAAGGCTAAACAATTTTGACAAAAGATTAAATTATAATCAAGGTTCCGAAAGGAACATGATGGGCCAGGTGCATTCTAATGAGAATGTAAGCCATAGTCAAGGTTTCAAAAAGAACATGAAGGGCAAAGCGCATTTTGACAAGAATGTAAACTATAGTCAAAGTCAAACGCATTTTGATGGGAATGTAATGTCAAGGACACAAAGAACCATAAGAATAAAGGCTACAAAAAAAGGTTTAAGTCTAAGTTTCAAATAAGGAAAAAAACAAGATTATGTGATTCAAAAACAAAAACATAAGAATTAAAAACAAGAACACGAAATGTGCAAGATAAATATGAAAATGGTTATTTCGTTAACATATGCAAACATGAACATGAAAATAACATGACAAGGTTATGGTGCAAGATCGTGCTTCAGACTAATATTGAACAGATTGAAACAAATGAAGGGTCCTACTTTTATTTATACCCCTTTGGGGACCTAGTTCAAAGAAGCTTCCAAGGAGGCTTCTATGTGTGCATCAAATAAAGAAGCTTCTTGAAATACTTCCTAACTGATAATCGACTATGAATAACTAAAACTTAACTTATAATTAATTGGGATTTAAATCAAAGTTGATTGGGAGTTAATTGAGAGTTAACTATGACTTAATTAATAATTAATTGTTAGTTAATTCAGAGCTAACTAAAACTTAACTGGGACTTAATTTGGACTTAACTAAAAGTGGATTAAGAGTTAACTAAAAGAGAATTGGAAGTGAACTACAATTTAACTAAAAATTAACTGAAAATGAATTGACGTTAAACTAAGAGTTATATAAAAGTTCATTACAAGTCATGGATGAACATTCAAATGAATGAACCCCATGGCATTGCCATTTGTGACATGTAAACCATAATCAAAACCAAATGTATTTAAAAAAAAATGTAAGCCATAACCTTAGTTCCAATAGGAACATGAAAGGCCAAATGCATTTTAAAAGGGACATTTGTCATAGCCAAGGAATTGATGAAAACAATATGGGCCAAGTGCATTATGAAAGGAATGTTTGTTAAGTCAAGTGTCCCAATATTGAAGATTATGATACTATTTATGGAAACACACAAATGTGTGCTTATAATGATACAAATTGTGCTAATAATATGGGTGACCGCAAATCCACATCATGTTATGTTTTCTTATTGGGAAATGGTGCTATAAATTGGAACAACAAGAAACAAACCTCTATTGTTGTGTTGTCAACATAAGTTAAATATATGGCAACTTCATAAACAATAAAGCAAGCAATGTGGCTTTCATCATTTTTTGGGAGCATTGGTGTTCCACAAATGAAACCCATTGTCCTATATGACAATAATCAAAGTTGTATATCTTTATCAAAGAATCCAGTCTTTCATGTTCACATGAAGCATATCAAGATTCATCATCATTTGGTGCAAAAAAATATTGAAGAAGGTTTTGTTAAATTGGTGCATTGCAACATGAAGAATATAATTGTAAATATTTTGACCAAGAGACTTTTTGCTAATAAACATGAATATTTTCAACACTTGATGAGTGTGATTAAGTGTTTAACCTGATAGTTCATTGATTGGGGATGTTATATATCAACGTCCTACCAAGTTGTGTTACATGCACATATTTTTGAGACTATGAGATATGTTCAATAAGTTTACTAAAATATTTGTAGTTAAGTTTAGTATGAAATATCTCAAAGCATGAGATGTTGACCTTGTGCATGTGGTTGTGCATGCATTTCTTAAGTAGCTAACATTTGTAATGGGGTGTTCACCTCCTATTTGGATTAGGTCAAAGCTTAGGAATGGATCATAGGTTCATAACAACATTTGTGTGATCCTATGATCCAGCAGAGAGCTCATGAAAAAATCAAAGTTTTTATCATTTTTATTCTCTCATTAATCCACGGTCAATTTCCAACACTATTAAGAAAAAATGAGGTGAATATATGGTTAATTAAATATATGTAAATAATTTATATCTCGTTTATACGAGTGATGGTGAATTATTCTTGATAGATAGAGTATAATCATTCTTCGGTGAAGACATCAAATTGTTTTACATTTAAATTCTTTGTTTTGAAAGAGTTGTAGAATGTGGATGTTAATATTTATGTACAACAAAAACTGTAAAAAAAAATTGAAAAAAAATCTTGGATGAATAATCATTATCTGTTTTCTTGAGTGTTTAACATCAAACATAGAAAATGAGACTAAAAAGTTATTCTCAATTTGCCTCTTAAGATGGTGAAACACAATGATCATGGGGAGTTAGTTGTCTTTCCATTTCACAATAGTAGTATCTACAACTTGTAAATCAATAGGAGAGAAGATCCTGATGGACAAAGAGTACCTGCTTATTATCTCCAAGGGCATTTACATATTGGGCAAGGAATGAGAATGTGGCGATTGTGGGAATGAGGGCCTGGTGTGGGGCCAGAGCCAAGCACAGGACCCAAATTCCCGGAACTGTCCCATTCGAGGTCCTTACTCAGGGTAAAGGACCTCTAGAATTTTGCATCTTGAGGCAGAAATTTTACCAAGGTTAAGGCACCCTAGCTCCACATATGCTAGAAAAATTCTAATGGTTTGCTATATTTGGTAAAGGAGGTTTCTTGTATGAGTGGGTTCTCTCGAGGGAGGGCCACATGAGGGCATGAGCCCCCAGGTGTTCCCAAACCCATAAGTACAGGACCCTTCAGGCATGTAAATGACTCTCGGTGCTCACACAGTAATTCCCTGGTAGCAGGGCCTTACCCTATACATAATGCCATAGGACCGTTCTTCTGCTGCGGGAGATCCCTCAAAGTCAGATTTCTACAAAAGGTATGCACATTATTCCTTGGGTGTATGATGCAACATAGTGTAATTTAGAATGTTGGAATGTACATGTAAAATCTCCTCCAAGAATGATTTTCATGTTACTTCACCCAGAGGGAGAATTGGGAAACATGTGTTGTTGCCAAGTTCAATTGTGAATGCCTACTACTGCCATAGGAAACGTCATATATTCTGTTGAAGTTTGAGCCTATATGGAGAAAATTTACTGGTTCTCTCTTGAATCAATAGGAGAGAGTCAAGACTGCGGATTTGTACAGAACAACTCACTGCAAGAAAACGACGTTATACACCAAAATTGAACTTTTTGGGTATCAAGTGTCAATGCATGGTTCTGCCACAGGGTTTGATTTATGTTGGGAAATCTATATTAAAGTTTATATTAAGAAAATTATTGGAGCCTGCGAACATGTATTCCATACATTCATATGTTGGGAATAGTTTGCAAGAGACAGGAGGAGGAACAGAAGCCAGAGCAATATTGCAGGATGCGTGTAAGAAAACAGGCGTGACTTTTTGATCACCCACCTTGAGACAATTGGGTTGAAGTTTTGTGCGAGAAATCATGCTCAGGGTGCAACAACTAATTGGGTGAAAACTTGAGTTGCTATTGTTGTTGTTGTTGCAAATTTCCCAGTCAAGGAAGGAATTTGTGGCAAGCAGTTGGAGTGGTAGAGGAAACTTGGGTAGTCGTTGTTGTTGTTGCAGATTGAACCAGATCTAGTCATGGATCTGTTTGTGCAGGCAAGCAGTATAAATTACAGGACTCCTGAGTGATATTTTAATGTTGTGGTGGCTTTTTGTTGCAGTTGCAAATTTCTATCATATTTCCATCTGGGTCATGGAAGAAGAGCTGATCAACAACAACATCTTTGTCCTCCGCTACACACATTGTATATTCCATCCCATTCTCTCCCAGTGTCTGCTTGCCCAATGACATACATACAATAATAAGCATAGAAACACAAGCAGGTTCACATGATTCAACCCTCTTTTCTCGAGCCAATCAATCAGGAGGATATATGTCATTTCCTCTAGAAGATTAGTCTTTGTATATTTTATGAAGCACATGAGATAAAAGGGTATTTTTTATGCTATGAAATGATAGAATATTAAAAGAATATTTTATTAAAAGTATGAATATTTTAGATATATTTTATTAAAATTAATTGCATCTTATATTCTTTTGCATGTCATTTAGATAAAAATGGAAGTAACCTCCCTTGGGTTGATCTCCGGTTCCGAAAGAGGAACTCGACCCAAGACCAACTATTTTTACAATTGGGTTTCAGGATCTTCTTCTACTGCACAAGAAGAATCAGCTCTGGATCGAGTGCTTTTACAATTGCCCGAGGCAATTTGTGACAAACATTGCAACCAAAATTAGGGTTTAGGGTTTAGGGTGTAAGAGATAGATGATCTATACGTGGAATGATATGTGATTGTACTTGGGGTTTAATATATGATCAGCAGCTCCTTGTGGCATGCAGAGAGCAGATGATTCACCAGCTCTGATCTCCAGCTGATCCTTTGTTTGTGCTTGCAGTAAATGGATAGCTATACCATAGTTGAACAGCCTGTGATGAATCAAGACAACCCACATTGCAAGTAGCACACATATAACATGTATGTACACTACATGCATAAGCACCAAGCACCAAGCACCAAGCACCGGGGATCTAGCCAAACGTAGAGCTACTATGATCAGTGCTCCTAGCATGCAGCTATGATTTCCTCTTTGTGTATATTATCACTGCACACTTGATTGATCAGCTTCCAAAAATCAACAACTCTAGTAAGGAAGATCTAGATCTCCCAAAGCTTATAAAATGTCGATCTATCAGCTCCGCTTCTTCTCATGCATGGACTACCAGCAAGCTTTAACCGTAGAACAGCAGCAGGAATCGATATTTCAGTCTTGTTAATTGCAATTAACGAAACAGCTTCAGCTTCAGATTTTCTTGCTTCTGATCCATGGGCTCTCGTAATATTGCCGTGGGTCTGCATCACTATAAATCAGCCACCAATACAGCGAGCGGGCCCTCGGTGAGGCCGGTTCTGTCGGGCCTGTGCGGAATCGGCCTCATTAGTGCCCATTCTATTAGGGCACGTTCCTGTAACGTTTGAAGAGAACTGTCTTCGTGAGCCCTACACAGTCGACCCTGTGCAGAATCGGCCGACCCCGTAGGGGCCCGCCGGTTCTCTAACGCTTTAAGAACACTCGACTGCTGTCCGGTTATAATTAAGCAGTGTTGGGCAGGGTATACCTTTATTGGCCTTGCCTACTACCAAGGCAAGGATATTGTGTTTAGATTCATTATAGAGTAAAGTAGCTTAAGGGATTTTGGCCCCTAGGTAATAATAGGTCTATTTTTATATGAGGATTTTTGAAAGTTGATAGTTTAGCTTGTGTTGAAACTTGAGATTAGTTATAGAGTTATAATATCCTGAAGGATTTGGGTTTTTCTTTTAGAGGATTTTTAGAAGATTATATTTTTGCATGGTGAAATATTTGAGTTTCCATAATTCTTCTTTTGCCTTAAGATACTTTTGAATGTAATTGGCAAGGCCACCATGTGACACACCCCTTGTTCTTTATGTTAGTAACTGCTGGTTGGTTCCGATTTTTAAAAATATTTCACAACCCAGGAGGTCAATGATTTTTCACTTAGTCTATTGCTGGGCTTTTCATTTATGTTTGATTAGAAGACAATAGGTTGGAATTTAACTTGATAAGTATTAGTTTTGTGAACACGACTTGGTGGTTTTTAACTCACTAATCAATGTAAATAGATCAAACTAAAAATACTTTAAAATTGATACATAATTAGTTGAAGGTTATTATCTAGTGTGAGGAATAAAAATAAATTGACACAATGCCAATTACAAGAAATTTGAATTTGAACTCATTTCAGATAGTTCTACATATAACATGAGAAGATAAACTTAGGGTGGCATAATTAGCTTGATGGAGATTGATTTAAAGGATTTAAGTTAAGATGATTAAGTCAAATAGCAATTGATTTAATAGTATTAATTTTGTGATATTGAATTTCAAAAGGGTCGAATAAATGATTTAATGTTCTTGATATTGAGATAGCACTCCTTTGAGAATTAACAACTTGACAGATGAGATTATAATTAGCTAATAGTCGAAATGAGTACTATCATTGATGGAGTCATGGGACATCTCCACAACAACATTTTGAAGATGATATGCGACGCCTTCACAAATGGTGGTGATGAACTGCCATGACTACTCACTGAATCAGCTCACAACCATGGCTGTCACAGAAGGTATTTTAATATCTGCCTCAGTTTTCATGCAAACTGTCCTACAAAATGTGTCCTGAACTTCTGGAAGCAATGCGTAAGACTCAGTCATGATGTTGGCTAACATTCAAAGAGACATAGCTGTAAACAATAAACAACAGCACACAAGAATGATGCAGAGGGAACCAATTTTGTCTTTCTACTGGTCTGCAGCAGTCTTTACATTACAAATACTGAGAGAGGAGACATGGATCAAGAATGACGCTATAAGGTCCTCTACTAACTGGCTATGAGCTAAGCCGTGTATCACTAATAGCAGGCTAGCATAGTCTCAGGTTGTTGGGGGTAAAGCCATTTGTTTGCTTTGTAAACCTCCAGCATCAAGAAAGACTGAAATTTTTTTGGTGCTCTCTTCTCTAATAATTCAGCATGTGGTACCCATAGTCTCTTCCCACCCCATTATTTGCAACAATGCTAGGGAGAAGGAGAAGCACCTTTGTGTGCCTTTCAAAGGAGTCACTTTACTCCAGTCACTCTCTGCCAAAGTAAAATTGCAAAGCTGAATCTAGCTGCTGTTCACTGACTATGCAAGCTTATATACCCATCTCAAAGGCACAAATCTCATACTTCAATATTGGAAATCAGAATATTTGAAAAGTTTTTGCCTAATAGTTGAAAGATTGTAGGTACCACTCATTCAGCTTCTAGCCTTAGATAGCTTACTCGCAATTTGTTATAAAATTACTTCCCCTATGTCATGGCAGAGCTGCAAAACACCAATGAGAACAAGTCGCTTATTAGCTCAACAAAAAAACATAACTTGACATTTACTGTCAATGTTGCATGCCTCATTCAGATATGTATTACATATAGTAAAGGACGTCGTAAAGCATCATTTCATCCATCTGTCCCGTCATCCATCCGTCCATCCGTTTGGTCATCCATCCGTCTCGTCATGGTCTGTTTACTCCGACGGGGCAAAGAAAGAGTGAAATACAGACACAGCGTGGGGGAGAATAATATATATTAGTGTTGTAAATTTTTATTTTTTATTTTGGGGTTTTTGGACTTAAGTACACTCATCCTGTCTCTTTCTCAACAACTGAAAAAGTTGGGTTGGGCTTCTTTTTTTCTTTCTTTTTCTTTTTTTTTTGAAATTTTATTTAGAATATTGGAAATTTTCAATGCTTTTTACATTGCCATAATTTTTTTTATTATAGTTCAATGGATGCCAGAGCGAACAGTCATTAAGCACACTTTTATTAGATATTGGCAATTTCAAGGCTTGCATTTGCCATAATAATAATGGCAATGGATATCAGTTGCCATTTTAGCACACAAACTTAATAGATATATTGGTAATTGCAATGATCAGATTGCCCAGAAAAACAATTTTGCCAATAATAATAATATGCTGGATGCCAAAGGTATTATTATGATGCATGTGAAAATTGTCTGCACCAGAAACCCTAACCATTATGAACAGGGAGGGGGTCTGGATACTGGAACTTATCAACATACAAAAACAAAGAAATAATTTTCAACAGATTGATACCTTCTAAATAAATAACTTACTACTTACTTACAAGTTGAACAACGTTCGAGTATATTTGTTGTCTCCAGTCTATTCCCATGGTGAGCTGTATGTTGCTATCTCACGGGTCACAAGCAGTGCAAACATCAAGGTTTTTAGCAGCCAGGGTCCCGATGGATACATGCGAAATGTCGTATATAAAGAGGTTTTGGAAATGTAGTTTGTAATTGTAATTTTGTAATATGTACCATCAAATACACACACACCTGTGCATTAGGCACGGGGTTCAAACTAGTCTATTGTATTGCAGAGAAAACTCCACAATAACACTTTGAATGTAACTCTCGTGTCAATCCTAGCAAAAACAAAACTACCATATCAGGAATGAGTGTGGTCATACTCTTGGAAATGTTACTCACAAAATATCAAACAATCACCTTCATTGAACAGCAGTGTCGTATCTGCCACGACTCCCTAATGACTTCATCAGTTCTTGACTGTGGGTGTAGAATGAAGTATATAGTAATCTGCCCAAATTTCCAGGCAAACAATTACACAAAAATCTGCATCTTGAGATTTTGATGCATTTCCAGAACCAAGAAGAACACTCAGCCATGATGTTGGGTAGCACCCAAGACATAGCCAACAAAAAAGTCGGCAATATCCTCAGTCAAGTTTTATTTCATTTAAGCAAGCATCTAAGCCAAAGCACAGAGAGGTCTCAAACTTAAATACATGGAATTTCTTTCACAGAAGAGACATTGCAACTGAAAAGCAGTCCTTATGCAAAATTCATAGAAATGTAGCCTCTTGTGGTCAATCAACATGGTAAATAACCTCTAGCAACAAAAGGGCAACACATATGGCAAGAAGCTCTTAAATATATTTCAAATTGAGTTCACAACCCTGCCAGCAACAAAATCACCCCTTTTTAGTGAATGGGAATTTTCCATATAGACAACTACAGAGACTTTTCAGGATTATACAGAGTAAAGAAGCACGATCATGGACCATCATTAGAATATGCATGCCATGAATCAATTAGAGGCTGATCCAAGCTCTTGATTGACAGCATTGACATACATAGCTGCTTCCTCTTACACCATGATTGCAGAGAGAATATTCACAAAAACATGTAAGGGAAACCAAATGTTGTGTCAGATCTGGCCAAACCAAAACAAACACAACAATACTGAGTGCAGCCATCAACTGATGAATGTCAATCATAGAGTATCAGACCATCACCTTCAACATCATAAGCAGTGACTGTCTGCCATTATTCCCCACTCACTACATCTGCTCCCAGGATTAGGTGCAAATAAGCAGACAATAATTGGCTTAAAAACTTAGTGCAAACAGTTAACATAAATCTGCATCCTGAGTTTCTGTCACATTTTTGGAAGAAACAGGAAGACTCAGTCAGGATATTGGCAATTGCTCAAAATCCACAGCTAATAAAAAAAGGGAATATTCATCATCCAAGCTGCAACAAGCTTGTGAGATTAAGCTTCATTTCATTTCAGCTACCCCTGTACAAGCAAGCATCTAAGCCACAGGCATAGAGAGGCCTACATTGGGTAGTGGTCAGGGCCCCCTGCACCCAGAACATATCCCTTAAGCCCCTCACAAACCTACACAATGACTTACCAGGGTCAGGAAAAGAACCCACCCAGTTTCTTTGCAAACTCATCATCTTCATCATCAAGACCAAAATCCTCATCATCATCATCTGCAAAAACAACAGCCTTGTCCCTGGTATCTGCCTCATAACCATCAGTCCCTGCATTGGAGAACAAATTGCCAAGAGCCCTAGCTGAATCCAATTCTTCCACAACATTGTCATTCCTCAAAGCCTCCACAGAATTAACCATTTCCTCATCCTGCAACACTAGGTTTCCAGCCTGCAGCCTCCTTTCCTTCATGTAACTGAGGGATTGCTCCCCAACATCTGGATGCCCTGAGTCTTCTACCTCAGCACTTTTTCTAGGAACATGACAATCCACCACTGTGGATTTAATGGAACTGGAAACTGGAGATGTGGCACCCTCCACCCCACTCTGCCTCTGATTCTGGCCCCAGATGCCATCATCTGGGCTTCTTGCAGTCTCTGACACCGCCTTGCGTTTCGCCTGCAAAATAGCACTCAAAGACTTTGGGCCAACAAATTTTGGCACTTCTAAATGGGTCGGTACTGACTTCGCTAAATGTATCTTCTCTTCAGATGCAGTGCCACCAGTACGGCGTCGTGACATGGATGTAGCAAGTAGTTGATCCTGGTTCTTTGTTGTTTGTGCACCCAACTTGCCTTCATGAGCTCCAGACTGTCCAGCCAGAGAATTGAAGTCACCAGGCATGTCCTGCTGTGGTAAAGCTACATTACTAATCACATTTTGAGTATCACTTTCTATGGACTGAACACCCTTTCCTAAACCACCAGAAATCTCTGTCACTTCACTTTTCTCATCCACTGCTCCTCCTTTCCTCTTTTCGGCTAGAATTTGAGCTAAGGTTTTTGGCCCTGCAAAAGTAGAGGGTGGTTCCTTCCTGCCTTCACTTCCACGCACTTTTGTTAAGTTCCCTCCTGCATGTAGTGTTTCTGCCTCTATCATAGCCTCTACCTTGGAAGCTGCCTTCGGTCGCCCATTCTCTCTCTTCAGTGCTGACTGCCCTGCTTCTCTCCTCAGACGAGCCAGCTTGATGTCACTAACAGGGGCAGAGCCTTTTCGTGCCTCCTCATTTTCTCGACCATTGGGCAACCTTTTTACAATAACTTCTCCCTTCATGTTCTGGGATGGTGCACATCGAGCAATCCTTGCAGATTCTCCAGCAGATCGCTCACTTTTTTGCCGTGACGTGTTACTACTAAACTTATCAATACCCTGTTGCTGGACAAAAAGCTGCTGCCGCAAATTCAGCTCACGCAGTTTCTGTGGATTCTGTTCCATCCACCTCTGAGACAGTAATTCATCAAGCACACCACGCCCAGACTCAGTCCGCTGGCACAAACGATTCTGTAGAATATGATGCGGAGGGCCATCAACCCTCGGCCGTTTCAACTCTCGATGGTTGGTGCCAAAACCATTTTCTCCCTCCCTGTTTGACATTATTCTCTCTCTTTCCCTCCCATACATTTCCTCAATCCCTCTGCCTCCATACACACCACTCCTTGGGTGGCTTTGTTGCTCATATGCCATGTCATGCTCATAACCTTGCTGCTCATAGGGCTCAAATTCCCCATGGTTGTATGGTCCAGCTGGATCATATGCTGCATGCTCAAACACACCTGGGTACTCATAGTCATACTGGTCAATCTCATCAAGCCCATGCAGACTTTTACCTCTTCTTTGAGCAGCTGGGCCTCGCCGTCCAGACTCTAATCCTTCATAACTGTCTTGAAGGTCAGGGTCTTCATTGTAGCGAGACCTCTCTGGACCAGCATCTACAAGGACATCAAATCCAGGTGAAGATTCTTCCCACCACTCATCAGACTCCATCCCATTCTGTGGCCATTCGTCTCCTCCAGGCTGCCGCACACGTAGGCGATTTGTGCTACCCAGCCCTGCATTATTAGATGTGGCTAGTTGGACATCTGCCCTCCCTAGCCCTGCACCATTTTGCAACCCTGATGCAGGAGTTTCACCATCTTTTTTTGGGCTCTGTCTGGAGATCCCAGCAGCAACATGTGTTGAGAGGCTTGCTTCTCTGGGGTGAGACGTGGGAATTGCAGGGCCCTCTGCAGCAAGTGGCTTCTTAACAACTGTTGCGCTCCCAATGGCATTCCCAGTTTTCTTTCCAGTGACCTCAAGTGCATTTGCCCTTGCAGGCTTCTGAAGAGGAGCAGGTACCTGTGGTGAGCTTGATGTGGGTGTTGCAGGCCCATGAAAGAAAGGACACTTTTCTCCTTTGGAACAGTAACCTTGAGAAAAAAAATAGCAAGGAGTCCTGGCCTTGTTGACACCTGCAGCTCCTGGAACAGGAGACCCAACTGTAGCCCCCACAGCTGTTCTGCCTTCTAAAGGCTGCATGCATCACAAATGCCACATCACATGTTCAAGCCTCCCATGGTTCAAGAAACGCACTGCAAAAACATATTCCGACAGATAAGCAATAAAAGGGCAGTAGATGGAAAGTACCGGATGGCGAAACGGGCAATCAGGCATGAGACATTTTCCTCCCAACCAATACCAGCAGTCCCTAGGGTTCACTCTCGCACTCTCACTGTGCCGAAACTCACAGTCATTACCCTGGACAATCAAAACAAACCACATCCCATGTTTCAGAGACTGCTAAAGAGAAACCAAAACCATCAGCTAAAGCCTTGAGAAACTAGAGTAACAGACCAAGCATCTGGGACCAAAAATAATAATTCAAAAGCCCAAACCTAATGTGTCTGATTCTAAGCTCATTGGCAAGAAACCAAATGAGTCAGATAGTGCCACAGAGCACAGGGGGTGAATCAACTTGAAAACTACAGACAGACATACACATTCCCAGTTTTGTTCATCATTGCTTTTGGAAGCTCCATGGTCAAGAAATAGACTGCCAAAAAAACAATGGAAAGCAGAGCTAAGTGGCTCCAGAATGCTAGAAAAAGCCCTTGACGGGAGCTAATTCTCACAACATGCCATTCTTCCCTTCCTCCCTCCAAACCCTAATTTACCAATACCAAAGCATGGCCACATGGCAAGAAAACCTACAGAAACGAGGTAGCACCTCAAGAAGTTGTCAAGAAACTACATGATTCTTGAACTGCAACTCTGTGCAGAAACCTACAAGCCGAGACAATCCAATTGTGCACCAAACCCTAAAATTCTTGCGCCCCAGAAAATGCACAGGAAGACGCGGTTGCGCGTTTGGAGAGGGAGGAAACCGAGGTAGGGGAAGGAAAGAAGGATGGTCTGGTCTGAGTGGGAGATTAACGGGGAAAGCCATGTGATAGATAAGGGAGAACACACGCTGCAACAGACATGCACACATACCTTCTTGCACGTCAAGGGAGAAGCAAGGAAATAGACGCAGTCAGTATTCTTCTTCAAAGCGTCATCATCTCTACTGGCGTGCGCTTCCGCCATCTTCCCCCCTTCCAGTCTCCCAGATCTCCACCCGGCCCACTCTTCGCCGTATGCGTTTCACAATCTCTCCGCTGCCAAGCTTGTTTGCAATCCGGCAGCCCCGTGCTTCTTTGCCGGGCACTATTAGCCCACTGAAAGCTTGCTACAGCTACTGAGATCCATGTAGCACATCAAAAACCCAGCACTGGAAAAACAAATCCCGAGCAGCAAAGGCGCTGCCGTGAGTCCTCGCTCATCTGCCCGCCCGCAGCGATCCCACCGTCTTTCGGAAGCCGCCGCGTACAGTACATGTGCAACGAAGAGGCTATGTGCAAGGAAAATAAGGTGGGTAGGTAGGGTAGGTAGGTGGGTACGTGATTTGTGACTACGAATTAAAACAAGGGAGTGTCTCACACTGAGGCCTTGCCATTTACATTAAAATTTTATCTTAAGGCAAAAGAAGATTTATGGAAACTCAAATATTTCACCACGCCAAAATATAATCTTCACAAAATCCTCTAAAAGACACCCAAATCCTTCAAGATATCAGACTTATCTGCAAAGTAACCCTGTTTTCATCCTGTCTTTGGGCCTCCTTTGACCCCCCTATCCCCTCTTTCAGTGGTACCAATCCGCAAAGTAAAGACGTTTTATTAAATCTCAGTATGAAATGCTGCAACTCAGTGTGAAATGCTGAAACTCAGCATTTAATGCACAAGGTTCGAGACTAACAGTTAGGAGCAGTGGAAATAGGTAGCGGCGAAGGCGCTCAGGGAAAAAGGAAAGACAGGATGAAACTCAGCTTATCACCAAAATTGATGGTTTTCTGAGTTTCATCCCCGGATGAATGCTAACGTACTTTTTTGCAGGTTCTTTTTTGAATCTCACCCTGTGTATGACCAAACTCAGGGTTCTAGTGGTGCGTTTTTCTTACTATACGGATAACTCTATTATAACTCCATCAGTAATCTCAACTTTCAACACAAGCGAAAATATCATTTTTCAAAAATCCTCATTTAAAAATAGACCTATTGCCTAGGGGCCAAAATCCCTTAAGCTACTATACTCTGTAATGAATCTAAACACAATATCCTTGCCTTGGTAGGCAAGGCCAAAAGAACACCCAGGAGTAACGCAAACCCACTTCTTGTCTGTCCTGGTTTTGATTCTAACCTTGGTCACTTGTGATGGTTTTGTGTAGGGTATTAACTGAGGGCTGGGGCATTGTGCATGGGTTGAAAGCAAGGGGTTTTTGCTAGATGAGACCCTGAACAAGTTTTGCTCGATCCTGACTTGAAATTGGAATCGTGAAAAAACATTCTTAAAAACATGGACAAGTTTTTTTTAAGTAGACAAGTTGATTTTTAATTTTTTTGAAAATGTTAACATGTAGGCTTAATTTCAAAGTTTTTTTTTTAAAAAAAAAAGTTGTTGAACTCCATATGTTATAAACCTTAATTTTAATTTGATATAAAATTTTCAATTTATACAATATTTAGCATAGGGGAGTGTGTAATGTTGACATGGAAGGTAGTTTAATTGAACCTAGTTTTGAATTGGGCCTAGAAGGTCTTGAATTTGAAAAAATGTTTTCGAATCAGAACTGCATGATTCTAAAATGGGAAAACCCAGGTTCATTCAATGAATTAATGTCGAATGATTATTATTGTTATTTCAAAAGGTTCAACAAAATCATTAAAAGTTAATAAAATAATCAACAATATTTTCAGAAATTTTTAGGGTTTTTGGCATTGTAGCAAAGTATCAGTAAATGGTATATTTCATTATGTCGCATGTGACCTATAAGTTATTCAATGCATGACAAATTGTAATGACAGTTTAGATTTAATTTCAAGAATTTTAATTTATATTTTAGAAATTTTTGACAACAAGCTTTCAAAATATCAAAAAATTACACAATTCTTAAAATATGAATTGATTATTGCGGAACCTTTGTGCCTACTATGGTATGTTATTCATCAAATGTTTTTCACTTGGCAACATGTTTGACTAGAAGGAAGCACATGGTGGAAATTATTTCATACAAATAATAATGACTAATTGCTATGATGAGATCCAAAAACCTTGATAATATGCCCCTTGAATTTCGAGAGACAAAATAACACTTATTAAGATTGTTATGTTTTTTCATTTCTATTCATGAATTATTTTTTTCAAGACACATGAGGTCAAAACACACCCTAAGCATGAAGTTGAGACATGCATAACTATCACCCACTTGTTAATAACATTCAAATCAATTGGTTGTGAAGTTTTTGCACATTGCATTGGGTAGGAACTTCAATTATCTATCACATTCCACAAAGTAGGCCTATGGGCACCATTACCAAACTCATGTGTTTTACCAAGATAAACCAATGCTTGACCAAATCCTTCATAAAGTTATAATACAACAACAAAACATTTGAACTTACAATCGAAATTTACAAAAATGTCAAAATACAACTTTTGGTTATGGACTTCTTGTGAATAAAACATATAAATTCACCCAATTTAATGTAGCTTTGGCAAATAAAAATATTTTCTTTCCATTTAACATGCTTAATTGAAATAAAGTTCATTTAAACAAATTATTAGTGAAGCTAACATGTGAACAAGTTGAACTTCAAAATGTTCAATGTGGCAATGTGAGTGTTACCATACTAATCAAATGTGTAAGTTATGGATTGGTGGTTATCTTTGAAGCGTGAAACAATATGAAACATTGAAATTTTTGTTCACCTTCTTGAAGATTGAAAACATCATTCATCAACAATATGGGGATTTAAGATCTCTTGATATAAGGGGACAATTGGGTTTGAATCTCACTACACACATTTTTGTTGTTGATATTGCAATATGTGAAATGTAATGAATGTCAAGAATCGTAAAACTTTGAAAACTTGGAGCACACGTTGTAATATGGTTTATTATTCTAATGTGTGTAAGCTCCCAAGGGTGATATGGAAATGATATGTGTATTTTTGCAAGGTCATAACTTGTAGACTTCCTTCTTTAACTTTTTTTAAACTTTAAAATTTTCACATTGGATTTTGAAACTCGAATTTGTGACAATGCATGTGGCAAGTTTGTACAAACTTGTTCAAAATATAAAAGTTTATAATTGTACTACTTGATGTTTTCTTAATGCAATCATCAAAGTGAAAAGTTGTTGTGTGAGGTTCTATAATTTTTACTTTTTTAATGGTTAGAAGTTATTTTACAAACCATTCATTTAAAAAAATTGTGCACAATGGTTGTGTTAGGTTGTGAAACATACATGACATTTAAAGTGCAAAAAAAAAATCTTTATGTTACATGTGGTGGCTCACAAACTTTTACATTTTTGTAAATGTTGATGTGACCAAAACACAACCTAAAAACCAACTACCATACCTACAATTGATGTCTGGCAATATGATGTCAAAATATTTATTTATTTGAAAAAATGAAGTTTGGAAGTTTTTATTTTAATATTTTAATATTCTATCAATTATTAAGGAATGAGTTTTTAAAATGTTCCTTATGTTTTGTATTTGTAATGTTATCCCATTGGTTTGAACAATGGAAAACCCTGAAAAGGACGAGGGTTTAATTCCCCTAAATTTTGGCAAGAAACAATAATATTTTTTCTTTTTTTTAACCAAGCCTTGCATGAATAAATTTGTGTCAAACATTAGTCATAGGTATGGAATAAAGTTTGGAGGAAAATTTTAAATTTTTCACAAAAAAAAAACATTGCATCTACCCCTTTTTGGATTTTTTTTTGGTGGTTAAAAAAAACATTTGAGTTTATGTGTGCCTTTACATGTGCTAACTATTCATTTATTTCAATTTTTGCCATATGACATCTATAGCACACAAATTACATGTAAAAGTGTGGATCTTTGTGGAAAGTCATTATAGATTCTTGAATTTGAAAGAAGGCCAATATGCACATTATTATCAAATTATTTGCTTTTGTGTATTATTCATAGTTAAAGGAACCAAAAGGTTATTAGATTAAAGTGAAAACTATACATTATAGTAATTTGAAAGTCATGATCAAGGCAAGTTGTGCTAAATGATTACTTGGTATGAAGGTTGAAGAATTCAAATTGAAAAGGTAAATACATCGAAATTTTGTTTTTAATAAATGTTGAAAGATTTTGAATTGATTGTTAACTACTGTTTTAAAAAATTATCCATTTTCTAGAAGAAACCTTTAGTTACATAATTTCAAACTTGTTGACATTTTTACAAAAAAGACATTATAAAATTGAAAACCACACTCAAATTCATTGTTGGAATTTTTGGAAAATGTTTGAACTTTCCAATATGTCCAAACTTTAAAAATTATTTGTCACGTGTAAATAAGGTGTGATGTAAATGACATACAAATTTGTAACTTATAATATCAAAAGAACCATGATCCAATGTATCTAATTTGATCTATGTTTTGTCCATTTTTCAAATGCGCCACAAAACAATATTTTGAAAATGAATGTTTTTTCTTGCCAATGATAATCACACAATGATTGATGTATTGGGGCAATGCTCAAAAAGTTAAGGAAGAGTTGTAAAAATATTCATTTAAAAATTTCAAATAAATAGAATTTAATTTTGGGGCCAAAGGACCTCGTAGTCCTTAATGAATTGACAATAAACAAACTTTTTTTTAAAATGAGAAAGGTCATTTGATGAATAAAAAATGTCATATATTTATGCAATAGGTCATTTTACACCCCTTGCATTAGGTGGAATAATTTCAAAAAGTAATAATTAATGGCATTCACTATTCGTCGAGGACTTTAAAAAAATTTCCACAAGACATTTCATTTAATGCCATTAAATTGAAATGACATTTATGACACCAAATATTTATATATTAAAATAGGTGTTTGTTTGTTTGTTTGTTTTGACCCATGTCAGCCAACACCCACAAGTGCATGCAAGATGTTATACTCCCCCTTCTAACTTCATGGGCATCACCATGGTGTGCATGATTAGGTGCAATCATGTAGTTGTTTTGTTAAGTTTGAGTTGAGATCTTTGTAACATGACAGTGGCACCTTGTTTGTCATGGCGCCTTGTTGTTGTGAGGAGTTTAACTCGTTGTAGAATGTAGTTGCTTTCTTCCTCTTTTTAATGATGAAAAGTTAAGTTTGTTCATCACTCCTTGCAACAACACAACACCATCATTATGTTGTTCAAGGAGCTTAATTTTATATAATTAAAAAAATTATAATTCTATTAAAACTCACACCCTACTAGGAGTCAAACTCTTTGCAAATAAAAAAAAACAAAACAAAACAGGTTTTTTTTCCAAACCTTTGAAGAGTTGTAACACGAAATTAAATCACCACACCTGTGTGAACACTTCCTGATCTTGGAAGTTAAGTCTGTGTTATTTGTCGTTTCTTTTGTCGCGGTTGCCTTTCCATTACTACTGCATGGGAGTGCATAGGAAATTTGTCTGGGTGTGTGAGATGTTGTACAGGAAGGAAGGAATGGCGGCTACTACTGAATGAACATGGAGGCGGATCGCGCATGATAGAGGAGGCGCCGAATTATGGTGAGGAATGGAGCGGCAATTATGAGTTGAGGTGGTTTGGAGGTGCGAAAAAGGAGGAGCGATGGAAGGGGTCCTCATTCTGGGTGGTCGACAGAATAGCTAGTAGAGAAGATTAGAGCAATTTTTGGAGGGAAGGAAGGCAGATCGGGATAGAGAAGTGCAGAATACAAAGATAGGGGAGGGAAGGTTTTTGAGCTCAGGTTAGTTGTTGAATTTTTCCGCTGCACCAACGATTAGCTAGGTAGATGTGAACTGCTTACAAGAATAGTTGAGAAAGGTTATAGCCGAGGACTTTGCTTTCAATGAACGCACTAGAGTTAGAATGCTTGTACTCTCTGGACTTTGTATGAATGAAGATGTAAGCTCATGTTCGATGATCATAATCTGTTGGTTTTTGTAAATATAAGTGGCATCTGTGTGGGGGTCCGCGAATGTAAGCAGGAGAGTGTTGGATGTGTTCGGGAAGAGATTAGAAGCTTGTTGCTTGTTATCAGAATCGTTGAAAACACGATTAGGCAGAGGCATATCCGATCGGCAAGTTGATTGTCTAGTTATGCACCCTCTCTTTTCGGTTACAGAGTTTGGTTCATTGCATGGTTTTTTCCATATATAAATTCAAAAGTATATGAAGAGCTCAACTCATGGCAATGTTTATTTCTTCTTTTTCTTCATTTTTTTTGGAAGTGTGTAGCTTTGTGATGAAGACTTTAGATTGTATTTTTAACAAAAAGCTTTTTCAATTAAAAAAAGTTTACAACTTTGCATATGTTGTTCTTTGTATTAAGTCTCTTTTTTTATTGGTTTTTTTGTGTTGATTAGAAGGAGGTCGATCTCCTAGGATTGATAACTTTTTTTTTTGGTCTTGTGGGGAAGAAAAAGAAGATTTTTTTTTTTTCTCCTTCTTGGGAGCAATGTTTTTTTTCAAGTTTTTATTTTCACATCAATGGCAAATATGCCAAGAAGGATCTAACATTAAATGGCAATCAATCTGTAATCCCTATCCAAAAAAACTCCTTTTATAATTTGGCTACTTTATATAACCAGGAATTAAAATGTGGTGATTCTAATCCAAAAGTATCTTTTTTATATATTTATTTTTCAAAAAATAGGAATCTTGTAAAAATATATTTTTATTTTCCCAAAATAATTTGTAACAAGGTGAAATTTTTCACAAAAAAAAGATGTTTAGGAAGAGGATTTGGATGAAGAGAGAAATATTAATAATATTGAAAAAGAAGGAATGGAAAAAAAAAATTAATGTGGCTTTGTTGCGAGGAGCATTTGTTTTCATTTGCATGTGATAATAAGGGTATTGTAGTATTTTGGCCAATTCAACACTAATTATATATTTTCAAAAATGTTGAAAACTTGAAAAAAAATTAATCATTTTTTTAAGAAATAAAAAAACATTTGATGGTTCAATATTTGGGGATGTATCACATGTCAAAATGGAATCCTCAAAATTAATTAAATAATTGGCAAACATATGTTGAAGTGGCCAAAGAATTACGGTATTGCATTTTGTTGATTTGTTTAAGTCCCCAATTATACAATGGTTGATCATATGTGGATGTACCCAATATGCAAATATTGCAAAAGGCATTTGGGCTCTTATTGCAATATTAGCATTAGGGTTCACTACATATGATATCATTGGAGGGTAGAAGGTTAAAACTTAAGTCAAGGATGACAAAGTTTTTGCAATCTTCACATTTTTTGGTAGTGGCATCAAGTTTAGTTCGTCATTAAAAACCAATAGTTAGTAGGTAGGTGGGCCCTACATGTAAGTAGCACCACATGGATGGGTAGTAGTTAGATATGTGGGGAGACATAAACACCTACTTGTTCTTCATGCAATGTCGTCATTTTTTGACAACATCCCCTATGTAATGAATAGGTATAAATAAGCAATTTCATATAGGTAGGTAGGCAAGTAGGTCACTATGTAAGTTAGGGTGGTCGGCCTTTCAGTTGGTAAGCAAGGGGAGGAAGGAGGTTAGTAGGAATAAGAAGGGGAAAAAAAGTAGGAAACAAGTTTGAGACAAAGATACATGTATGTAGAATATGTATAAATGAAATAGACTAATTGTGCTAACCAAGGGCAGTTGGTTGGGGATTGGAACCTAACTAAAAAGAATTGCAATCCAATCATCATCCATGTTTGTGGATACTAGTTCATTTTGGATGTTTGTTTTGTGTTTTCTAATGTGTTTTTTAAAGTAATCCTCCCAAACCACAAGGCCTAGTTTGATTGAAATAATATTGGGATGCGTGGTGTCAACACATGACGTTTTAATATACTTGGGCCAATGGCATAGGGATTCACCAATGAGCTTGATGTGATTACATCACATATGTCAAATGACATGTTTTAATCACACCATTTTGGAGGAGATTGAGAAAAATATCCGTTCACTTGAAATTGTTTCTGGAAAAAAATTTCCAACCAACAAGAAAATTGTTCAAAAAGGAAATATCCATTAATGGGATAAGTAAATGTGGGGAAATTTTGGTTTTTCAAGATCCATTGATCTAAGATTATTGAAAATATTAGACATTCAAAATTGGCATAAAAAATGAAATTACATATTGGGTTTTATGAAGTGACACAAACCAAATTGTAATGTTGAAAAGGAATGGATGAGATAAAATGGCATGTTGGGTTGACTACTATTGGAAAATTGGTAAGAATGTGAATAGGAAATAAGTGTGAACACATACAAATAATTTAAAGGGATTTTTTTTAATTTGAAGATGTGGATGGTCCTTGGAGATACATTCCTTGTTAATTCATGATATCATCTGTGAGAAAGGATTAATTGTTTGAAAGGTAGTATCTTAAAGGTCTATAGATTTTGGTGTCTTTCTACACCATAATTGGTTAACTACATGTATTAAAAACACCCTATTAATGTTTATTTTGGTGAATTAGTTAAAATGATTCTAAAAGTCTTATATTGGGTCAAGCTTTGAACCCAAAAATTGATTAAGTTGATCAATAATTTAGATTGTTCAAAATATCACTATTACATAACATGTTTTTATGCTCAAAATTTCAATCCAAATGAACAATGGATAAAAGTGTCCTTACTTAAATACCAGTTGTTTTGCCAAAAAAACGATTTTCCTTTTTATTGAAATAACTACAAATACTAATTGATGCAACAATATTGATATAATTAAATAAATTATTATTTTATTATATGTACAATTTTATTTTTCCAAATTGAACCATGGGCGATTCCATAACTACATTGAACTCATGAGTCCAACTCCCAAAAACAATTATTTGGTTTTTGTGGATTCAATAAACCCATGATAAATCATCGTGATGATGTCCCAAACACATGTCCAAATTGAAGTTTGAACCTTCACCTCCTTGGCCACACCTCAAGGCTTTTACCATTTGATCACCACTCCATGTAGTGATAAAAATTGTTCTCACAAAGAAAAAAAACACATTTTTTTGGGATATCATGTGAATTATATTCTATAATTAGGTAATTTTCATAATGAAAATGATTATACATGTACATACTTGATGTCATTATTCAATTTAATTCATTTTTAAGTCAATGATAATTACATTAACATTTCCAATGTCTTTTCATTTCAAAATGTAAAAATGTATTACACTAATTTTAAATATCTTTAATTAAAAGTAATTTATTTGAATCTTCATTTAATTTAATTCTATATATTTCAAAATTAAAAATGGTAAAAATTTTCATTTTTATATTTCTATATTTTGGAAAATTAAAATATAATATTTTTATTTATTTATATTTATTTTAAATCTCACAATGAAATAAATTTCACTCCTGAAATTATAATATTAAAATTCAAGTATTTTAATTTTGTAAAAAAATATTTTTTAATTTCAAAATTTTAAAAACAAATTATTTCAAGTTTCACATGTGTTTTTTTTTAATTAAATTTTTTTAAAAAAATTTGAAGTTTGATCTTCCATTTTTTTCAGATGTCATTTTGTCATATTTCAAATGTTGTCTCTTTATTTTATTTTTATGTGAATAATTTAAATATCAAATGAAAACATGAGATTTTTCATTTCATTTCATTTTTCAGTAAATAAGTTTTAAAAAATAATTAATATATTTACATTATTTTCATATTGTCACATCATAAAAAATTGGATTATAGTCATAATCAGTCATATTTAAATGATTGATTTTAGTTACATTAACCACATTAATCAAGTCAAACTATTCAAATGGATGTTACATATGCATCTCCAAAGTGGTATATGTTTTAACTAGATAGTTAATTTTTTGAATTAAAACAAACATACTTAGTTTTGATTTTTGATAAAATCAAGCATAGTTAATTATTTCAAATAATGGAAAGTGATTCTACATTCATCTTAATCATGATGCTACTAGTAGGAAAAAACCATGTTTTTGTAGTGGTGGATGAGAGAGGAAACCATACACATTCTAATTTGAAAACTTAATCATGGTGTTTATCCCATTTGAATTTTGAACCAATTGTACTATGATTTTAATAGTGTTTAAAATTCATTCATCCCCCCATGAACCCCAAATAATTTATTTTTGAAAGTTTTGCAATTTACATAACATCATTTGATGCCCAAACCATCATAAAACCTTTGACCTATATAATGTGTCAAACATGTTAAGTGTTATTTTACTCCCAATAGAAAAGCTAATATTAGAAAAATAATGTTAAATATATGTTACTTATATTCTCTAATTGGGATAAGCATGGTTTTGAATTGAATCCAACAAGTTTGTGATATTTAACCCACAAACATAAATGGGTTGACCTTGTATACATATCATGTAGTTTTGTTATACATGATTTGTGTTTCCTCTAAAGGATTGTTATTTGTTCAAATATGCCAAAATGATCAGTCAAAAGATTTTGTGAGGTTGATGTTGTCAACCACATTTTAATGGTGATTTATTAAAATATAAATTTGAATGTTGTAAGGAACCAAGTTCATTGGGATTAATTATGTGAATTGTGTTAAGTGGTGTTTGAATCCATTGACGATAGATTGTTCATGCTAGTAGTTTAAGTTCTCAAGCTTGATAACAATTTTACCCTTAATATGATACCTACATTTCTTCTATATACAAAATAAACATAAAATTTGCCACCCTATAGGCACCTTCCCAATTTGTAAGGTACTTTCAAGGATATGAAGAAGATTCAAATAACAACACCATAAACCATGAATGCACTATAAACCAAGACTTATTGTGTCCCCAAAAATTATGCATTGTTTTTGGTGACATTATGTTTTCAAATGATTCACAATTTTAGATTTTTTTGAATGTGGCGATCCTACCCCACTTTGTGATTTAATAACAACATTTTTTTGTTAAAGGTCCAAAAGAAAGTGAAACAAAATGCAACTTTTGGTGCAACATTGAGAAACCTTGGGAATTTGAATTTTCTCTCTCCAAATAGGCATTCATGTCTTGCCCATTTAAAGAACATTTAAGGTTCCCACTACCCCAAACCTAACTTTCATTATTAATGCCATCACTATAACAACTATGTGTAAGCTTTAGGTATGTATTATAAGTACAATTAATGTTTGACACTAAATACCCTCAAGAGGACCTATTAAAATAAAAAAAAATTTAAACCAAACCTACCAAAAATTTAGGGAATTGAATGCAAGACCGTCCTTGTAGAGGAGATAATCCAAACCATTAAGATATCTCATTGATTTCATTAATTGATGATACACTTAGCGTACTTATTAATTATTGTCAAAATTTTAAAGTATTCAAATTGGGGACATGGAGCCTTTGTTTTCCAAAAAAAATTGTTTTGGCACAATTTTCCAATTATTCACCATGCATACAATAGTCATGTTTGTGGCCATCAAAACAATTATGTTTACATTTAGTTATGCTTGTGACCACAAGACTAGGGAAACATGTTAGATTTACAACAACATGGGTGTAATTACATGAAATGTAAAGTTCATGAAGACCAGATACATAAAAAATTTATGAAAAAATTTAATGAAAAAAATTAACATATATTAGGTGCATGGAAAAAAAAAGTAGATACTTATTTATTATTAACAAAATACATTATTTTATGCTTAATTGAAATTTCCAAATATAACCCCAATAAAAGGGCATTTAATCAATTAAAATTAATCATCATGATGAGGAATGAATTGTAATTTTTTTAAAAATATTAAATTCCAAAAAACCCCATATTTCCATTCAAATCCAACATCATGATTAAACCAAATTAACTATCAACCAAAACCTAAACCACTTAAAGGCCTAGGTTTCAAGTAAATAAGGCTAGTAATTATTAATTTAGGTAGGTAGGTGTAGCCCCCAATCATTATTGTCCTCAAAGAGGTAAGACTGAAAGAATAAAGTCAATGTTTTAGTATTCCAAAAAAAAATTACCTTCATTTGTTTACTTTATTACAACTATTCAAGTAATAGGTAAGAATTCACGCAAGATTGTGAACCATACCGACACAACCATGTGCGGTAATTTCAATTTTTAAAAGTTGCATCAGGGTTATTTGAGTGGGGTAAGGTTATTAGGGGCTTTTAGCAACTTCATAGGGAATGATGAATGTGCTAGGTGCGTGGAAGGATTGTGTTTTTTTATGAAATGCCTTATTGGTGAATAAGGTTTGGGTTAGTTCTTTTTTTTAACAAAAAGCTAGTAACCATAGTTTTAGAAACTTTGTCGCATAATTAGGGGTGAAATTTTCTAGAGGGTAGGGGGTAAAAGTAAACACCAGAATTCGCAATGTTCAGCACAACATTGGTCTTGTTTTAATATTTAGTGAGTAGTAAGGATGTTAGAAATTATTGAAGCAGTTAAAAGGATGTTAGTGAAGGGTCCAATAGAGATAGAACAATCTTCAAGTTGTATGAACATAAAGTTAATTTTAAACAACTTAACGATTAATTAGATAGTGTGATAGTGTGTCAATGGCAACAAGAATTTCATAACGACTGAAACATTTATTTAGAATAGGGATAAGCTTAACAAGGAGCTGCAAGTACATGTAAAATCCTAGGCTATGCCATAGTTCATAACTATAAGAAATCTAAAATGCGTCGGATGGTGCGAACTAGGTAGGCCGCCTTGCTATTAGGAAGCAATTGACGAATCGGACCGCGCAACCAACGATAATGTCCAACACTGAGAACTAAAGACCATGCGAAGATAAAAGTATTTCGTAACAACCTTCACAAATAGTTTTAGGTTCGTCACCAGAAACGTGGTTAATTTGCAACAAGATCACCAGGGCATGAAAGTTCGGAGAAATACGATAGTACTAGGCTCGAGGGGGTTCAATTTCAAGACGAGCACACACCTCTCGAGGTTCGAGTTCTTCATCACAAGGATGATATGTTAAGGTCAAATCTAGAGATGATTCCGGAGGCGATTCTTCATTCACTTATGCGGCCTCG
>Ga0209611_10001160_pt1 | contig 43783 bp, 31 predicted proteins | sample S1TSphgellanicum_3_FD_187693 | JGI IMG/M metagenome (GOLD analysis project Ga0209611, IMG submission 187693) | Host-associated microbial communities from peat moss isolated from Minnesota, USA - S1T2_Fc - Sphagnum magellanicum MG (SPAdes) (version 2) | ecosystem: Host-associated > Plants > Peat...
AAGGGCGTTCTTTTTTTTCCCCCCCCCAATTTGTGCTGTAGCCAAACTGGCTATCATTTTATTTCTTCAATTTCATGATGGAGCAAGGTTGGCAAACATCCCGAGGCAGATTCAGACAGATTTCGCCAGGTTGGTGACATTATTTCAAGAAACTCTTGAAACTGGAGGCCATAGACATAAATGTGGCGACACCCTCCCAAATCATCTTTTAAGGTGATTTTGAATGAAAAACCCCCTCTTTTTCCCTTTGTAACAGTAGCTGTCCTTTTGGAAAACTAGAATATCTGGGGATAATATGCCAGGAAAAGAAAAGCACTGCTGGCTACCAGCCACAAGAAGATTTAACCGAATTTGGCTGTAGACCAGTTGTGAAAGTAGAAAATCTTAAGAATGCTTTTATATTTTGGCTACCTGCTGGAACTTGTTGTACAGATCTGGAGTTTTTTATAAATATGTGACTCATTAGAGTCATGTTTTATGGAAAAATCCTTTTGTGTGTGTGAAAATCAAAATTTTCAGGTTGAAAAAATGCAAAAGGTCTCACCCAGAACAAAAAAACACGCACACAGAGCACCCACACCGATCTCAGGCCCACAAAAACTGTTGCCAGGTACACTGCATGTGAAGTTTCATATGCACAATGATCACACCATATGTCATGTAGTACATAGTTATTTACAAGTTACCTTCAAACAGCTCTTAATGGCCCAGTCCAATTTGGTTGCGCTTGAGTGCACGTGGTTGTTCACCTGTGCAGTGTCGATGTCCGTATTAGGATGGACAATTGAGGTTTGTTTACAAGCTAAGATAAATTCTTCCTTCCTTTTGCACTGTCACAATTCATATGGCTGGAGTGACCCAGCACCCATGAATGCACCATTGGCCATTCAGTTGAATGAAACCTAACTCCACGCCCTCCATCTTACTTGATGGGTTTCTTTTTACTTCCCTTTGTTGCATGTCATACCCGGATCTACCTTGGTGCTTCTTGCACCTTCACCTCTATTCATGCATCTCACTAAACACCTAAACTACTTGCACATGACAAACCACACATTGGTGAGATTCGACCTAGGGCTAACTTCGGCCTCTAAATGAGTGGGATTAAGCTCGTTGCAAACTTCCCAAGTGGTTCAAGGCTTTGTCATTTGAGATTATCATCTCTCGTCTTTTAGCCTAATTGCAAACTTGTGTTTAGTTTGAAGATTTAGTGCATCGAGGACATCTCCTCGGGCCCCTTTTCCTCAAACTTTCATTCATTGGCACTTATGCAATTCGTGAGAATGTTGTCAAATTGGGAATCGGACCAAACCCAATAGTTAGATTCGCAACCCAAACTGCCATGGGAGCCACCCCACGGTGGTCCAGACTTGGGCCATGACTAGGCAAATCCTTTCATTTGACGGTCCATCTAGAAGGGCATGTTACTCTCCCCACTTTAAAGATGTCAACACATTTGTTAACATTACTTTGAGGTGACCACCTTTGGGCACTTATGTTACCTTCTTTCCTTTTGACCTAATGACGGGATTAATTACTTTTCGATCAAAGTAGACCATTTGCACTATGTCTTTATGTTTTCAACGTAGGAAGTTAAATGTGTTTTTTGTTTTTACCTAGAACATTCATTTTTGGCATCTTTCCCAAATTCCCATTTGCAATTATTTCTTCTTTCTTTGGAATCCATTTCGAGTCTACCTTGGAGGTTCTAATCACTACATCGAATGAAGGTTACAAACGTGCCAACAAATAATGTTGAACTAAGCTTTACAATCTAAATCCCTTTTACCCAAATGGGACATGAGTCATCAATTCATGTGCAAGAAGTCTAGCTTCTCTATTCAAGAATGTGCCATTTTATTTACACTCACCACCATTTTAGTTTCACTTGTCCAAGCTTTGAAGTTTTTCAATCTGAATTCAATTCCAATGGACCAAATTTTATTATTATTTATCTTGAATTAAAGAAATGAAATGCTTAATTTAAGGTTTGGTAGGGTGTTTGTGTGAATTATAGAGGACCAATTAATTGAAATGGTGGAAAGGGATCATTATTTTCAATGTTAAAATACGGTTGTGTGTAGGCTTAAATTTTCTTAAGCCAATGGGGTTGCTAAATTTTTTAATATTTGAGTACAATAATAATTCCATGTGTAATAACTATTTACAAAAAAGGTTTTTTCACATTATTATTGTCAATCTTTGTTTCATTACAAAACAATTACAAAGTTTTAAAGAATAAATGTTTGTAGCAAGATATACAACACACAAGTTGGTATATGAATGAATTTTTTACACAATTTGGGTTGATCTTGATTAAAGGTTCCACTGCATTAAAATGCATCCTAGTTCACTTTGGGTTTCATTAGATTTTGAATGAATTTGGACATGGTGAAACATGTCAACCCCCCAATGAACAAAGACCATTTGTTACAGATAGAAAATTGGTCCACTAATACTTAGTGAAATACAAATTTACCAAACCCTCTCACTTGCTACTTAATTAACTAAACAACACATAAATCAATTAAATTAAAATTATTTAATATTATTGATAATTTCATGATTTTCAACTTATAATTATTAACACATGTCATTACATATGCTAGGTTTTAAACCTAACCTAGGTACATAGGCCATGTAATCAACCTAAGTAGGCACCTACTCTAAAAAATTACATAAGAAATATTCGATCAACTCATCACTGTACACTACAAACACACCATTTGTAAGGTTTGATTCCTTGACCTCTAGGATGAAAGTAAACACCCCTATCATTAAACCACCACATTTGTTGTAATAATGTGTTCCATTGCATTCTAATTATCAAATACTTTATTTTAAACATTATAAAAACATAAAATTTTGAAAATTCATATCTTATTGAAATTTTGTCCAAATAAAATGATTAAAATTTAATTTAAATTTTTTTTCAATAATGTACATAATTACATTTATTTCCTTTTGAAAGTGTAAAATCATTTGAACATTTTTAAAAAAATTATCATTATTCAATAACATTTCAATGACCTTTATTTTGGGGGAAATTTTTTAATAAATGGATAATATTTTTATTAAATATTAATATTACCTATGATAGGCCATTTTCAATTATTTTAAGGCTATTTTTCATTGTTCTAAGTTATTTTACCCTACACAATTTACAATTATTTATGGTTATATTCAATTTGTTTTTTTAATTTTTAGCTATTTTTACCCTAGGTTACTTTTAGTTATTATAAATTACTTTTGCCTATTTTATGTTATTTCATCTTAGGTTATTTTTTAGTATTGTAAGTTATTTCACTTTAGGTTATTTGCGACTATTATAAATTATTTTTGGTTATTTTAAACTCTTTCATTTTAGGTTATTTCACCTTATGTTATTATTGATTATTCTAGATTATATTACCATAAGCTATTTGTGGCTATTTTATTGGTGACTATTGGTGCCTATATATTTTATTAGTGGTTATTAATGGTTATTTTATTGGTGAATATTAATGGTTATTTTATTAGTGGATATTAATAATTATATTATTAATGATTAATAATTATTATTTTATTAATGGCTATTGGTGGATATTGGTGGTTATTTTAAATTAAATTATCATAGGTTATTGGTGACTATAAATGGCTATTATATTATAGGCTATTAGTGGTTATTTTATTAATGGTTATTGTTGGTTTTTCTATTATAAGCCACTAATGATTATTTTATTAATAGCTATTGATGGTTATTTTAGGTTGTATTACGATTATTGATGATTATTATATTACAAACTATTGTTGGATAGTTTAGGTTATATTATCATATGCTATTAATAATTATTTTTATTATAAGCTATTCTAATTTTTTTCATAGGCTATTGTTGGTTATTATAAATTATTTTACTTTAGGTCATTATATTTTATTTTAGATTATTTTAAATTTTCATAATTAGGATAAAATGACTTATAATAACATAAAATATAATGACCTTGAATAACCTAAAGTATAACCTAAAGTTAATTGAATAATTTAATTTTAAATAACTTAAAGTAAAAAACTTATAATAAACTAACTAAGATATTTTAAAGTATAATAACCTATAATAACTTAAGATATAAATTAAAATAACTAAGGCAATTTAAAAGGGTATATCATGAAGGACCATAGGGTATTTAAAACAACAACATAAAAATAAACATATTTACCATAATAAATTACAATAGTGAATTATGTGAAACACGATGTTTACATAGTGATATTATAAAGAAATAACTTTAATCAAGGTGAAATCATTAAAGTAAAATGAACTTATTTCACTTTTAAGGTCCCATAGTGATTTAAGTTAATGAATTACACCCCACTTTTGTAATAATGTTCTATATTCCCAAATCACTTCAAAGAATTAACCCTTTTCGACATTTGAATAAAGATTGCCATTACTTCAACTATCAAGGAGGAAGATGACATAGATAAAAACATGTTGCACATGTTCATTCCACCAAGGTAGGTCGTATCGAATAATGTATGTTTTTGGCAATCACATTCATGTTTCAAATGTTAAATGTTTTAATAACATTTGATTATAGCTTACAACAACTTTTGAACATGATTACAAATCAAGGTCAAATGATTGAAGACCCATTCTTACAAAATTCAAGTACATAAGGTGGGTCAAGGAAATAAACTATGGAATTTTGAAATCTGTTGTTCTACTATGCAATTAGGAGTAAATAAATAATAATGGGAATAGTGCAATGGTCAAGGGAGATGTGTGTAACATTACATTAGTAAATTTTACTTCCTTGACCTTGATTTTAAACTAATATTTTATTTTTTCAAATCCAAATGAACTATTAACAACCACGTTTGGGTGAAAGCATGCAAAAGTATACTAAAAAAATAATTTTCACAAGTAGAAAAACAAAATTTTATAACAAGTAGATTAGAAAGTAGGTGATATTTTGTCATATTGTCCTTTTGAACTACATGAAGGCATAAAATATGATATATTGAATTTTTTGAAAATTTTCAATATTTGTATCAACCTTTTAAAAAACCTACTTTCAATCTACTTTGCAAAATTTGCCAATTTCTCACATTGTGAAAAAATAGATTGAAAATAGGTCAAATTTTTTTAATTTGGAAATTTCATTCATATGTTGCATTTTGAAAGGGTTTGGGGCATGATTTAATGAATTATACACATGCATGCACTTTATCATATCAAAAAATATATTGTGGACACAAAATCTAAGTTTATGGAAATTTGCTTTTGAAAGACTTCACATTATTGTAATCCAAAAATTCAAATTTCAAAGAATGTGTATCAAGGTGCATAATGGTTCAAACATGAATAACACATCATTTAAATTGTTTAATTTGCAATATCGGCCGAAGTAATAAACTTGCAATAAAAAAGAGAAAATGGGAATAATAACATACATTAGGAATGATCATATGTGGTTTATATAATATGATAAATATATCCAAAAATTTATGGCATGACTAAAATCCCTAAATGCATGAGATTTTAAATCTACTTTTACTTGTTGGTAAAAATCACCAAATGGTACACTTTTGTATGCTTTCACCATTTTGCTATAACTATTGTTTTTTTGACATGTTTACAACTCTCATAAACTGAAACAATGTTGAAAATATGTGTTGTATTTATGCAACACAATGTTGAAAATGTGTGTTCTATTTGTGTAACACTCTATGGCATCTGAATAAATTTCAAAATAATCCAATGAATATAAAATATATTTTCACACATTTTAAACCTATTTTTTGTGGTAATTTTTTTGAAATAGTGTAAAAACACAATTTAAGCACATTTTTTCAACATTATTTTAGGTTTTTTCAATAGAAATTTCATGCTACCACATCATCTTGTCTTGACTAATCATAGTGATTCAAGAGGGTGAAATTGGTTCGTATTACTTCATTTACACCCTCCCATTCCATATAAAACAATATATTTTTCAAAAGACCCAAAGAAAAAAGGTTTGAAAGTAGTTCTCTAAAAGGATCTTGCTAGAAACACATCTCAAACAAAGTTCAAACGAACTTTGTGGACCTTGACATGTTCATATTTCAAAATGTGGATGAATGTGCTAGTTTATGAACTCAAGTCAATATTGTTGACTTAATTCAACCAACAATTGTTGTAAAGGATTGTACAATATCAATATTACTTGGCATGGTTATAGATCAAAAGGGAATATGATGAAACTAATAGTTAAAAGGAGTTTGACACAAGTTCATGTAGTGAAAATTAAAACATTGTTTCAAAGACAAGAAATCTAACATGTTTTTGGTTGTGTTTAAGGTTTAACATACTAGCAAATCATGTTCATTAAAACTAGATATACCTTTAGATTTGTGTAATTTTAATTTGGTACAACTTTTGTTATGTGAACGTGGAGATGAGGGCAATGTACAATACTATGGTAAAGGCTTAACATTATGCCCAATTTTCTTTAATACAAGTTGTCAATTCCAACAATGACAATTGTTAGATTTTGCAATATTTTTGATGTAATTTGAATAGTTGATTTAAGCAAGTTATGAGGGGCACTAAATCACAAAGTATTTAATTTACTATGTTAAGCTCATTTGCATTGTAAACTTAGGCTTGGTGTAAGTGTTGTGTGAAAGTTCTAAGAGCAAAAAAAGGTTAATTACTAATTGTCATCCTACTAATTTCACAAGTCCAAAATTAAACAATTATTTAATTGATCAATTAAAGATGAAAATTGAATTAAATAAACATTTTCCATATCAAGTAGCACTTGCATTCACATAAATCTAACACATGTAACATGTCAAATACCATATTGCAATGATAGTGATTGAAATTAGTCACACTACTATGTGGTTGCTACCACATAGGTAATTGGGATGACTAAACTTAGTCACATTACTATGTGCATCGCTACCTTGCAAGCATGCTCAATCCATGTGTAACTACCAATATTTGATATGATTAAAAAAGGAAGCCACACCAAGTCATATTGGACATACCCATTTATAGGGAACAAACTGGATTTAAAAAAAAACCCCTTTAGTCATTTTGGACAAGTAAACTTTACAAATTAATCATTGTAGCCATAATTTAAGGGGTGTATAAGACATGTTTTGTTATGATGTTATCAAATTGTGTGACATACAACATGTGAAATCATTAGGAAGGAAAAATAAAATAAAAATTTAAACAATAACTCTTCAAATGTTTTTTTCAAGATTCAAATTCATTCTCTATAACCTTATTTCCATTAGAAAGGTGTTTGTTGAAAAACACTTCAAAAATTGTGTGTTTCACATTTGTAATTTATATGCAAGGAATCATGAACCAAGGCAAAAGTGGGTAACCCTTCTTCCCCAAGATGTAAGGGCACATCCCATCTTGAGATCCATGTTTAAAATTGAACAAACCATGATAGGTTGCGTTTTGGTACAAAGATTCAATGGTAACAAAATTCATTAATCATTAATAAAACTTGGCATGCTAACAAACACATTTCAAAATCACCCTAATGATCAACCATTACTTGTAATTGCACATTATATGATTTTGACTTGTAGGAGTAATTTGTTATTATGAAAACACATATAGGTTTTTGAATGTGGATTTGTGTGTGATTAATTGCACATGAATTGAAAGAAGACCACAAAATTCTTTTAAAATGCCATGACCCAAGAAAGATCATCCCTTTGTGGCCATCAAACTTGTTGATTACTTAAACAAATTTGTGGATAACCATATTCATTGAAGACTTCCCAATTGCAAACATTTTGGAACACTACATGCATTTTGCTCCATGAGAAAATTTGTAAAATGAACATGCCACCTAAAATTGTATAAATTGGCACCTAATGTCTTTTCAATTGCAAAACAACTTATTTGGTAACATGGAAATGTTCACCCACCTGAAATTGTCATATTGTGTCATGAAAAAATGTGAATACCATGTGGTAGTTTCAACTTTGACCCAATTGTTCTTTGATGTTCATAAAAAAATCAAAGTTCCAAGACAACCTATATTAATGTAAAATGGCTACAATGTTCATGGTTTGAAAAAAAATTACATTTAGATTCCCATTTGTCTCCCATCAACTCCATTATATCATGGTTGTTGTGAAATCATAGGTTCTATTATTCTTACATTTGCAGCACAACATGAACAAAATGAATTTCAAGAAACATCAACTTCAAGGATCTTATAATGGAGGTGGAAAGAAAAAAAACCAAATAAAAAAATCAGAAAAAAATGCTTCTATGATAAAATGAGAAAAATGTAAACAAAATTTGTAAAGGAAAAGAACTTTGATTAGAGCCTATTTAAAGAAGGAAGCATACCCAAAAATTAAATGAAAAACACATTGAAAAACTTTGTGGGAATGAAATAGAGGATCATAAACAAAACCTACAAAAGAAAAGAACCTTGGGAACAGTAGAAGAAAGAGAAATGCAATTGGGAGATAAGTGCAAAACATAATCAAAAAGTTGTTTGAAGGCAGAGGAGAGAAGTGCAACCAAAACTTGCAAAATAAAAGAAAATAACATAAGAAATTTGAATGCAACAAAAACAATTCAACAACAATGAAAAGTCTTATGAGTGGAGTAGAGAAGGGCAAACAAACTTGTGAAAGCAAGACAAAAACATCATATAATTTTTATAAAAAAAACTGCAACCAAAAAAAAATTGCAAAATAAAAATGACAAATCTCCTATGAGAAAAGGTAAAAGAAGTGGGAGCTTTGCATGTGAAATTAGACATTATGCAAAAAGAAAAAATCTTGTCTAGCATGATGATGCTACTCCAACTTCCTACTTTCAATGCATCTTCATGAATAGAGATGAAAAGTTGAAAATTATCAGCCTAACTATCAACAAAAATAACCTACTAGGTTTGAATGACAATAAACAAAGCCTAGTTACAATTACTAGCGGTTGATAACAAGTTACTTACCACCAATGTTAGAACCTTAAAATCTATTAATGGCTACCTTATCAACATACATTTAACTTTAGGTTTGAACAAAACATTACAATGATACGGTTTGACCCTTTGCTATCATCATTATTGTTAATCTCACCCATGTAGATCTTTTGTCTTAATGCTCTTCCACGTGAGGCCTCATAGCATTAAAAGCAACCCAAATGAAAAAATGGAGGCATAAACTCAAGATCCAAGAGATGAATTCCTCCCCTTGGTGATAGATGTCTTTGGTCAATTACAAAAACAAGTTCAAATTTTTAATAGGTTTGTACCAACTATGTGTGCAGGGAATGGAAGGCCTAAAAGGTCCTCCCCTCTTGATCCTAACCAATGTTGTTTAGTTCTTGATTTTAAAAGGAACCTTTGATCTTGGTTCTAACTCCTTTTTTTGTTTTCAATGGAACTTTAAATCTAGTTTTAAGATTGGTTATTTGAATCTCTAAAACCTTCAATTTTGATCTTAAGACCCAACTTGGTTAAAGACTAAGTCTAGTGTCCATTACATCCAACAAAACAACTTTTAAAAGAAAGTATTACTTTGTTCAACTATTACATAAAGTTCGAGATAGAGATTGTGTAGTGTTAATTATGTACTTGTAATAATCAAATGCATTAACTTGCCTAAAATGTTAAGTCAAGCTTATATCTTTTAATATAAAGTTATACTTATCCACCTAGAGAACTCAAAGTTGTCTAAAATGGGGCAACATGCCCAATTCAGGTTCTAATTCACTTTTGATTAAAGTCTAGTTGCCCCATTAGCTTCCAATGGCAGTTCTAACAAAACTCAAAACCTCTAATCTAGATACCTTAAAACCTGACTTATAACATGAACCTGAACTGCCTAGATCCCAAAACTTGCCAACATGAGTCCAAACAACTTTCCTCAAACAATGGGTTTCAGTCACACTTCAAAAGTTGCAAGCCTTTTCGTATTTGAAGTCAAGCCATAGTGGTGGGGCTGGTTACCTCTAGACTTTTGGACTTCCTCCACTTCTGAACCCTTCACCCATTGTCACTTGGGATGTTTTATCCGCTGACTTCTATTGTAGCTCTATTGCCAGAGAGGGTAGTCTGGACCATGTCCTATTTCTCCACCCTCTTTTCCTTGTTCTTCTTCTTTTGTCACCCTCCACCATTTCTTGGAATAAAGACTTGCTGGTTGACATCAATTTCTAATTCTTACCAGTATTTCAAGTGTTAGGCATATCATTCAAAGATGGCCATTTTTGGATCCGACAGGAATACCAGTGTCACATGGTGCCAAAAAGTTCGTGAACAAACACACCCATATAAAAACAATATCATGTTCGACAAGTTACTGTAGAAGAAGATGATGACGGCAGTACAAAAGGATTCTGCATAGTCCGTATATAATAATACGTCATAAGTTTCACGCGCGCGGTAAACGCGGTCAAGTTTGGCATTATAAAAGACGCCTTGCTCAGTCATGGATTAACAACAACGACTAATTAATGTAAGATGCGGACAGTGCACCTCTAATTTTAAATCAGCGCCGGCGCCTGCGGCTCGCCTCCCCATGTTGGGTCCTTTGATGCTCATTTGTAGTCCTCCTACTTCTGTTTTCAGGCAACTTGGGACTTTCTTTCCATTTTAGGTCAATTGCCCACAACACATTAGAGGACAAAGAGACGTTTTCCCCATGGATGGTGTTTTTTAAGAAATAATAATAATAGTAATAATATTTTTTTGTTATGTAGCTGAAGTATAAATAAATAAATAAGTAGCTGAAGTGGCATTTATCCACAAGAAAGTTTAGTCAAGTTTGGCCTGAAAGTAAAAAGGGTTTAAGCAGCCTTCACACTTTTGCCTACATGCTAGAACCAAACAGATAAATGTGACGATTTTTTTCAAGAAAAAAGAATTTGGCAAGAAGAAGAAACAAATGGAAAATTCTAAGCAGCCAATGAGGTGATGTACTGTTCACCCAAGAGGTTCAGGTTTTTCACTTTTGGGCTTGGGGTGAGGGGTCTTGTCGAGGGAGGGGGAGTTGGTATTTTTGGATCTTGATTGTTCTTAACAGGTTCTCATGTTGTTGCCAATAGCAGCAAAATTTATCCCATATCCTTTTCTCAAAGTTCTACTTGTGTTATCTATCTAGGTAGGCCAAAGGCGAAGATGATAATACATCATACTTTGAGGACGTCAAAAGGTCGATCACTTTTTCTTGTGATGGGGCAATCAAAGAGGCCCACACCCAAAAGAAAATTGAACATTGGGTGCACTCATATTTAATCAACACTAACCACAATATGTAATGGAAGATCATTGCAGCAGTGCTAGTGCTCTTAGGGGTTTATTTCTAGAGAATGTTTGTAAATCATAGTCTGAAATTTGTTCACGCCTAATGGCATGTTAATCCAGGCAAGCTATGGCCAACTTATAGATGGTCATTCCTTCACAAAGGAGGCCTCTTCATCATCTAGGCATTTAGGCTATACCTTTTCTTTAATTCTTAGAAAAAGATAGGGACTTTTCTCATCATTTCTGAGTTGTATCACAGTTTTTTGAAATAAAAAGTTTGTGCTTTCCCAAAATTTGGCAATTTCTTTCATTTTTGTAGCAAATTTTTTTTCGAATATCAAGTAGAAAGGAAAATTCACCCAAAAAATCCAAAAAATTGTTGTCACAATGCAAGAACTCGCCCCTAAAAAACACTCTGGTTGTATATATCTGGTTAAGCCCATCCTGCTTAGGGTATAACATCAATGTTTCCATCTGGGGATATAAGTTAATCCTAGGGGTGTGCTATGCTGACTTGTAGAGGGGAGTCCCTCCTGTAGATAGTCTCCACAGCTGACTATGGTCAGGGAAGCAGGCCCTATTCTTGCCACAAGCTGATTGTGGTTTGGGAAGCAATTATTATTGGTTCCTATATCCTGTCTTGCCGTCATAGATTTCTTTGCATATTCTAATTTTGTCCTTTTCATTTCCTTGCATACTCTAGTTTTGTCTTTTCCAATTGCTTTCGCATGTACGCTTGCATGTTCTATTACTTCAGTTCCTGGCTTCTGGTGAACCCTTTGGCACTTTCTTTCTGGACTTTTCTGGTGTGAGATATGGATTACCCCTTTTCTCGGCTATGTTGCCAAGTTCAGGTGTCCTGTTTCTGAAGTCTACATTGCTGTTTAGTTATATTGCCAAATTGCAAAGTCCACATTCCCATGTTGCCAACTCAACATTGGTTATTTGGCTATTTTGCAAAATTGCCAAGTCCACTTCCAAAATGAGCTTCAAGCTGCTCACAAATCAAAAAATATTCTGGGCTGTCCAAGGCATGAATTTTCTTTCCTGGTGTGCTGAAACTTCTGACCCCAAAAAACCAGACAACCCCTGATTTTTTAAAAAGTTTATTTCCACAGGCTACCTACACCCCGCCCCCCCCCCCTTCCCTTTTCCTTCTCTCTCCTCTCTTCTTATTTTTGTGGACTTGATGACTCTTTGAAGCTTAATAGGAGCCCTTTCAAATTCAAACTACCCTCTATATTTTTTTTGAACATGTTGAGAGCAAATTTGTGTTAATTTAATAATTGCTAAACTTGATTCCATTGTTCTAATCCTCCCTAGCAACAATCCCCTGTTTTTTTTTTCCTACTGAATATGTAAAGGGGCATGGGGCTCATTATGGAAGGCCATGACGCTCACAAAAGTCATTAGCCAAGGATGTCCCTTCTAGCAATGTTGATTTTGTGGATGAACTTTTATTTCTTGAAAGTTCCACTTTGATGCCACCAATGTTGGGACAGCTAGTTGTTCGCTTGCTTTTGTATGCAGACGACTTAACGTTCATGTCACACACTCCTGCTGGATTACAGAAGCAACTGGATGTCTTGCAAGCTTTTTGATGTGAGCGTCAGTTGACTGTGAATGTCAAGAAAACCAAGGTTGTTGTGTTTGAAGCACGCAAGTCTGTGTGTCAGGCTTTTCAGTATGAGGGCGAAACTATAGAGCAACTAAACTCTTTCAAGTATCTAGGTGTTGAGTTGCACGGCACAAAAGGTATGCAAGCGGCAATACAATAGTTAGCAATGTCAAGGAAAAAGGCAGTTTTTGCATTGCAGCGCAAATGCGCAGAGTTACGCATCTTTGACCTAACATTACAATGCCAGTTGTTTGATGCACTAGTCAAACCAATGCTTAGCTATGGGTGTGAAGTATGGTCAGACAACATGGCACGCAAACAATTAGAGGTGGTTCATTGGGCTTTTTTGAAGTCGTCATTAGGGGTCAGCACCACGACATCTAGTTACGTCGTGTTGGCAGAGTTTGGCAGGTTTCCCCTAGAAATATTTTGGTGGCAACAGACCATGCGCTTTCTCTCATGTGTCAGTTTTGAGGTAGACTCAGATCGCATGCTCAAGCTAGCTTATGATGTATAGCTGCAGTTGCTTGCAGCCAAGTGAAGAGTCTTACTCGGGAACCAGAGTGTTGTGGGTAGAAAGAGCCAATTGCCTGCTTGCTAGCTAGCACAAATAGATGAATGACTGTCAATGTACAATTTGTGCATCGATAGCGATCAACTGCCACCATGTGCTTGCTTCAAGCAGTTGGCTGAAAGGCAATACATTGTACACCATCAAGTGGCTGCAGTTGACTCTAGTAGGGTGAGAGCCTATTTGGGGTTGAATAGCTCAGCACAGTATGGGTACAAAGAATACTTCTTCAAGGTAGACAATGCATAGCTTAGGAGAAGCTTGACACGTTTTCGTTGTGTGAATCACAAGTTGTAGATTGAGCTAAGAAGGCAAGTCAAGCCAGTGAAGGTGGCGGTGTAGCAACGTTACTACAAATTGTGCAACTTGGGTGCGGTTGAAGATGAGGACCGCTTCTTGTTGGTTTGACCTGCCTATCAAAGTGTTCGAGAGAGGTTTAAAGGTTCATTGCCACTAACTACCATCACACCTTTGGTTGAGTTGCTGAGCTGTCAGCAGCAAAGCATCCTTGCTAGATTCTTAGTGCAATGTCAGACGGTTAGATTTGAATTGCTTCATCAGACTTAATGTCAATTGGGTTCTGGCCCGAGCGCTGTTTGGCCCACTTAATGACGCTAAATTGTAAGTAAGTAAGTAAGATGCATGAAATTTTGTCCAAACTTTTTCATTAATTCATCAATCATTGAGAATTCATGGTGAATGTTCATGGACGTTCATCCACGAAATTTGGATGACTTTTAATGCAAAATGAACTACATTTCATGGATGAATTTCATTTCATCCAAAGATTTCATGATGGATGGACTTCCATTCCATTTTGATGACTTCAAATCCACATCATTCATAAAAAAGGATACAAAGAAAACATGAAATTTCAAATGGAAACATTTCAATTTCCTTTCAATATGTTCAAAAAATAAATTAGAGGATAGTTTGAAGTTTGAAAGGACTCCACTCAAGCTTCAAAGAGCTATCAAGTAAAACAAATTAAAAAGTGAGAAAAGGAAGGGAAGGGGGCGAGGGGTGTGGAGGTATATAGCAGAGCTCATGGGAAATCTTTTTTTTTAAAGTCAGGGGCAGAAGTTTTCAGCAGACCAGAAAAATTCAGGCCTTGGACAGTCCAGAATTTCAAATTCTGTGGGCAGCTTCGAGCTCATTCAGGCAGTCCACCTTTTCAGGGTAAAGTGGAGTTGGCAGACAGGTAATGTCCACTCGGAAATATAGCCAAATAGCCAAATAACAATGTGGACTTTGCAATTTCGCAAAGTGGACTTGAGAAATGGGAAGCAGGAACTTGGCAAAATAGTCAATTGAACAATATTCCACAGCGAGAATTCACTAGGTTTCAGCAATCGTTGGTATTTAGGGAGTTCCAATTTTGTGATATAGCAGGAGTGACAATCAATGTTATTTATGAGATTTTGATGGCTATTCTAATTGCAAAGTGGGAGTATTTTTAGTTAAATATATGTCAAAGCAAGTTCAATTTGTCACACATGCTAAAAAATTATTATCAAATGGCTAAAGATCATGATTCTTTAAAAAGTAAAATTTGGCTACAAAGTCTGCATAACAATACTTTCATTAGGCAACAATAATGCTAATGCTCATCACAAAGTTGGCTATGAAATAGCTACTCCAAGTATCTCTTGACAGTATACTCTCTCAGGCCCCATATCGTGAAATTATTTTTCATTAAGCCTTTGTCACCTAAATTTCAAACCATTCAAGGAAAAAAAAACGCCTTAAACATATGACATAAAAGAGAAACATATAATTCAGAAAAACAAAAAGTTATATTTCATAATATGTGATTGGCAAACAGCAAGTTCCAACAACAACGAGGCCCACTTTACACGAGGAGTCAAGACCAAGGTTGAGCTCAAATCAAGCATTACTATTGATGCAGCCACTGAAATCAGCCTTGAGGGCTTTACACTATGAGTCCGGGCTGAAAAAGAAAACAATTTTTTTAATCTACCACTTTATGGCCTTGACTTGGCCCCAAGGCAAAGAAAGAAAAAAAACAAACCTATCAATATGTTAGGCCAACTTGCAGCTCAACATATGAGAGGTTGAAGCCTTGGTCCCTACTTTTTGACCTAAATGGTGTTACACATGAACTCATTGTCCCCCAAACAAATAATATTAATAATAATAACTTGGGGCCAAATAACAAGCCAAGAAATGCTCAAATTTCCCATTATTGGCCCCGAGATCTTTTAGTCCTGACTCCTACTCTAAAGGTAGCCTAAAAAAAAACTTCATGAGTCATTACATTGTCCTTTAATAAATTAGAATCATGAGAGCATGTGCCATGATTTCCATAAAAAAGGCTTTAATTAGTTGTGAGTGCACCCGAGGATCAGTATTTTAATTTATTTGTTGATGACTTTAATTGGCATATCAAAAGGAAAATGTGCTTGAATTTTCAACAGTTCTACAATGGAAATATGGTGGTGTGACGAAAATCCTTGGATGTAAACCCAAGTGGATGACACTGTCACTTCAACCACCAAAAGCTGAAGGATGATGCAACAAATTTTCGGCAATTGAGGTTGATAGGGTGTTGTGGCTTTCTATTTTTGTAAATGTTTGTTTGGTTGCAGGTTATGAACATTGTGATGTTTATGATCAACGACATGTGTGATGTGTGTGATATTCAAGTTGGGTGAACTTATGGTGCATTGCGTTTTGGAGGAAGTTTCATGTTTGACGTCAATGAAGGCAAGATGGTGTGGAAGTGATAAAAGGGAGGACATTGAGATTTGGAAGGACAGAGTTAAGTGGTTTTTGGATTTTCAAGGATTGAATTAATAATTAGTTATTTTAGGAGGCATGAATGCCAGATTGTGGAAATTGTAGGTTAATTTTTGTACTGAGGTCTTGATTTTCTTCCATTTTGCAATGTACCTGTTAGTAGAATACCCCATAGAACCACAATCATGGATCAATGATCAAGGGAATGATGAAGAACCTTATGGATTTCAAAAACGACGTTGGCAAAGAAGTTCTTTCGTGTGTTCAATGTTTTTGGGCTGATGTGATGTTTTTGTGACTTGCGAAGAACCCAACACTTTGGGACCTCTGAATGTATGTTTTGATTTCCACATTTGGGAGTGTAAGTTGGGCATAATGAACATGTGGTAGTGGACTGCATTTGTAAACTTGTTGGGTTTTGTTTGGAAAGTTGGAGTTTGGCCATATCTGTTTTTGGAATACATTATTTATCAATTGAGACTGGTGGGGTTTGAGCATCACTGGTCTCATCATCTCCCTTCTCAGATATTGCATTCTCCTGTTGTGTTTATTTGGGTGTTACATTGGGGATGTAACCTTCTGTTGGGAGTATTTGTTTTGTTTTAGGTGTTAAGGATAGCTTCCACTACCAATGAAGTCAGTTGATGCTCAAGAGAGGGAAGTCAGAGCATTCTGACCCCCGTAAATTCATTGAATATAAATTTATGAGAATAGAATTTACTTTTATCTCTGCTTGTAAAAATTCCATTGTTGGTGGAATACCTCTGTGAAGTGATACAAATTAAGTGTGTTACCGATCTCTAACATCAATTGCTAGAAGGAGTGAGTATGTGATTGGAACTTGTTATACCCCTGTTTTCTACATTACAATGGTCTTTCCCTCTGGCCAACTATATAGTTGACATATGTGTAAATTTGGGCAAAGGATATGGGATAAAATGTAATTCTATTGGAAACAAATTGAAAATGTATTGGGAATTGTATGTAACGCATTAAGAACACCAAGATACAAAAGGACATTTCTCCTATTGCTACAAATCTTCCCCTTGCAAGAAAAAATGGAAAATAACTGGGCATTATATCAAAAGGTGGGTAGCCAATTAACCACGCAAACCTCCACATTGATGCCCAATGAAAAGTTGGCCACAATATGAGGGACAGATGCAGATGCACAATCACACCATAATGCCCAATGGCCTCTCCCAATAAAACAAACAATTATTTTTGTTGTTGGTGGCATGGGGCATCATCCCACCTACTATTTAGATTAGTGCTCAAATGAACCAAAAGGAAAATTAGATGTGTGTTTGGAGGAATACACCAACGGAGTGCATGTATATGGTTTAGGACTTACACTTGTGTAAGTGTGGTTAATGAAAAACAAAAAAAAGAATTGGCAAACAAAGTATAGGACCCATGTCACCTAAGCATTTGGTGGTTGGACTCTTAATGAGGATATATTAATAGGGATCCATTGAGTTCATGGGAACATGTTTTTTTTGTAAGCATAGGTGTCAACTCAAAACTTGGCTGTAAGGCAAATTTTATGGTTGGGCTATATACTGTTCATTTATTTCTCCCCAGAATTAGGTCTAAGCATAGCAACCATGACATGAAAAACTCCACACAAAGGACTTGAAAGTTGTTGAAAAACTACCAATCATCAATCAATCAAAACACCCAACAAAGGGGGAGAAAATATACAAGATAAAAAGACCCAAGTCCTAGCAAAGGAAGAATCCTCCAAAGAGGGTGAACTGTTAAAGGAATGGGAACTTGAAAGCCTTTTGGTTCCAATAGCCTATTGCACTTTCATACATCTTCCTAGTGATTTTCAATTCAATTCCATGCTTGGGTGAAATGGCACCTAGGCTAGTACAGGCTACAATGGCAAACACCCCAACTTTTTCTGGTTGCTTACAAACATTATAGATCTTCATTCATATGGTTAAATCACAATCTTTGCTTGGAGTTTTAGTGTACTTATGCTATTAAGTCAAAGTTAAATTCATACAAATTGGGTTATTGTAAAAAAATTATCTTAGTTAAAGTTGGTTTGAAATTAGTTTAATTTGAATGGGGCTTCAAATGTTGTGTTTGAGGTATACAACTTAGCATTTTTTGAAGTTTCACTTCTAATGATTCAAAACATCACTCACCACCAAGGCTGCAAAAATTCAAGCCTAAAAGCAATGCAAAAACACAAACCAAACATATGTAGCACATTATGAAAGCCTCTACCTCCATATACGACATGGATGGGGGAAGTTTTATGTGTTGCACCATGTATGAAAGTTTAATGCTATATGATTGATGGTTGTGGATAACAATAAGTGTAAACATAAACATCACAATGCCACAATATTACCCAAGTTAAATATAGCCACCCAAAGACACCTCACCCAAGAAGATGAAGTTCCAAGTGTTAGTGTTAATTCACCTCCAACTAATGGTGTATGATGGCTAGCATGCAATTATGAGGTTGATGTTGAATTCACAAACTATAGCTGCAAGCTCTAGAGAGACATTCGATTGGGTTGGTTATATATGGTGGAACAATGTTTTTTTGCATTGGTAATTTTTTTTCCAAATTTCAACCTAAAAAATATTATTTTGACCTATAGAAAGAATTTTTCATGGAAAATTGGCCCAAATTCACTAGATTTTGGGGAGAAAAAATAATTGGTAAATTTTTATGATAAATCTTGTAGGTAGGCAAAAACATAGAAAGATTTATTTTCTTTTCTTACTTTCATATTTAATATGCACATTACAAAACAATGTGGTTTTTCTAACACAAAAGTCATGGCTCATGATACGCATGTGAGGTAAACCTAGTGGTTTCATCCACTACAATGTACAATTTGCAATGTTTATCATGGCACATACTACATTAAAATGGATTTTATAAAATCCAATTGTAAGGTTCCTTCTTGAAATTTGAATGTATCGCTTCATACAAATCACTTCAAGTCCTTTCAAAAGCCTCACACATTGTTTGGTGTCAAGGCATGAGTCATCTTTATTCAAATGCCACCTTGCCATCCAAACATTGTGGCTACTCCACCACCCTTGCTTAGAAGTGCCTTGCCTCCTCACAAACCAAGTCTCATCATTGCCTAAATGTGCTCCCATCAAATGCTCTTGCAACATATTTGTTCCAAAAGGTCCCAAGCTTAGTGCCAAACCTTTTGGAATGAAAGAATGGCACCCAACCCCACCTTAAAGAGGTCAATGTCCCTATTGACATCTATCCTCTTCGTAAATGTTAATATTTTGTCACCAATTTATTCTTTTAGTTTTGTAGTTCAACATATCATTATGTACATATTCTGAATTTGTAATGCTAACCAACTACAAAAATGAAAAAGTAAACCCAAACAAAATCCTTCCAAAATCCATATTTGCAACAACATAACATCTACAATAATTTGAAAATAGATTTAGATTATATGGAATTGAAAACAAAATACAGGAAACAAAATACAATGTAATATCAATGTTCTTCTCCATCAAAACTTCTTTGAGCTCCTATCATAAGCTTTTCCTCATCCTTAAGAAAAATCAATGTCCTAATGTTCACAACATTAGAACTCTTCTTCTAAATCCTTCTTGATTTCCCACCATCAACATGAATTCAAATTTTCAACTAGTCCTATGCATTCAGCCTTATGCTCCCACTTTATCCTACAATGACACTTCCTCTCGTCCACTTTGTTCAATAGTGATAATACAATTTTATCCATCATGTCCAATGGTGATAGAACAATTATGCCCTTAACACCTATTTAGGCATTTAATGACTTTCGATAGCAAACAATTTGCCATTGCTTCACAAGTTGTCTAGATTGGTATTCCCCAACTTTAATCATATGTTGTATATCATGTCTTTTATTCCTTGATACAAAAAAATCAAAGGGAAGGTTGTGTTCCCTATTGTGCCATCTTTTCTGGCAACTTTTTTCACTCATTCAACTTCCTAATGGGCACTTTTCCAACTTCCTTGAATCCATGGGCTTAAGATTTTTGCAACTAATTTTTTTTTATCAATGAATTTTCACCAATTTTTTATTTGAAAAATATTATTTCGACCTATACAAGGTATTTTCAAGGAAAAAAAAAAACCCAAATTTGCCAACATTTGAAAAAATAATCCCAATTCATTAGAAATCTTACTTTTCCATTAAAAGGTGTACCAAAAAAATCCAAATCATTAATATGATAAGTTTTAGGAGGTGGCCAATAATATAAAAAGTTTTTTTTAAAAAAAATTTCATATTTAGTATGTAACCAAATTTGGTTAAACCATGTTTTGAATGGTTGTCATTTTGATCGATTTTCAAAATCCTTAAGAGAAACCATTCTTGGAACAACCCTAACCATCACACTAGGCCCATGATAAGAGTTATGAATGTGCCAACAAATTCTATTGAACTCAATTTAATTAGGATCCAATTTTTTTTACCTTCGCAAGGATGTGGATCACAAGTCCATGCACGAGAAATCTTACTTTTCCATTAAGAGGTGTGTCATTTAATTTACATGCATTACTACCCACTTTCATTTGAATTAACCTTGAGGCAATTTTTGACTCCAAGTTCATCACTTAGTTCCATTTATGTTGGTTGCCATTGTCTCATTTAACTTGTGCACTTATTCTTTTTACAAACTTGATTTTCACACAAGTTTGACCTTACCTATGTGTTTTGGCCTTTTTTGCATTCTAATTTTATGGGTTTCTCCCTCACATTTAGAGGTTGATATGTGTTCATCAACATTTTATATAGGCATTTTTTCTTTTATGTCCTTTTCATTCCTAGCTCGTGCCCCCTAGAGGTTCAACTTCACCTAGGTTGATTCCTTTCAATGACATTCTTTCCATTTCACCAAGTATTATTTGCCTCCATGCCTAATCATTCACTACACCAATATGTGTCCAAAATTGCTTTGTGTTTCACTATATTTTGAATGAAATTGAACAAATTATCATGGTGAAAGTGGGCAACCCCTTAGTAAACATGGACCAATTATTACAAGCAAGTGAATTCATTAATAACTAATTGAATTCACTAATAGTAAATCAAATTCGCTAATAATTAAATCATGAATAATAAATTTACCAATAATTAAATCATGAATAATAAATTCACTAATAGTTAAATCATCAATAATAAATTCATTAATAGTTAATTATGAACCTAGGCTAGGCACCTAGGAACCTTCATTAAGTTACTTAGCCTAAGCTAAGAACTAAGCCCACCTAAACACCTTGCCCACCAATCTAGGGTGCAAATTTGAAGATTTGAACCCTTCACCTTCATGTTTAAAGAACAAGTACTTAACCATTGAACCATTATTTGAATTAATGATATTTTTTTGTCATCACATATTATTATGCACATTTGTTTTTACCTTAAATTATTATAAACAATTTTTGGATATTCAACCATAATTTTTCTACGTTATTTCACCATAGATTATTGTTTGCTATTATAGGTTATATTACCATAAGGTATTAGTGGCTATTCTATCATTGGTTATTGTTGACTATTCTAGACTATTTACCACATATTATTTTTGACTATTCTATCATAAGCTATTATTGGTTATGCAATTTTATTTAATGTAAGTTATTGGTTATTATAGGCTATTTATCATAGCTTAATTTTGGTTATTATTATTTATTCTATTGTAGACTATTATTAATTATCCTATTGTAGGCTCTTATTGGTTAATACATATTGTAGGCTATTATTGGATATTTTATTATAGGTTAATCTTTATTACTTTAGGCTATTCTTTACTATTGTAAACTATTTTGTCATAGGTTATTATTGGTTGTTTTTTTACTATTCTAAATTATTTTATTTTAAGTTAGTATTGGTTACTTTAAGTCATTATACCACAAAAGATTTTTGGTTACTCTAAGCTATTTTACGACAAGTTATTTTAAATTATTATTGATTATTCTACCATATGCCATTTTGGGCTATTTTAAGATCTTTTACCAAAGCTATTATTGGTTATTTTATATTATTCTACCTTAGGTAATTCCACCTTAAATTATTATATCTTATTTATGTGTATATTATTTTACCTTATGTCATTATATTTCATTTCAAATTATTTTAATTTATTATACCTTAGGATAAAATAACCTAAAATAACATAAAATAGATATTTAAAAGCCTATAATAAACTAGGATATCTTAAAGTAAAATAATCTATAATAATTTAAAGGTATAACCAAAACTATAATAACTTATAATAACCTATAATATTTTATAATTCTAGGGACAATGTTTCATTGGAACTAGTTTATGTAGGATGGATATTTTGATGATTATCATTATAACAATTCCAAAATCATTCTAAATTATGATTCATTGTAGATCAAATTCCATTTCAAAATGTTTTTTTTTCTTGTGTATATTTGTATATTGTTTGTCTTGCACCCTTTTAATGTTTTTAAAATTTTCTATCTTATTGTTTATTTTACACCTTTTCAATTTTTTCTTTTGTTTGTATATGTTTCATTGTGAATTTCTTCAATGAATTGGACTTTTGTTGGCATTTTGCTTAGCAAATCAAGAATGGAAATGACCTTTCTTTATAACGACCTACCTACTCACAAATTTTTGACCCCAAATATAACACTAGACAAATTAGGGTGCCAAAAAGTATTGATGGAACAAATGATATATATTGAAATTTACAAAATTTTATCTTTTGAAAAGATAAAATTAATTACAAAAAAATCATTATGTCCACACAAAATAATTTAATCATCGTCACTAATAGTGCAAAATAACACAAAGCACAAATAACTTAGGGTATAAGTTAGAATAATTAAAGCAACATAAAATAACATAAGGTATTTAAGACAAAAACATAAAAATAAAATATTTATCATAGTAAATTATAGTAATGAATTATGTTAACTAATAATGAAATATGATGTTTACATAGTGACCCTATAGTGAAACAACTTCAACCAAAGTGAAATCATTGAGGTGCAATGAACCTATTTCACTTTTAAGGTTTCATAACGATTTTGGTTAATGAACTACAATTCACTTTTGTATTAGTGATTCTTGCACAAATTATGCGTTTGATTTATGAAGAAACCCTTGTTTGATAAAATTTAGTTCTTTCACAACTTGTTTCCTAACTACATGTTTTGTATCCTTCTAACATGGTTTTAACTTTGACATGCATGCGGAGGGTGTCATGTGCCACAAAAGTCTTTGGTAATTTGAGGGTGTAAACATCAAGATTTGGCTTCACCATTACCTCATAAGGCCTTGTGTACTTGGTTGCAAACCTAGGCATTAGCCCTTTAAACATTTCAAGGTCCCAAATTTTGAGCCACACATAGTCACATACCTTGAATTCAATGTATGGCTTTGAATCTTGTTTGCATGTTTTTCATACCTAATTCGAAATTGCTTTAGTAACTTCTTAGAACAAGCATACAATTATTTTTTATTCATCATCATGGCCTTGACCTTTTTTGAGCCATGTTGGAATCAAGCCATGCAAGGGATGGTTAAGTCCATGGGTTTCTTTACTTCAACTCCTAAAGCTATCTCAAACCACATGACATTTTAGTTGTCAAATGTTTGGTGGAGTTGTAACAAAATTATGTTAAAACTCCACTAAACAATTATGCTAACAGTAGGTGATCACCCCAATCCTTTTGGTCAATGCCCACATAATTACACGTGTATTAATTTATTTTTCCATTGACCTTTTTAGTCTACCCTTCAATCTATAAGTGGAAGGTTGTAAGTTGAACAATAATTTTTGTCCCAACATTAATTGTAAAAAGGAAGTAAGACGAAAAAAATATTCAATTTCTATAAACAAATCATGATGTTACTAAAAGAAAAACATACAAAAAATGTTGTCCTATTTAGGGTATACTCAAATTTTAGAATAATAAAAAATGAGTTCTTCAAAACAATCATTTCAACATTCTTAAATACTTATTGAAAGGAAGCACTCATCTTTTTGAAAAAGTACCATAAGGATTTAATGGTGGTAGTGTTGTCCATGAAGATGGTCAATACCCCCATGCCAATCAATCTTGTTGGTGATTTTTCCAAATGTGACCATCTTATGACCATTACTGCACTAAATCTAGTTTTTCAAAGGTTACCAATTTAGTTTGACTACTAAAGCAAAAAAAAAATCCAAAATTTTAAAAATTTTGTTTGGCCTTTAACATCCACATTTCAAATTCACATGAAACTAACATTTAAACTAAATTTAGATTCACTACTTGAAGCTTCAACTTAGTTTCAATGTGTATTTTTTAGATGGTTTAACATCTTGTCGCTTACACCCCTATAACATGTTGTGTGATCCAACCACAAGAGTTCCATCTTGGGATCTAAATGTATCAGCTTACATGAATCATTTCAAGTCCCCAAGATTGCCTCACATGAGTCACTTCAAGTTCTCTATATTGTTTCACACATTGCTTGGCACCAATGCATGAATTATTTTGACTTGGATGACACTTTATTATCCAACATTGTAATTATTATCCCACCTTGCTTAAAGGCACCTTGCCTCCTTGTAAGCCAAGTTACATTATCACTATCACAACCCCAGTTTTGGGTTTGTGACCAAGGCAAGGGCTTGGAAATGTGTGGGCCGAAAGTGTAACTCAATAGTGACATTCACATTCACGGGAATGTAGGAGAGTGTAAGGGAATGACTTCACACATTCCCAAGTGGGTTCTCATTTTGGGAGTTAGAATTTCAATGGATTCCTGAATTTTTAGAGAACAATTTTAGGGGTTAAAACACATTAGATTGATGACTTCTTCATACCATTGGAAAGCTCTTGAAACATAGATGTCTAAAGTGGGTTTTCATGACCCATTTGAGTACTTAGATTAAACGTTATGGTTGAAAGAAGGGTTAGGAGTCAAAGTTCCAATTTGAATCTTGTCCATTAAAAGTTGGGAATCACCTTGATTTACTTTCTTGCAGGTGGCATGCCACAATTCATTTGAAATTTTTCAATGAAGGTTATAACTTTATTTCAGACCTCACTTCAATTGGAGGTCTGCACAAGAAGTTATTGGCTTCCAAAGTGCCAAAAATCGCAATTTCGAGAATTTTGGGACTCCCAATTTGGGAGTCCTAAAACAAAATGACATTTGAGTGTAGGCCTTGTGACCAAGCACAGAGAATACCATAAGGGGGAAGGTGGTGGCTTCCCCTAAGTCTAGGCCATGGTGAGTCTTATGAATTTGTATATGCTCATGGTTCATATGTGTACCAAAAATGTTTTTACTATGCACTAACCAACTTGTTGTTTGGTTTGTGTAGGTTCATATGAATAATTGACCCACTTGTCACTCATCTTAGTCCCCATCTTGAAGTTCCAACATGCCCCTCTTACCCCCAAGTGTTACGAGATAAAAAACATACCCTAACTTCTTCTTTTGTTGTTTTCATTTTCGACCTTGCATTTGAGTCTTTCAAGGAGTTTGGGGGTATGCCAATCACCTTGATGCACCCCACCAAATGGTCTTTCATAGATTCACCCCAAAAATTCTCAACCTAATGTTGAACCTTTTGTAATTAAGGCATTCCATTAATTTTTGGATGATTACCACTTTGGCTACATCATGTAATCCTTAAATAGACGTTGATTGGAAATATCTAATATAGAGGTCAAAAACCTCTAAGTTCTTTTTTTAAAACTATCATGTCTTCATCATGGTTTCATTGTGAGATAACACCCCAACATACATAATCCTAAATTAAGCATGCCAACATCGATTTGCTATAATTTTATAATAGTTATGAAAGTGCCTTTTAACCTTTTCCATAACAACAATTATATAAGTACACCACCAACCCCAATATTCATATCATGTCTTTCCCATTAAAAAAATTTGAATTATAACCTAGACCTTTCATGAATGATATCTCCCACAAGAACTTTAAATTGGTAGTTTTTACAAGTGAAGCACTGCCCACCAACTTTCTATTTACAACTCTAAAAATTCAAAATGTTATTCCAATTGTAATTGCAAAATTTCAATAATATGGACATAAACCCTATTCATAGCTTCGATAATAATAAAAACTAATTTCCCAATCTCACAATCCAAACTTCCCAAAATACCCAATTTCTTTTGCCACAATTCAAACATATCAAGCTTGAGTGAATGTTGTCATCATAAATTAGCTTTGAAATGCCCTAGGGATATTCATCATCTCCCCACATGCCCTAAACCTACACATATTAACTCAAGCTTTTGTAATTTGGACCTAAACTTCTAGCGTAATGGAAAGTTTGTCCATGAAAGACTATAACTTAAAACTATTGAATTTTTTCCATGAACATTCTTTTCATCAAGAATAATACAAGATTCATAAAAACAAAAACCTCACCACCAAAAACATAAAACCAAAATGACTAAGCTCTTCATTGCCTTGTCATAAAATTGTCTTCATAAAAATGCTTGCCTTATATTTTGAAATCTTCACTACTTTGTAATAACAAGTCCATCCCCTGCTTAATTTGTAGACAATAGTCCTTGAAAAAGAAAAGTTCTTATCATCACGAAACTATTTGAACAACATCAAAACAAAACCTCTAAAGGTACCTTTGTCAAAACACAGCACACATAATGAATTCAAGAGTTATGCATATGAAACATCCTTGTATCAACCCTAACACACCATTGTCTTGAATTCATTTGCAAAAAAAGAAGCACACAACCACCAAATTGGAGAAGAATCCAAAGAAGGTGATCCTTCCACCTAATCTCTCTCGATCCTTTCCCATTCTCATGATCTTAATTCTTGTAATTGTCAAAATTTCCTCTTGTCAAAAATTTCTTTGTGACCCCTCTTTTTCAATACATAACGTAATACCTTGGCAGCTCCAACACTAATTATATTTATTCCAGAGATGTTGAAATTTTCAACCCGATAACAATTCTGAGAACAAAAAATTGTGAAGGAAAATGGAGATCCTTTTGAAGAATATTCGACTTTTCAACATGGATTTTCAAAATAAAATAATCATTAGATGAGGAAAGGTTGAACTTGCAATGGTTATACTACCATATTCATATCCACAAGGTTTCCAATATCTAATCCTTTTTCTAATGTTGTACAGATGTAGGTGAGTACCTAAGAGCTGGGCAATGCTTGATACTCTCCTTGGAAGGCTTGGGCATTGGCTTCTGACCAGGATGTTATGACAAGAAATGCTTCAAGCACAAAATAGAACGTTGGAAACCCCATCAAGTCATATGTTGACAGCCAGGTAGACAATACAGCCTCCCTCCTTTATATGTCAGTCGGTTGTCTATGTTGAGTTTGTATAGGTAGGGGAAGGTCCTGACAGCAGGGTATTACATACAATGAAGTCAAATAGCTTATAGCTTGGTTTTATACAGCAAACTGTAGCCTCTACATGGGCTCTGGAGGCTGGGCCACCTAGTGGTTTACTATGTATATTTATTGTGTCTTTTTAGCAAGCCCCTAACGTCCATCAAGGTGACCACATACTTACATGTGACCCTCTGGGCAGTTGAGTGTTTTGGAGGACCCCTTGGGGAGCTGGGGTGTTAGGGGTTGCTTGCCTGTTTTCTCAGGGAGCTGGGGTTATTTGCAGATTGTACTTAGAATCAGCAAATCTAGACTAAAATCTAAAGTCTGATAAAAGTGACTGAAGGGAGGTGCTTAGACACAGCATTGTAATCATTACAACATCCGGGCAATCTGACATTTCCAATCAAAAGGTTCATGGGTTCTGCTTGGCTTTGGGTGGTGGGGAGTTTGAGACAAAAAGAGTGGGGAGACAACCAACCTACGCGGAGCCCCCAAACACCCACCATTATTGAGTTAGGTTGCGTATCGTGAGTCCCAAGCTGCCCACTATGAGGTTCTGGGCTCTGGCACTGTTGCAACTTGCTTCGGATGTGGTAACCTGATGATCTCTTTATGTTCCTAAGATGTCCCCCGTTTGTATTTATTTGATCTATTCTGAAAACAAGTGGAATTTCTAAAACAATTGTGTCAATCCCTAAGATGATGAGGTTGTTCTCGTATCAGCTTAAAGTCCAAATGTCCCTCAAATGTTAGGGGTCTGCCAAAAAAATACACAATACTAAGCATTTGTTCATCCCATAATGAAAACATGTAAAACTTTGTTTGGGTGGGGAGGTTGGGGGGATTGATTGGGTCTTTTGCTTGCAGGAACAATTGTTAGGGGACCCAGTTTCTTTCCTGGGGAGTGCCTTGATCCGTTTTCTTGTCTGGAGGAAAATTGGCTGGGAATTCCAACTCCCCAACCATTCATTCAGCCTGCTTTCCTTTTCATCGAAGGAAAAGACCTTTGTTTTTCTTGTTTCCGAAAGAGAAACATTGAGTCAAGGTTGTTCAGTAAACCCTACAACACCATGCAAAGTGAATTTGTTGCCCTTCTCTCACACAAAAAAGAAACTACTCTAATTCATGATCAGATTTACCCACCACCATTCATGGTTTGGTGGTGTTGATGTGTGTGAAAAGCCTACCTTACGATAACTGGGGATTTCCCATTTTGCCATCAACATTGAAGGAAAAAAAAAAGAGACGAAAGTTTAAACTAGGCTAGTTGTGCTGGAAGGAAAGCTAGGTGAAAAAAAACAGGGTAGGGTGGAGAACAGGGGAACAGATGGTGCCCAATACTATGCTGACCAATGGCGAGAAAAGGTGATGATAAAAGGGGAAAAATCAGGACCACTTTTGGTGCTGTGCATGGTAGCCCACCCAATGACAGTTTATTGCTAAAGAAAGCGGTGAACCCACGTGAAAGCATCAGCAGACACGTGAAAGGCTCTAAATTGATGGAGCAGCCCTGGCAAGTGGCAACAACCCACTCCCCCGAACCCCACCTTCCGCCTCTCCGACTTTACACCAATAACGTCCTTTTTAACTGCCATCCCTTTTTCCACGCGACCTTATTTTGTGGCCGCTTCACGTGGGCTTGCAAAACGCCAGCATTGTACCTTAGAAAGACTGCTCCTCAGTCCTCCCACTTTAGGTAGCTTATTAGAAAAGCCTCAGGAAACTAGGGCTTCTTTTTCTGGCACTTGTTTCTTGGCTTTTTCTATACGACCTTTTCAGGATACCAGGGGATACCAACTTTACACTACATCCCTATTTCCATGCACCCATCAGTTTTTAATAATCTGCATGAATGGTGATGATAATGACAGGGGCCGCCCATCAATATTGAGGGATTTGATCTCTCATTTAATTCTAACTTTTTCTTCCTTTTTTTATAATGTTGTTGGGAAAAGAATCAAGGAACCATTCTCACTTTCTCATTTTGACATGAAGTTTCCAATCATATACCATTTCATTCATCTCTTGTGTTTAGAATCTCCCTTAGGAGATTAGGTGCTCACTTGCTTTTGGACCGCCAAACATAGTTACTATGTACAAATTAATCTTACAGGACTACATTGTTGTGTTGTTGTTTCTATTTCAGAAACAACATTCAGGGTTTATTTTACATGCAATGTTATCTACCTTTTCTGGGTAGCACTTTGTCTGCCCATACGATGTTTAAACTTTAGAGCCCGCCCAAATAACAATAATAGGGTTGATACCATTTCAGTTTGTTTCCTCCTCTCCATTTGCTTTTCGTTTTTAATTGGATTTGATTGCACTCTCTCAATGAAGGTGACACATTACTAATTATTTCTTTTTCCTGGGGTTCCCCCCGCCCCCAGAAAAACAAGCAGAGAGTCCAGTTTTCTTGATGTTAAGTGCAAATTTCTCCTAGTCACCAATGTCCAAAATACAGATACCTGTAGGATTGAAAATAAGTCCAAAAAGAATGCCTATTCACAAGTACCAAAATATAGTTGAAGGGGCTAGTAGCAGTGAGGGTGCAAAAACGGACCCCAGTTTTCCTAATGTCGGCAGGCCACGCTAACGCCTGAGGGACAAAGGGTAAACTTGGATGACAGCTTCGCCCACAACAAATGTGTAAACCATATATTTTAGTCTCTAACTTTTAGACACTGTAAATTCAAGTCTACGGGTAACCCTACTTTTGCATCATTCAGCCACTCACCATTGACCAGAACTTATTGAATATTAAGATGATGGCGTTTCCCACATTTTGGTCCACTCCTAGCCTCAAATGGGTCAAGCCAATACAACCTAATCAACAATTGTTGGATGGAATCACGGTAGTAACCAAGCACCCCAGGCACAAAACCATAAATTTGCCCCTATTTGATATAGACTTGCCAAACTTATTAATAAGAGCAACAACGCCAGGGGTCAACTGAAACTACAAAATACCTACCTATTTTGTTGCTATGTGCCCGCCTTACATGTGAGATTTTCTAAGGCAAGCCTGCCCTATAACCCTGTTTCAAGTCCCAGGAGGCATAGAGTTAAATGAAATCCGACATCTTAGAAAATATGCTGAATTTACACTTGACTTAAATCTTAAACAAATACCTATCCAAAATGAGTTTTTTTAATGGACAATTTCTAGCAAATAAATTTAAAAAACCCACCACATTTCAGCAAATTAATTTTTTTTGGCCATTAGCACCGAATAGGTAGGTAGCCAAGTTGGGACAACCAGCATTTATTGAGGTAAACCTGCCAAACTTTATTTGGGTTGTCCTCGATTTGGGCCTACAATCGAGGAAACAGGTGAGAGTGTACAGAGAACTCTGGTGATCTTGACCATGGGATCATAGTCCACTGCAAAAGTTGGTAAATTAAAATGAAGAGGAAAAGGCATTTGCTTCCAGAGGGCACACTATTCCCCCTCACCGCCCATTATCATGTTTGGTACTTCATTAACTGTTCGTAGGCTCCCTATAGTTCTCTAGTGAACCTCATCATCCCTTGTGATGTTTCATACATTCCTAACTTTTTAGTAATCTCACCCTTGTTGTGTTTTCTTCAATTGAAGTTTGAGACATCTTCAATTTTCCAAAAGGATAGCCTTTTTATAAAAGACTTTGGTTGCTTTTCTATTTTTTCTCTCTTTGCAGTTCAGCCATGTTTTTCTGTTCTCTTGCACATAAAGTTTTTCCATTTTACATTTGAAGTTGGAGGGGTCTTGGTTCATCCTCCTCCTTGTTATGATGCCTTGCAATAAAATTTGGTGGGGTTTACATTTTAAAAAGGCACTTTGATGGGGGGCTTTTGAACTTAAAATTTTTGTCTATTTTACAAAAATCGCCAGGTTTTTAATGATTTTGGGTGGGAGGGGGGCGGGAGGGGGGAGAGGAATTTTGACAAAATTTGACGACACACTTTCAGGTTTTGGGTCAGTTTTCAACAAACTTTTAACCAATTGACGCTTAATCTTGTTTAGGATGGACTGGCCAATGATGCTAAAGCAGAAAAGCTGGACAAAGAAAAGACACTGGGCCCAAGCAGCTTAAAAGATGTAAGGTAAGGAAAAGTATTCACATGGGGTGCAAAAAGTAAAAAGGAGTCCAACTGCATCCCCACAAAAAAAAGCGATAAAAGCCAGCCAGCACAAACAGTAAATTATGTACCCAAATGGAAAAAGCAAAAGAAAAAAAATAGTAAATACCTCATAGACTATTTAGCAGGTAAGGATGGGAAAGCGCATCTTCTTCTTCTTCTCAACTCATTTGCCTCCCACGTTTGTGTTTGTTTCCCATGTTGCTCGCCATGGCTTCTTCTCTGCACCATCGCTTCCCTTCCTCTGGCCTTCGGACGCTGGCATTCGATGCTAATCTCAACTCCTTCGGGGAGTGAAGTGAGGCAAATCCAATTGGGAGAAAAAACAGCCTGGGGATGTCAAGGAGGAGAAGAAGGAAGATTAAGAGTCGTCTTACATAGAAGAAGTTGTGTTGGAAGCTTTTGAGGGTGAATAAAAGACTTTGTGTTGGAAGCTTTTGAGGGTGAATAAAAGACTTTGTGTTGGAAGCTTTTGAGGGTGAATAAAAGACTTTGTGTTGGAAGCCTTTGAGGGTGAATAAAAGATTTTGTGTTGGAAGCCTTTGAGGGTGAATAGAAGAAGTTATAGAAATCTTGAAAGTTTGTTGTGTACACACGAGATTTGCTCTGGATTTTGGAGAAACGCAGTGCTGGTGCTGGTGGCGGCGGCTCAAAAGGTGGTGGCAGTTTTGTAGCTTTTTCCCAGTGGTGGGACCAAGATCAAGCTTTTGTAGCCATCTTTCTTTCAAAGCTCGTGCGGTGTGTTGAGCTTTTGGAGTTGCAAGCGGGAGATTGAATCTTTGAAATGTAAGTTTGGCTGTTTTCTTTAAGACAAAGCTTTTCCAGTTGTGAAGATAGAAGGTTTGGGGAGTGCGTGGGAGCTGTGTGTCTGTGTCTCTCTTAAGGCGGTCTGGAGGTCTTGATTGCGGCGATTTCGCACATAGTTGAGTGGTAGAAAGTGGGTGTGGAGCTTTCGAAGATGGGTTGCTGACTACTGAACTTTGGTTTTTCTGCGCAGCCTTCAGAGTTTCGAGGGGTTGGTGGGTTTGGGCTGAAGTCGCACTCTTTGAGCCAGCCCAGAGAGTTCGTGGGTAGTCTTGGGAAGTTTACCTGTCTGTGTGGCAAGTAGTTCTGCGGCGTTCTGTGAGGACGCGGCGGCCGTGGATGCTGCGGTGGCGGCGATGTCCAAGTCGCTTCAATGGACGATGAAGGTGGAGGAACAAGAAGTTGGAACAGCTGCTGGTGATGTTGCCGTCGTCACCAGCGTTGCTGGGACCATCAAAATGGACCCAGGTTTCAAGCTGTTTGGAAAAACCATTGCTGTGGCAAGTGCTGCCGCAGTTTATGCTTTTTCTGATGCAGGTGCCGATGCAGGAGCTCTCTTCGGGAAGCGTGCTGTCCATGGAGCCACAGCACCAATCTGCAGCCAGGTCTGTCGCTCAAGCCCCCCCGCCACCTCTCTCTCCTCTCTCCGTACTGTCCCCTGTCTCCAGAGAACGATCAACTTTATTGTCGTTTCCGTTCCAGCCGTTTCTTCGTGTTCTAGTTCATTGCAATGGTTTGTTTGAAGTGGTCTTGATCGTGGTGAGGAAACCAAAACAGCACCAAACATGGTGTCATTGACACGTGGATTTTATGTAGAAGTAGTATGACATGAGGCTAAATGGGGAGGAAGAGCTTATGCCATGGGAAAGAAAGTAAGATTGCTGATGAGAGTTTTTCCCCTGTCTGTGGCTGGTACAGAAAAATGGCTGTGCTGGCAGCAGCATTGCCCTGACTGAAGTTGAGCAAAATCTTGATGATCTGCGAAGTTCATCAGGGAGTGACAGTGGAATGGACAACAATTCAAACCCTGTGCTCAAGACCCAGTGTGGTCTTGGACGTTCTGGAGCTGAAACCTACAAGGATTTGGCCAGATCCCTTGACCAAGCTGTTACAACACACGCCACAGAGGAAGAAGGTGAGGCGGATGACAAGACGCAGCAGAAGCAGCTGGAGAAAATTGTTACATGTCCGCGATGTGACAGCCTTGACACTAAGTTTTGTTATTACAATAATTATAATATCAACCAACCGCGACACTTCTGCAAGAATTGTCAGCGGTACTGGACTGCCGGTGGGACTCTTCGGAATGTACCTGTTGGTGCTGGACGAAGGAAGAACAAGCATAATGGGGCTCATGGGCCCCTTCAGTCTTCAAGTGAGGGGGAAATGGTTGATGCTGTATGCCAGGAACCGGTGCAAATTGACCTGAGTGATGGCAGACAAGAGCAGGCAAGCCAGAAAGCTTCACCTCTGAAGATCCCACAGCCTAGGCACCTTGGACAGATGGCAGACCGGTCTAGCCCTCCACTGCTTTCAAGCCCAGGAGGCAGCACAGACAGTTGCCTCACTGTTAACATGAGTTCCCCATTCTCCTTGCATCTGAGTGGACCAGTCAGTTGCCACACATTTGCATCAACCCACAACAAAATGTCCTTTCAATCTGCCAGTCAGTCAACACAATCCTTAACCTTTTCTGTTATCATGTTTTTTTTGGTAGACTGTACAGTTTTATGACAACAAGATGATTTTTCCAGCATGGTGTTGCAAAAGCAATTGATGAAATGGAAACTTTATCACCTTATGTATCTAAACTAATCTGCTCAGTAGCTATTATGGTTGGTCAAATGCATAGGAAATAAGGTCTAAGTGAATGCTGGACTTTTGTGATAGCTGCTAATTTGTTTCCAAAGGGCACAAAATTTTGTTATTCATGGGATGAAAGTTTTCTCAGTTAATACTTTCCAGGGTTTCTCCTGATATAATTATTTATCTATTTTCCATTGACAGTTCCTGCCATCATGCAACCAAGTGACTATCAGACTAGCCTATTGAGTGTTCCTTTTTTAGTGTTGTGAATTTCACACCAGCAGTGTGTGATACAGGTGATGAAATGGGGATGAAGCTCAGCTCAAATTCTCCTACCAGGCTGGGGCAGAAGATAAAAACACCATGTTCTATGAATGGGGCTTTGAGCTCTGGTGAGATAACTGCTGGGCCTGACATGGTAGATTCAGGCAAAGAAGATGCAGCAAGCTCTTTGACTGGACCAGTGCATACTGTCATCAGGGATGGGCATGGTTTTCAGCATCAGTTCTCTTCAGCCATGTATAATCAATCCATGCCTGCAGGAGACTTAGGTGGGTGGACAAGCAATGGCTCACCTTTCAGTTTCTTCAGTGGGGCTTGGCCTTATGGGTACAATGTTGCCTGGAATGGAGTGCCACCTATGCCATCTACCAGCCCATTCTGCACTCCTACAGCTGGCAGCTTGGGCTGCAGTCCTCCAGGGCCAAATTTTGCGTCTTGGTGTCCTGCTCCTGGAACACTATGGACAGGTGCTCATTGGGCCCCAGGAATTCCTGGCACATCTGGAGTTTCTGGAGTTGTTTCTGACACAAATAGATCTTTTGCTGTCTGTGATGCAGCATCAAAAGTGCCTGGAGTGATGACAGTTTCAGGAACTTCTGGAGTTCCATGGGATCCCCAGGGATGGAGCTTGCCAACACCTGGGGCAACTGCAGGCAAGAGAGTTTCACCTGAGGGTGGAAAGGCTGAGAGCATATGGGGACAAAAGTTGATGCGGGTTGACTATGACAACAAGAGCACTGGGTGGAGCAACAGAGTGGGAATCAAGAGTGACCCCGATGTCATTGATACAGCCAACTTGTTCAAAGGCTTCCATCCAAAGATAGAAAACCAATCCACCACTAGCAAACCCTTCTACAAACCACATGTGTTTTTGAATGCACTCCAGTTTCAGGAGACTACTACTTAAAAAATGATTGCAGGTTAAGTATATGTGTACTAGTTCAGATGCTTTTGAGGCATATTCTACATGTTTTGTAGCAAAAACTCTAGTATTTGCTATGATGCTGAGTCCTGTAACATTATTAGGTGAGCATGGGTATGCTGGTGTCTATATAGGTGTAGTATGGCCACCACAAGCCTGGACAGTATTTGCCAATATTATGGTAATGACACATGCTATGATAATCTGTACTGAAAGAAGCTTCAAAGTGCATGTATCTACAAAAAAGACTTATTGAACTGGCTCCTCTTTTTGCCAATATGCTTAGGATCTTTACCTCACCTCTGGTGGTTGAGAAGAAAACATGTTTAAAGTGAACGTTGGCAAATTCTCAGAGACTGGAAGCTACTTGCAATTAGTGATAGCAGCTGGTGTACAAGATAAACCCGCCAAAATCTAAGCAAAAATTGAAGAAAATTCCAATGGCAAAATAGAAGAGAGGTTAATCCTCCTTACAAAATTTAAAGGAAATCCCAATTGCAAAATAGTAGAGAGGTTAATGCTCCTTGCTTCTGCTGGCAAGAAATGGTGATTGCACACAAGTTTACAGAACCTATATGTCCTGTGTTTTTTTCTCCAAATTGACATTTTTCAGACCCAGTGTAGGAATTGACCAGAATCTCTGAGGGTAGTCAGATTCACTGAGGTTCACTGGTGTATCAAGTACGACTGTACCAGCCAGCTGATTATGTGTCACAGAGAAAAACTGTTATTTTATTAGTAAAGTGAAAGCTTCCAGTATAACTCAAGTTGTGAGAACCACTGAACATGGAGCCTAGCGATGAGTGTTCACTTGGCATTGTCCTACGGCCACGGCCTCTGCCACAAACTTTGAAAAAGCTACCTGTCAGAGTGTACTTTTAGTGCTTCTTTGAACTCGGAGCTGAAGTCCGCACTGTGCCAGTCTGCAGTCTCCAGGATGCTTATTGTCAGATAAACTCTACCCACTTCATGATTGTCAGAGACTGGAATATTGAGACTGGGACCAGTTTATACAAGAAAGGTTTGATGTATGAACTATCCATGTGCATTGTGGAGTAACATCTAGTTATCCCGTTTTTCCCACTGCCATTTTCTGCACTGCATTAATGACCATTTGTTGTAGATACAGATTTGCAACTCTGCACTTTACAAGTACATTTTAAAAATGAGCATACCAACAAATTCATTCATTGGACATAAGAAGTAACTTTGCAAATATTCCCCAACTAAACGAGGTATAGATACGTTACTTGGCAAAAACCTGGGCTTGAGACCATTCAAGTTTATAAAAAGACGTCTTGCAGATGCAATAATACAAACATATGCACCCTCAGACATACCAGTTAGTTTACATGCATACCAGAAACTTTATGGGGAAATCCTTTTGAATGCCTGACTTGCTTACCTGAGACAAAGAGATACATCTACACAGACCTAATGAGCTCATGTTTTTAACCAGCAAAATGATTTTCACAACATTAGAACAAAACTTGTGGAGCCCATGGTGGTTTCAAACCAGTCAATCAGAATGAATCATTGAAAAGTGAATTGTGACACCATTTCTTGAGAATACATGGATTTCCATAGACCTTTTCATAGTTTGAGGTAACCTCACCCTTTTTTGACCTCGCACATCCTTCGATCCAAAGACGTTCTAAAATGTATCATCTTAAATGTCAAGTAAGTAAGGTGACATTATGGATGATAATTTGAAAAAACTTGCTCAACTTGCAAGAGAATGGAATCACTGGTGATTGACATGATAAAAGGTTATCTGAAAAAAACTTGCTCCAACTTGTAAAAGGTTGGAATCACTAGTGTTTGCTAATATGGTTCCTTAGTTGCAACCAAGAACGTGAGGGAAATAAGCAAGTATTGAATCACTAGTTATTGGGAGTTCAATAACCAAATTGTGACACTCAACTATTGTATCTTTTGATATCAATTAGTGAGGAGAATGCTTCAAAGAAACAAAGAAAGATATGTTATGCATTATGCAAAAGATAAATGTACTCCCAAAGTGGAAGTGTCACCAAAAGAAAAGGAGACCAATTCTATTGTTTACTTGTTTAAAATAAAAAACATAGTGGGTAATGAGCAAATTAAGAAATAATCACAAAGCTAGTAGAGTTGCAAAAACACCATGTTTTTCTACAACCATTTAACTCACCTAAACGTCTACCAAATTTATTCTATGGGCCTTAAGGAATCAACACTATCCGACTTCTCTCTCAAGAGCCCACTAGTTTTCTTTTGGCAATTCATATATCCCATAATAGATCAAGATTTTGTAGTGATTGATAGTATGTTACTTCCCACAATAAGATTCCACCTAAGAAGTTGAACAAGGAATAATAGAATTACAAACAACCCATGTAACAAAATCATTTCAATCACCTCGGGTCTCTCTATAGAACTCCCAATCCCCTTTGGAGCTCCCACAAATGCGGGTACTTTCTCCCAAAAACATGAAACCCATGTGTGTCCCTTGACAATCCCATGTTATTTCCCACCCAACATCAACTTGTCACACATATCGTTCATGAAACCCCTATAACACTTCATTGTTTTCCTCAATTGGTCCCTATCATTTGCATCTAGACCTACATTCCTTCCTTTGAAACACATGGTGCAACAAAAATGCAAAGTTTCAAGAAGAAAGGTGGTTCATGGCAGATGGTCATTTTTCCCGACCATCACCAAACTACAACCTTTAAAATTAAATCTACTAAACCTAGATGCCAAACTAACTGTCCAACTCTCAAAAACAACAAACATGAGCAAAGAACTTAACGTTGTGTCTATTTTGTTCCTCCACTTTTCTACTCCACTTCAAATTTCATAACTCACATTACCCAAACACAACACAACACAACACACCACCAATAAAAAAAACAAAGAAACACAAATCAATACCAAACATCATTGAAACCATAAGCAACACAAACACGATTGTCTCCCATAACCTACAAGAAAACAAATAACACAATGCAAGGCTCATAGTCCACAAAGCTTCATCATTGATCACCATCAATTACTAAAAGATTTGTTGCCTTCTACTTTTGGTGGTTGATGATGTTATTTCATTTAGTTAGGGTTCTATCACCTTAATTTTGTGTTACAAAAGTGCATGTTGTGAACCATGGAATTGATTCCCTTTTATCACAATTTCTTTTTTGTGTGGGTGTTGATTTCATTCCTTTCAATGCCTTCAACATATCTTGAACTTGCTCTTGTTAAACCTTGGGCTTGCATTTGACCCAATTCCTTGGCTTGTTTTGACCTTGGTTGTGACCTAAAATGAACAACATAATTAGGAGTTCGATCCATTATTGAAATTTTGTAAATTCTTCTTTCGACTTTGGAATTTTTTTTCCTTTATGATTTCCTCCCCCCCCCCCCCATTTCCTTAGGCCTATACAAGCATTGGTTTTGTTTTTGGCTTCAAAAATACATTTTCTTGTCATAAATGTTTCTATGGTACAATGACATGTTTTTTGCCAAATTTTGAAGTACATATGTATCAAAAGAAATAATGCATAAAATTTTATTCATTTCAAATTTTTCTAGAAATTATAAATCATCTATAATTTATTTGGGCTCTAAAAAATTTAAGAAATGTTATATAATGCACAAATATGCAATTGATTCTTAATTTTACCTTTATGTAATTGTACACCAATAATTTAATATTAAAAAAAAAACCTTGTTTAACAATAATTTGTCATTTTTCAATTATTAAAAAAATCCATTCTATTTTTGTAAAATGATGAAAACAACACTTATCCTAGCTACATCTTTAACATGATAACATTTTACAACCTAAAAAGATCATAATTATTAGCATTATTGTAAAATAATGTATTATCAAACATTTATTTGTGATTTAATATGAACATCAAAAATTTAAACCAAAATTAAAAAAATCATGGAGAAGATTGTTCATTATAATATTCTTTTTGTATATGTAAAGCTTCATGGACAAATTCCCATTAAAACTATATTTTTCACCTTTTGTTAAATAACAATGTTTGTTACAAACTCCCTAAAAGTTAAAAATGTATTTTGATCAACCATTGAATTGTTCAAATGTGCACCAATTTCATAACATAACGAAAATTTAGAATGTTATCTATGTTTAATTACACAAATGTTTTATCTCAAAATCTTCTCCAAATGGGTACATTCACAATCTTAACAACCACCGAATGGGGTGGACATTCCTTAAAACTACAACTTTGTATTTTTGAAAAATCACATGTGAAGCACAATAATTTGGATTGTCATTTTTTTGGGGAAATAAATTCCATTATTCCCAAAGTTTCAATGTTCAAAATTTGATGCAAATTGATGATGGTTCAAAAATGATAAAACATTCAAAACTTTGGGGTTGGAAAGATTTTTTTTCAAATGTCTTTTTTTCCTCATCAAATGTACACCATTCCCTTTCATAATTGGAATGATCATAATATTGATATTTAAAAGGGAAAAGGGAGTTGAAATTGGTAGGATTCATTTTTACAACATATTTGTGCACCTTTGGTTTAAATGTGTTTTTAGCCTTCATGTTGCAACCTTAGCCTTAGGCTCGCAACCAAGGCAAGGGCTTGCAAGGTTGCGGGCCAAGAGGGAAGCCCGGGGGTCACATTTCATGCTCCCGAGAGTGCAAAAGAGTGTGAGGGAATGAACCCTCACACTCCCAAATGAAAGTTAGAGTCCCAATTGACTTCCGAATCTTCAATGGGCGATTATAGGGGTCAAAAACCATTGGTTTGAAAATTTCTTTATACCATTGGAAAGCTATTGAAACGTAGATGTCTAAAATGGGCTCCCATGACCCATTTGGACATCTAAAACACAAGTTATGGCCAAAAGAAAAGCCGAGAGTCAAATTGGCAATTTGACTCTCGACCACTAAAAGTCAAGAATCGACCCTATTTCCTTGCGTTCAGGTGGTGTGTGACATACCATTGGAAAGATCTCGACGAGGGATACAATTTAGTTTCAGACCTCATCTCAATCAGAGGTCTGCACACAAAGTTATGGGGTCCCAAAATCACAGGAGTCCCAACTTTGGGAATTTTGGGAGTTTCATTTGGGAGTCCTGGGCCAAAATGCCATTTGGATGTGGGCCTCGTGGAAAGGCACATAGTATACTATAAAGGGGAAGGTGGTGGATTCCCCCAAGTCCGGGTCGAGGTGAGTGTTGTGAGTTCGAGTTTGCTTGTGGTTCGTCCTAGCACCAAAAGTGCTCCAGCTATGTACTAACCAACTTGTTGTTTGGTTTGTGTAGGTCTGTGTGAGTGATTGAAGTGCTTGTCAATCTTCCTAGTCCCATCCTGGAGCTCTAGCACACCCCACTACCCCTGAAGTGTTGCGAGCCAGGGAACATGCTTCAACTTCCTATTTTTTTGCTATTTTCATCTTAGACTCACATTTGAGTCTCTTGAGGAGGTTGGGAGTGTGTCACTTCATGAAAACCATTAATTTTGAAAATATGTTTTAAACAAAAGTTATTCATTTTTATGTGATAAATAATATGAATGCATAATATACAAGTCAATAAACCAACACATGAATGCCACATGTCACATATAATCATTGAAAAAAGATTCTTACCTAGAGGCCTTTGGTTCTTAAAATTGTGAATACACCCAAATATTTAGAAAACCACATTTAAAATGTGCTGCATTGAAAATTGTCAAATTAAAATTAGTTTTTGTGTGTAGTCTACCATGGAATAACCTTCATCCTTAAAAAAATTGGTTTGTTTGAACCAAATTTTAAACTAGAATTATTATTTTTCCATAGACCCAATAAGACAAAATATTCAAATGTAAGACAACAAATTAGTCCTATTGGGAAATATAACATGTTTGGATTTGAGTTCAACTTTGGCCTTGATTCCTATTATAAAGTGGGCTTGAGACATGTTATATTTCCCAATATGACTAATTTGGTTGCAGGCCCAAAGGCTTTACATTAGGAATCAAGGTTGAAAAATAAAACAAATTATTTTTAATCTAGCATTTTATGGCCCTAATTTAACCCCAAGGTAGAAAAAGGATACCTATCAACTTGGGAGAACAATTTGTAACCTTTGGAGTCAATGTTGATGCAATAAAATATTGTTGTGTTGATAAAATCCACATCATAAGATCAAAGTAAACTTTAAACCAAACCCTATATCTTCTCCTTTTTCATTTCATCTCTTTTCATCTTCCATTTTTTTTGTTGAGCATTTGTGCCCATGTTCCAATTGGAATGCATGATTTCATGTGTGAATCTACCCTACCCAATGATGGAACTATAATACTACACAAGGAACCAAAAATTGTTGGGATTAACCTTGTTCATTGCTCAACATTTTTGCTAAATAATTGCTTAAAAGTTACATTTCCATGAAACCACTTGCTCACCTAGAGCTCCATGCAAATCTCTTATTGCTCCATTTGTTTCCATACTAAAAACAACCACCATCATCATTTCATTATAATGTTAATGAAGTGCAAGTTGTTATTGCAATATTAAAATTATAGTAATAACATGTTAAATTGTCATGGAAAACACAAGAGTTACAAGAATTCCACGGTGGTTTAACTTTTAGGGTTTAGCTTAAAAAAGGAAACAAAGATGAGAAGAAGAAAGATACCAAAAAAGAAAGAATGAAAACATATGAAAGGTTGAAGCCTTGGTCCTTTTTGACCTTAATGACATTACACATGAACTCATTGGCCCCCAAACAAATAATAATTTATTAGTAATTTGAGGCCAAACAACGAACCAAGAAGTGCTCAAATTTTTCATTATTGGCCCCAAGGTTTTTTTATTTCAACTCTTAATTTAAAGCAAAAGTTTAAATTGTTTAAGTCACCATTGTTCTGGTTGAATTATATACATTAATGGATTATTTCTTTTGCAAAAATAACTTCCAACTAATTGTGTTTTACATTTATACATTGTTGGATGCATTGTTTTTGTTGGCATTGTTGGCATATTATGGGAATTCAAAGCCCATTTGATATCACCATGTTTCTAAACTATGTCTATTTTTCATCATGTTTACAATTTTCATTTGTATATATGATCATCTTTTAATTCATTCATGTTTAATGTGATTTGAGTTAATTTACACCTTATGCCTTAACTTGGTGTTATAAGAGAAAAAAATCTTGTCCTTTCAACTACATGTCTCCTTGGAGCTCTCATAACTTGGTCCCCAAGAAAGCTCATCAATGTAAATTTTTTTCACATATCATACCTTTGGTTCTTGTGAAATTTATTCCATTTGAGGAAATTTTGGTTATTTAGAGTGTGTTCTAAATTTTTTTGAAGTCTTACTTTTGCATTCGAATATGATTTTCCATTGAAATTGAACTTTATCCATTAGTAATTATATAAAGTGTGATCAAGTTCAATCTAACAATGTGCATATTTCAAAATCATGAGAGGTTTTTTGAAGTTCTCGTACTTTAATTAGGTTATTGAGCTTGATTTTAATTTCAACACTTTACATGTTGTAGTAAATAGTTTTACATGGTGCAATTTGGGTGTTTGTGACAATGCTCACAATATATATGTCCATACAAAAATCTAAGCTAATATATTGTTGTCATGATGTGAAATAATGCATCCTAACACCAACAATTTCACTCATATATAAGCTTGGGGCACAATACATTTAGGAAAATCTATAGGATTAGGGTGCAAGTTAGGATTACAATTGTTTATAAAAATATTAAATCTAAAATATTAAAATAATTGAAAGACATATGTTCCACGTCCTTGGGAATTATTTGGATTTCCTATGATTTTGTGGATGTCAAAATTGTTGATTGTTTTAAACAAAATCTATCATTTGACCTAAAAATTGGGAAAAATTTGGAGGAATGTGTTTTTAGTGTATAATTGATTAAAGTTATCAATTTTGGGCAAAATTTCATCAAACTTTTTATATCAAAAAATTGAATAAAATAGAATCTTGGTCAAGACCAATGGATTCCTTACTTGTTGTGTATAAAAGAAAGGTAGCCCTAAAGACCTTTCCATGTTTTAAAATGCCTAGGCAAGAGTGTGGTGCCTGACTGTTGGGCACCAAAAAACATGGAAGGGCCTGGGGCCCTACATTTGTTTTTTCATTTTATCCTTTTTAATTTATTTTTTGTCAATCTTTGTATCCCTTTTCAACCATTATCAATTTCTTTTTCATTTCCCTATAGTTTTAACAACTTTGTTTGTTTTTTTTTTTTCCTTTTTTATTAGGTTG
>Ga0209611_10001162_pt1 | contig 43761 bp, 42 predicted proteins | sample S1TSphgellanicum_3_FD_187693 | JGI IMG/M metagenome (GOLD analysis project Ga0209611, IMG submission 187693) | Host-associated microbial communities from peat moss isolated from Minnesota, USA - S1T2_Fc - Sphagnum magellanicum MG (SPAdes) (version 2) | ecosystem: Host-associated > Plants > Peat...
TTTTTTTTTTTTTTTTTTGGTGTTATTTTCCCTTCAAGAAATAAACGAGTGGTGATAGGGCCCAGTACCATAAAAACAAGCCGCCTCCCGGAGTCCGTGCAACCGTACTGTGGCGCGGCTGGCTGCAGGCGGCGAGGTGGCGAGGTTGCGAGCGAAGGCTGTGTGCAGCTGTTGCTCTCTGTTCTTCTGTTCTCTTGCCTCAGCTCCGATTTCGCAAGCGATGATCATGCGAGAATCATCCCAGTCACTCATAATCGTGGCTCTTGCATCAATCAAGTTGACTACCATCTGATTTTGCTCATGAAATTAACAGCAAAAATCGAACAGTAGCATCGCGATCAGCAAGCAAACTGCGAAATAGTTCTCAGTTATATCATGGATGATGATGCAGGACTGATAGCAGCGGTAGCGACAGCAGCAGCAGCCGTGAAGAATGTTTTGTGTAGGAGAAGAAGTGCTTAGTTCTTTGACCCATCTGCCGTATGAGGAGTGCAGCTCATGATCATCCAGTGGACTTTTGGTGTTTTTGTGGGTGGGTAGTGGGACTAGACAACAGCAGCTGCTGCAGCAGCAGCTGTAGCCAGGCTTTTGTTGTTGCTGTTGTTTTTGTTGTTGCAGGTTACTTACTGGGTATCTTCATGGATTTATGTCACCAAGAAGAGATGTTCCAGCAGCTTGATGGGGTGAATTTGAAGAAGGGTCCTTGGACATCGGCTGAGGATGCCATTCTTGTGTCTTATGTGAGCAAGCATGGAGAGGGTAACTGGAACTCCGTGCAGAAACACTCAGGTCTATTTCGTTGCGGCAAAAGCTGCCGCCTACGGTGGGCAAACCATTTGCGTCCAAATCTCAAGAAGGGAGCCTTTTCTCCAGATGAAGAACGCACCATCCTTGACCTCCATTCCAAGTTCGGAAACAAATGGGCTCGCATGGCTGCCCAGGTATGTACTGCATCCACATGCCTTCTCTTTTCTTGCACTTTTTCTACATAACCCATCTCATCAACAAACCCTAAACATACAACACATGAACTCTCCTCCTCCTCTTCATCATCATCATCATCAGCAGCATCATCATTGTTTGCTGCTTCAGATCAAACTGATTTGAACTTCATTTGCTTGAAACTGTAATGTGATGATAGTTGCCAGGGCGCACAGACAATGAAATCAAGAATTACTGGAACACTCGTATCAAGCGAAGACTGCGAGCAGGCTTACCAGCTTACCCATTGGACATGACAAAGCATGTGTCATCATCCATGCCACCCCAATACTATTGTGAGCAAGAAGATGGCAGGGACAATATGGGCATTAGAAGAACAGATTTGGAGACCAAATTCACTTCAAGCGCTAGCTTGGGTCAGTTGTCCTTTACACATTTATACCATAGCTTCAAAGCAGTCTGTGTATGTTATGAATTATTTTTTCTCAATTAGCAATGTCTCTTAGATGCTCTTGAACCCATGCTAGCCAACATCATGACTGAGTCTCTTCTCCTGTTGGTTCTGGAAATGATTCAACAGAAAAAACTCTCAGGACACAGATTTTGTTTGTAGGATGGGTTTTTTTGCCTGAATTTTTTTGAATAGTAATGTCTCTTGAATGCTAGCCAATATCATGAGACTGGATCCTTTCCTGTTGCTTCTGGAAATGCAACAGAAAGCCTGATGGTGAAGTCAGTGGGTGGGTGGGTTAAGTAGTCATGGCAGCTTGTTCTCACTGCTCTTCATCTTGATGAAGTAGGTGAAGATGGTCTGACACTTTGTGAGTGACTCTCATAAGTTTTATGATGGCACTTATTTGTCATGTTACCTTCAAATTGATGTTGCACAGATTTCTCTGCAATTTCATAAATAAGTGTTGGGGTCAGTTTCTATGCTGCTATTGCAGTCAAGGCTACTTTGGTGATCAAATGATGACTGTTTATCATGCAGTATCTATTTGGTTTAGGAGTATTCTGTAAGAGTTCCATGAGTTAGATTGAGTGGTATGTTCAAATTCTGACATGAGTGAAAATTGTGATACTGTTGGCTTCTCATTTGAGTTTGTATGTATTTTCTTATGTTTGCAGGTGATCACAAAAGCTGCCAATTGAGCAGTCTTCATGGGGGGTGTGAAAACAGAAACTTTTATGCAATCACATCCATCAGTGACCTCCCTTTCACCTCAGTAGTTGCAAACCAGGGATTGGGTGTGGTTGGAAAGGGAATAGGAAACCCCTTGCCTCAGGTTAAGCGAGTCCGGCATAGCCTATGTGGGGGAGCTGATGGTAGTGGGGGGTCAGTCTCTTTTTCCCAGCTATCTGACGGAAGTGGCAAGACACTGCAGCCAGAATTGTACACAGAAGCTGGTCGAGCCTGCACACACAATTCTACAAAGATGGCAATGATGTCTGTGTTTGCAGATGAGCCTGATCCCTACATAGCACCTTATGATGGGACAAAAGGGCTCATGGGTATGCCCTTCTGTTCATTTGCACCCAATGCCAGCTTGAAACTGGAGCTCCCTTTAAGCCAATCAGCAGAATCTGCAGACAGTGTAGGCACTCTGCAATCTGCAATAATGAGTCCTCTTATGTCACTATCTCTTTCAAGTCAGCTCCTTTCAGAAGCTGACAGCTTTGGCTCTAATGCCAGCAACTTTCTGGAGGCTCTGATGAAGGTATTAGGCTGTACATTCATGTCAATGTGCATGAATAGCTTTTGTCTGTTGCATGGAACCTTACTTGCATCAGGAGCCTTGAAACTTGTGGTGGTTGTGTTAATGTCTTCAACTATGGTGTCCAAGCTCTTGACATCAAGTTATTCCTCTGGTTAATGTCTTGCATTGTGTGCCTGTGATGTCCTGAGACTAAGCTTGCAAATGCATTTGATGTGCAGGAGGCGCACCCAACTGAAGGGCTTGACCAGGTGGGGCGTACAGATCTGATTGACCAGCTACTGGTTCTCACATCTGGTAACATATCTGCAGATATTGCCGCACTCCTCATGGGCACAGATAATAGCAGTTGGGGTGAGGACATCAATCCTATGGCAACAGTAGAAACTTGTGATTCTTCTTACCAGGAGAACATATCACTGAATTGTTGTAATGACAGTGTGAAAGAGCCAGCCACCTCACCCCTCTTGCAGTCTGCTGTGCCACCATCTCTCTCAGCTTCCCAAGTTGCAGGGCCAAGGGTGGCTGAGATGTCTGCAGAAGTGCCTTTGGGGGAATCGACTGATGATGAATTCTTAACAATACTTGCAAGCTCTGATACCATGCCTCAGTGGTATATTCCTCCTGAGGACTATTCAGTAGGCAGTATTGCATGCACGTCCCTTGTTGATGTCATTGACAATGAAGCAAGTTGTGAGGTTGCTGTGGAGTTGGACTACCAGGTTCCTGGATTAACTGGACCAAATCATCATTCAGAACTGAACACTAGCCCTTGGAATGTAACATCATCAGCTGTGGCCATACAGGAGAACTTTCTTCTGAGCAAAGGCCACAAATCCTTCTTGGAGAGCAGATAAGTGACCATATTGCTTTATACTAATTCAAAGACCTTTTGAAGCACTAGTGAATCTTGTCTGTGACGTGAATCACTTGCAATCGCTTGAATGACTTGAATCTACTGATACATAAGTGGCTGTAAATTTGTTTTTTCCCATGCTAACTATAATTGTTTTAGTGGAAGCTAACTGAGACTGATGAGAGCTGGACTCTTCTCATTAGTTCCCAGTACGTGTTATTGAGAAGATCTGTCTGAAAACAGGTCAGTGGTATTGCATCTGCCGATTGATGGAGTCTGGTGGTGAATAGGAAGACAAGAACCTTCTTCATTGGCCCCCCATGTTGTCCTCCTCAGTAGTTTTGTGGCATAGATTAAGATTTTACGACTTTTGGAACTGTGAGGCTATGATTCTTGCAGCTGACCTTTTATAACTACATGCTTTTTGTTGTGACAAATGTTCAGTTTCTGGCTATGTATTTGCTTTCTTTGGGAGAAGTCACTATAAGTGCATTGGTGTCCCTGTTGTGCATGTTGTGTAAAGGACAAGAGAATGGTTGACACATTTCAGCTATGGAGCAAATACAGTGTTGCTGCTTCTGTATTCTCATCATCACTGGTACCCATTGTGCTAAATGCTACTTGTTCACTCTTTTTTGGGAGCAAGCTTGACCTTTTGCAGAATCAAAGTAAGAGCTTGATATGGGTGGTGCCTGGGGGCAACCTGAGAGCATTGTTGGGTGGATAGAGGAAAGCCTTTTGAGGGACATGTTAAGTTTTCGAAGTCTTATTGGAATCCTTCCTAGTATGCCATGGTTGAAAGTAATGAAGGCTCGCGAAAAATGTGTTGATGCTTAGAGATGGTGGAGGTGGTAATTCAAGTGATATTGGGAGCTGGGATGTTTACACATGGTTCTCGAATTTAATGGATGTAAGAAACATTTGAGGGTTTGAAGCCCGAATTTTCAACCATGCATCATTTGTGGGCCTATTACAAGTTTTGATTGGGGGAAACCATTAAGGCCGACAATTTACTATCAAAATTGCCAAGGTACTAGGGTATATGTATATTGGGTAGAGTTATAGAATAAGCTTGTGCCTAGGGGTGGGAAAAGAAAAGCCTATTATGTGACCAATGAGATTGTTAGGTTGGGAGCTTTGAATCGTTTTTAAGGAATTTAATCTCTTTTGGTAATTGGCTAACACTTCAAATTTTAAACATTTGGCCTAGGTCTGAAGTTTTTTTTTGGTGGCCACCAATAAAATTGTTGGAGTTGGTGCCTTGAATTTTGTTTAAAAAATTAGGTCTTATTAGTGAACTAACATGGAAATGTTGTATGGTCTTTTTACATGTGGTCCATGCAAATGACATGTAAATTTCGCACAAGGAGATTTAACCAAGAACTTGGAGCTTAAATTTCACACATGGGCTTTTTTTATTTTATTGAGGGTTGCACAATTTTTAACATTTTTAGATATATACATTCTCAACTTTGCAACCTTCTTTTCATAATAAACATGGGTGTTACTTGTGTTGTTTGTTAACATGTTTGTATGCATGTAAAGGTGATAGTAGGAGTGTAATAATACATATAGAAGGTGTTGAATAGGCTTGTGTGTAGTTGTGCAAAAAAATGATATGACCAATGAAATTGTTGGATTTGGTGGATTTTTTTAAAATTTTTTTATTAGTTATTTTTAGTAGTGTTACTTTTTCAATTTTGTGATGTTTAGCCACATTAGTGATGATCCACAAAATGATTTAACCACATTTGGCTATGGATTAACTATGCAAGTTGAAATTTATTTAAATCTTTTTTTATTTTGGCTATTTGCTTGAACGATGTGTAGAGACATGGTGATTTCTTAGAAATTTTAATCAACTTTTGGTGAATGCTTTTGAAAAAAAAGGAATGTTTGACAATTCATTTTTTATTTTTGAAAAAACACTCATCAAATGGAAAAAATTCACCACAAAAAATTCTTGATCTTGAGTGAACTAACATGTAAATGTGTAATAGGGTTTAGTAGTTTTGTGGAAATGATAGAAATGGACCATTATTTTCAATGTTTAGTGACATAGGGTTATGTATCAACGTGAAGATTCTTTTTCCAAGCCAATACGATTTGGTGGTTTGAATTTGTTTTCCTTAGTCATTTTGAGGGAACTAATAGTTGGAGGTGTTTGTTTATTAGCTTTATCTATGGGTGGAGAGAGAGAGTTTAGAGACATGTAGTCTTTATTTGGTCCCACAATTTGACAAATGTTCAATATGTGGTGTGGTTCTAGGAACTATATAATGAAATAATTGGGAGTGTTTTTTTTGAACTTCATGGAACATTTCTTGTTTTTTTAAACTAGCGGTGGTGGTTTGAACCCATGTTGTCCAATTCTTGATTTCAAAAGAAACCTTCAGTCTTGGTTCTAACTTTTATTTTTTGTTTTGTTCATGGAACCTTTAATTTAGTATTGATACCTTGATTTGAATTTAGTAAAATCAAGAACATGCCAACATTGGTTTAATGTTGAATGTGATATTAAGGCTTAACCTAATTAAACAGCAAGCTAATTGTTACTTTGAAAACAAATATTTGATAATGCAATTAATTAAAAAAAAATCAAGTTCACTAATAGTTTTTGAGATTATTCAATTAAAATATATATTGAAAATATTGGAAATTTATAATGTCATCTCATTTATAAATAAATCTACACAAATTTATCAATTGTCAAAGTTCAAATATTTGTGAATGAATATAAGGGTAAATATTTTCATTCCTTTTCTATAGGAAATTAAGTAGCAACAGTAATATCAGTTGTCCATGTACCCTTTGCTTGGACAATACAAAATAATAAAGATGTAAGGCAATCTAATTTATGGAATCCACATCATATCAAGGAGAATATTATTCCTTCTCATGTAATTGTGCAAAATTATTATTAAATAAATTTTGCTTCCCAAGATGATGAGACTTCATATTACATCATTATTATTATACCTAGGATGTCAAATTAACAAATGTTTGTCACATTAGAGTTCTTGTTGTTAGAACGAACTCATGAGAAATTGAAATCATGCAACCCATCAACTAGTCAAATTTTCCACTCATCATTTTTGTGGAATCACACCATGAGACTTTTCATTGCATGGTTATTGATATTTTAAAACAAGGAAGAATATTGGGTCCAACATTAGGGTTGATGTACCCCATCCAAGAGGTTGCAATTTTGTGGTTCGATTCTAGAGGATTCAAGTCCTCATATCATGACACCATCAACTACCATGGTTAGGTTCCACATTGACAATTAAAAGAAAATTATTATTATTATTTCAAAAAATCAGTTTTTTATATTAATATTTCATGATTTACAATAGTCTACTATGATGTTATCATATGAGTAGTGGAGTTATTCAAATCATTGCCTACATTAATTATGAAGGTTTTCCACACCTTAACTTCATATTTTCATAAAGATTCATTTCAAAACTGAAAGGATTGTTTAATGACAAAATTAACCCTAGGATTTAAGGTATATATATTCAAAGTGTTGTTTCATTTTTAAGGATCATAACAGGAGAATTCTCATTGCAGTTGATAAATATAAAAACCCTAAAATTTATATAAAATTGTAAATATATCAAGATGGCAAAAGCTCTTGAGCAGAACACATTGAGCAAGCAAAGCTTGGTTGCTCCAACAAGCAAGCAAGTAGCTAGCAAGGGATATCAATGGCACATTGAACAAGCAACCAATAAAATTAGCTATCAAGGATCAATGATGTATGTGTATTATAAACTTGTGGAAAGCAATGCCAACATCAATACTCTATTGCAACAAGATCACAGCTAGTATTGAATCACAACATGTAATTATACTCATGCTATGCATGTGTGATGATGAAGACTACTTACATGTCCAACAAAATTTTCAAGTACTTACATAGATCCAACTTGTGAATTTTTCTTCATACCTAATTTGTAACATTTGTGCACAATTCAATAATAATATAAGCTCTCACTCATCCAATATTAATGAAGAAATTAATTATTATTCATGATTTTAAATTATAGGGTTTCAATCAAGAGGCAAGGATCATGTGATTGATGTGATGTTATGGCTACTAGATTATGATCTACATGCATGGGAGGCGCTCCTAGACTCATGATTGACTAACAAAAAATTCATGTTACAAGAAAGTAGAAACACTTGATCAGTTGGTGTTGAAGTAAACAATTTGAATCCGCAATTATCATTACAAGTGCACAACATCTAAGTTTTGTGGATATTTTTGTTGTTGTTCATGTAAGTTGTGTGGCACCATGACCATTGCAAACTATTGTGGTTTACTTATATGATATATCCTCTCATGGTTCTTGATCTTCAAGTATCATCATTTGGAAACTCCTCTAGTTATATTGATTTCAAGTGGAATCGATTATCATTACACATGAGTATAGTGATCGATTTTGTTGCTCTAATCAAGCTTCAACATAGTGAAGAGTGCTGACATTGTGTACTCCTAGTTAGTGGCTTAAATCCAATGCAACAAATAGCTTCTCAAAAGAGATTGAATCCTTGTATTAAAAATCCAAGTAGTTCTTCTAATCTTCACCATAGGAATGTGGTTTTGTGTTTCGTACTTCTTTCATATTAGTATCGACTTGAAGAATTAGTTGCATGCAACTAATTCAAAAGAAAACTCCATATTGAGGCTGGCAATCCTCGGCCTAGTTGTGATGAATAGCAAGTGATAATTTAGTTGCGTATATGAGACATTTTTTACTTCATTAAATACTATCCTTGAATTACATTAACTTCCCTCTCATATGTTAAGTAGGAATTTAGCTTCATTGGTCGAACAGCTATTTCACAGCAACTACATGCAGCAAGAAACACCAAAGTGATCAATATTTAGCTTGAAAGCACAACTAATGCAATTGGGACTAATTCTTTTGTTATGTTTGTCATTTTTTTTATAAGCTTATAAGCTAGCATATTGCTCCTAGAAAAATTTATGACCTTTGCAAGTTGCAGAGATTTATACAATGCCCAACTATTCGTCAAATATTATCTCTCACGGATCACCAACACTATTGATCATGATTCATGTGTTGGTGGTACTCTTAATATTACCCGTGACCACCTCCTTTTCAGACAATCATGATCTAGTGAAACTAGGATTGATACTCGAGCCACTGGAGAACAATCAGCTCAGCGGTCCTGTTATAACAACAACAACAACAACAACTCAGGAATTGGAAGAGAAAAGTCCTAATCTGCATCCGCTTATATATCTCCATGGTTACAACGGCCATAACAATTTCAAAGGATCAAGCTGCTTGCACTTGAAGAAGCAACGACGGAAGCTAGATGTATGTACGATGATGATCGTGGACAAGATTGACGGAGTTGGAGATTTTACAACTGTGCAGGCGGCTGTGCACGCAGTGCCAGATTGGAGCAGTGTGCGCACCACTATCCACATTCATGAAGGAATATATAAGTGAGTATAATACGAAGTTCTTCTAAACTGGTCTCAATTATTATATACTTGCCCAAGACCAGAATGAACTTGACTTAGTTGATGACTTAGTATTAATGATCTTATATATATACTCTTCACTAGACCTGAATGGGTGTAATTGATGCTCAAAATTATAATTGGAATCTCAAATTTATTTGCCTAAGATTGATTGATTGCCATAATAAGCATGTAAAAGTCTTAGAAAGCATTGAAGAGTAATTTATGTCATGACTTCTTCTTTTTTAATAAAAATGTTGTTGGGGGGGGGGGGGGGGGTAATTGCAGAGAGAAAGTTCATGTTCCAAGCTCAAAGACTTATGTCACATTTCAAGGGTCAGGAAGGCACAACACCATAATTACATGGGATGATAATGCTAACAAAACAGGAAGCACTTTCACATCTGCATCAGTGGCTGTGCTTGCTGATCATTTCATTGCACAAGACATTAGTTTTGAGGTATGATTTAGTTCTAAATGATACACATTGACTCTTTGCCATCCGATTAATTGTTTGTTGGCTCTGCTTGAAAGGGTTCAAAGTATAGGAGAATGGCTTGTACTCATGTCCTTTTCCTACGTAAAGCAGAGCTGGGATTTTTTCACTTTTTAGAAATAGTGACACGCTGGCTGGTACCTTCCACTGGTAAGAAGGATCCCAGTACAGCCTGGCTGATGCCTTCCACCGCAGAAGATCCCGCTTGCTGAAAACAGGTTTTTTCAGGCAGGTAAGGGAGCTGAAAATACGAAGGAAAAATCCAGGCAGTGCTTTTCGACTATGGAAGTTCTATGGAGTATTTATTGATTTATTTCCCACATTTTGAGGAATGTTCACTAAGTGTTACTATGAAATATGAGATTTTTTTTTGGGGGAAAACTTCATGGGTTTAGGGTTTAAGGTCTAACATGTGTTTAATTTGCACATAGGATTGTGAAAAATGTGAAGATTATGATTAATTAATTTTTATTTTATTGTGTGACCTATTGGGTTGTAGAAAAGTGACCAACAAGAAAAATAATAAAAATTAAAATAAACTTTATTGAGTGTAAGGAGTGATTGTGGGGAGAGGGAACATCACAGAATACAGCTCCAAAACCTGGACCTGGCATTATTGGGGCCCAAGCAATAGCATTTGAGGCGTCAGGGGATATGGCAGCATTCTATTCATGTGCATTCTATGGGGCACAAGATACCCTCTATGATAGAAAGGGTCGACATTTTTTCAAAGATTGTTACATTGAGGGATCGATTGACTTCATCTTTGGCAATGGACGCTCGTTATATAAGGTCTGTTAATCACACTCTTTTTCAATGAAAATGAAATTTACAAAGGCAAAAAGTACCCAATTCCCATATGTACCTATCCTTAAGTGAAATACAAAGGCTTCAATATTTACTACCCACTTCTCATCCATTCCTAATAGGTATGTAGAATACAAGCTCTAATATATTTTTAGCTCCCATGCATGGTACATACACTACAACATAATGTGGGTGTTTCCTATAGTAGTAGGCCTTGGCTTACAATGCATGTGGGAGGTCAATTATATGGTTTCATGCATTTCAATGTAAAATATATGTGTTATGTATTATGTAGCATAGGTTGAAATTGATGTAATTAAATTTGCCACATTAAACAAGGTTGACCTAATGTTAGATGGAAAAACAATTTCTTGTTTTTATTAGGCCCTGCCCCCTTAAGGGGAGGGATTATTGCTTCCAGGCATGTTGGTTGTGGTTTTCAATTGCCTTTTTACACCGCAAGCTACTTCACCTCATATTTTAGTCATGTTTAGATCAGCCTGTCTTGGTTAGGGTTAGGGTTTTAATGTTTTATGTTCTTCCTCTGCATAGGACTGCATGATCAACACAACCGCAACAAAACATGGGTACATAACAGCTCATAGTCGACAAAGTGTGGATGAAAACACTGGATTCTCCTTTGTCCACTGCTCAATAGTAGGAACTGGGTCGAATTTGTTGGGGCGGGCTTGGGGTCCAGCCTCCCGAGTTGTGTTTTCCACAACTTTCATGGACAATATTATTGATCCCCTTGGTTGGAGCAATTGGGGCAAATCTGGTGCAGACACGTAAGTGGCACTCTACCATGATCGGCAAGCTCTTTCTTTTTGGTCATGTAGGTTGAGCTCTGATTAGCAAAATCAGATTAGGTTCACACTGGAAATTATCCAACAGCAACCCAAATTGACATAATTTAATTTTACATAGGTGCCCAATATGAGAATATTAATTTAAAAAGGGAAGTTAATAAAAAAAAACTCAATTGACACAATTGAATTTTATATATGGGACCCAATTGACATAATTAAACTTTGTATACCCACTCTGAAAAATTTTAATTTTTAAAGGGGGAGCCAATCAAAAAATAATTAAATTTTGTATACCCAAATATGACAAGATTAATCCCTTACTTCACCTATATGTTGGGGGGTACGGTATGGAGTATATATCGGTGCATTTTGCATCTTAACTCTTTGAAGTGAGGTCCCTGAAGTTTACTGCATTTAATTGTTTGGTGTGTTATTTGTCCCTTTAAAAAACTAAAGACTTAAAAAGAATATGTATCGCCATTTCAGGACAATCTACTATGGTGAATATTGCAATATGGGTCCTGGAGCAAACACTGATGGACGAACTAGTTTTGCAAAGGTGCTCACATTTTGTGAAGCCGTCCCTTTTATGCACATTGACTATATCGATGGCTGGGAGTGGCTTGAGTAGACATGAATGACATTGTTGTGTGATATGCTTTGAGGTGATAAAAATTAACTATGTAATAATGGCTTTGTACATCATGGCAATTTCAAACCAGCTACAACAAGAGTTAAATAGAAACACTGTCATTCCAATGAAGTTCACCCAAAATGAACTCTGAGTAACCACCTTGTGAACTATCCTCAAAATATGAGACCAAATGAAAACTACCTTCATCATTCCCTAGTGTCTCTCCCATACAGGCAGAGCAAAACTTATAGAACTTGGTTGATTTTTTTGAATTTAGAAATTCACTTTTTGAATTTGTTTGTTGTCCATAATATGCTCATCAGCATTCCCCAAAGTTCTAAACTCCATTAGAAAACTCACTCATTGAAACTGAAAAACCAACAAAAATTCTTCATCCTCTTCTCTTGTTGCTCTCGCTTCCATGACCATAGAACACCACAAACCATAAAATACTACAAACTATGTATGGAAAGTAATTCGTTCAAAATTTCCTTCTTGCACACTCAAACTCTCTCTAAACATATAATGAAAAAAGTAAATTGAAAAATAATTAATATCCCATAAAATCCAAATCGTTAATTGGCATCATACTTTAGTTGGTTAACTATATTCAACACATCATGCATGGGCTTATTCTTTAGTTAGTTAGCTCCATTTGACACACCATGTATAGGCATCAATTCTTTAGTTACTTAGGTGGACAAAAATGGCCTAGTTTTTATTGTAATTTTTTTTTCTTTATATTTTGATTTCCATCAAAATTAATGAGTCAAAAAATTTCAAATATTTTATAAATATCATATTTTAAATTATTATACTTCTAGATTTCATTGTAATAATTCATAAATGTGTTTTTGTATGGTATAATAATAATAATAATAATAATAATACCAAAAAAATGATGCTATGTCACAATTTTGATGTTTGGACTCTATCTCCATTCGGTGTGCCATGCATGGGCACTAATCCTATAGTTTGTTAGCTCCTTTAACATTTTATTATATGGATCCAAAATATGGGAAAAAAAAAGTGCTCTTAAATTACCAACACCATTATACACATTTATTGTACTTTTGAGGTTTGATGCTTTGAAGATATATTTTTAAATGAATTTATATATTTTTAAAAAAAAATTCATAACCAATGATAATAATAATTTCTTCCTAAAAACTAGCACAATATAATTCAAGGAAAAAATAAGACTAATTAAAATGAAAGATAACTTCAAGAAAACAAAAGAAATTGCATATTCAATCACATGCCCTCTCAGTTTTAGGGCTTAGTAATTTAGGGTTGCGAAACGAGGTGTCGTCACCAGTTGTTATCGATACAGAACAACGACGATGGTTTCCGAAGTCCCAAGAACCAGGTGTCATTTCGGGTGACCTCGTGGATCTTCAAAAGCCGTGGATCACTTTTTGATCGAACGGACGCGCACTAAACCCTAATGCAAGCTCTGTATGTATTCGCCGCAGTGTAGAGTACTTGGCTTTTTCCTTTGCGTTTTGTTTCCTGCGAGAGAGAGAGTGATCAGGTCCTCGAGCCTGTGTCTGTACCTAACTCCCACTCCGGCGTCTGCCTCTTCTTTCGAAGCTTGCCATCATGGGGCGTATGCACAGCAGTGGGTGAGTAAATGCTGACGTTTGACAAGCTGTTTCATTAGGGGTTTTGGTAGCGTTTCATGAATTTTTGTTGTTTTTCTGTTCAAGAATTTATATTGTTTTGATGGTTTCTAGGACTTATGTCTGAAGATGCTTGTATTTTTTATTTTTTTTGATTTTTTTTTGGCTTGTTGCAGTAAAGGTATGTCCTCATCGGCTTTGCCGTACAAGAGGACACCCCCAAGCTGGTTGAAGGTTACCACTGCGGAGGTGGAGGATCATATCTGCAAGTTAGCGAAGAAGGGATTGACTCCCTCGCAGATCGGTGTTATCCTGAGGGACTCTCACGGTATCGCACAAGTCAACAGTGTTACAGGGAGCAAAGTGCTCCGTATTCTCAAGGGCCATGGTAGCACTTGAAACCCTAACTTTCTTGCCTTCTGTACGCCACACTGGCAGGCCTATCCTAGGGCATAAACAGTGAGCTATCAGGGGTTGATTCTGGTAAAACCTTGTCATTTCCAATAGTGTTTGAGCTCGCTCTAGGATTGTCTCCTTTGCTTTGCTCTGCTTAATGTTTGATGCGTGAACTTTGTCATTGAGTACGTTAGTTTTGCACAGGGTTTTTGGCAAGGTTTCCGATGGCTTCTGATGATGTAGAAGACAACTGACAGTTTTGGCCATGCAGGATTAGGACCTGAGATCCCTGAGGATTTGTATCATTTGATCAAGAAGGCTGTGGCTGTGCGCAAGCATTTGGAGAGAAACCGCAAGGATAAGGACTCAAAGTTCCGGCTTATTCTCATTGAGAGCCGTGTTCACCGTCTTGCCCGCTATTACAAGCGCACAAAGAAACTCCCACCTAACTGGAAATAGTAAGTGGTACAAGCTCTCCTACTATAGTATCACATGTAACAGGAGCTACATGACACAGCATAAACTTTAAAGAATCTGGTTTAATCCTCTTGTTTTTGTTCAATTCTCTGGTTTCAATGTTTCTTATTTTCCTCTGCTTGCTTTGTTTTGCAGTGAGTCTGCAACTGCCAGCACCTTGGTTGCTTAGGCGACGTGGAGAGATTGGTTGTTGCCGAGATAAATTGAACCAAAGATAGATAGAGTTTGACAGATTAAAGATAGTGTCTGATTACAGATGTGTTTGTTTTATTGGTACCCCACTCTTCGGTGATTCTTATGCCACAGATGTCCCAATGCTCAGATGAGGAGACCATGCATATAAATCCATGAGGTTTTTTCAGAATGGGTTTGGATGCCAATTTTTGAGGATGCTTTGATTGCTGGTTCCATCTTACTCTACGGCATGGCTTATCAGGAGTGAGTTGAACTTTAACTTCCTGTTGATTGCAATCTTGAACTTTCTCTATCTCTGGCTCATGTGTATGTTTCATTGAACGCGAGAGATTTCATTGTCTCTAATCTACTGGTCGTTTTTGGTTTTGTTTGAGTACTTAATAAGATTATATTTTGTATCTTTTACCTCATATCTGACTATTTTCTAAGATTCTCCTCTGATATGAGAGCTGACTTTGTTCATCTACATTGCCAGTGATGAGTAAAATCATTGAACAGGATTGGTAGTGTGTTCCTGCCATACATGATGAAAGTGCCAGTTAACAGTCACAAGGGCTACCATTGTCTGTGTTTTGCTTGGTTTACCTATGGACAATTACCAATGAAACATTTATTTGCTGGCGAGTGTATTTCTGTCACGTATATCTACATATTACTGTTTGTTTGAAGGTTTGCTTTAAACTAAGAGGCCGAAACCGAAGCTAATGGTTTGGGGCATTTTCCTACCAGGGGAGGGCGGAAGGGATTGTGTGGAGATTGTTTCTACCTATGGCATGTATCACATGGTTTGTAAACATTTTGCAGGTGGTTGTGCAGGCACTACTTTGCTTATATCAGGAATTTGGTGTGCATATTTTGATCATGTTGATCTTTTTTGGTAAGGACGTTTCCTGCAGTGTATTTTTGCTACGGTTGATCTTTCATGGCCAGATGTTCTGTATAAGGGGGAGGTTTCTCTGTGATAGCCATCACATGACAAGACTGAGGGTAGATAGGATGTTGGTGGATGGAGGGGGTTTTATTGCATGGAATGTTCTTTTTCATGTTGTAGCTCCCTGCAGTTTGCCTGCATTCACTGGGTTGCCTGTTACACTGATGTGTAAATGAGGCATTTGTCTGAGAGATACACTTTGATGCTCTTATCTTTAGAGTACCACACAAGAACTATGTCTGTGCTCTGGATGTTGCATTGTGGTTGTATATTTCTGTTGTTTGATTGAAGTTGAATGATGAGACATTCCTATCAGAGTTTGATGCCATGTTATTGCTGTTTGGATTTTGTTTTAACAATGCATACTTGTGTGTGCAGCTCTCTCTTTCTTTAGTTATAATTTCTTCATGCAACTGCTCTTCAGTTTGGAAGTATGTCCAGGGTTAAGTCAGGTCAATGTCTCTGTCAGCTGTTGAAAGAAACTTTTGACTTGTACATATGTCAAAGACCGTTACAATCCTGGCAGACGAATGTCAAGGATAGCATTTAGATGGTCTGGCTGTTTTAATCATACCTCAACAATGCTATGTTTGGACCCATTGTTGCCGGATGTGTTATTGTGATCATCTGAGCTCCATTAAGGGGTACACACTTAGTCTAAGCTCTAAACTCCTATTCTGACATGGGAGCTTTCTTTGTTGCAAAAAGTGAGATTGAATCTTAAAACCTTGTGTGTTGGCCAATCTTTGATTCTTGTTAAAACAAATACTATGAATCTAGGAGTGATTAGTGTGTATGCACACAGACTCAACATTGTCACTGGCAATCATGCAGAGACCCTTCACGTGAGCTGCATGGTGAAAACCATTGGCACTTTGTCTGGGGACCAAAGTGATTGGATTTGATGAGTCATTCAGCTTTCAAGTGGATTTGGTGACCAGTTGAAACCTGACATTATGGAAATGAGTTGAAAAGCTTGATGAGCAATGAGGTTTGCCTATCTATGGAATTCTGAAGTTGGAAAACATTCAATTTTCTTTCAAGTTCTTATCCACATTGATGCTGTTTTGGGTCCTGTGCACTGTCAATTTGTTGGCAATGTGTATTGGTGTTTAAAAGTGTGGCAAGATATGTTTTTGCTTTTGATTTTTTGTTGGACTCCTCTCTCTCTGTGGTTGTGTTATGGTACTCTGAAGAGTGTGGTGACATGTGTGCAAGTTTCTGTGTATTAATTTGTGATTCAAATACCCATGTTAGGTTGAAGCACGAAATAGACCACAGATCTTCAAAAGACACCTTAAAACTTGAAGATAGAAAGATAAGAATGAATTTGAAAGAAAGACCACCATGACCAGAAGCAACCAGAAATAAACTCTAAACCCGAAATAAAGTTTACATGGCAGCACTTATGAGATGAAATAAATCACAACAAAAGCACACCAAATCATACCCAATCTTTTATCAGAGTCAGCACTTATGAGATGAAATAAATCACAACAAAAGCACACCAAATTATACCCAATCTTTTATCAGAGTCACTTCAATCATACTATAACCGACACCAATCTTCTTTGCTCTTCAGTGCATGTCTGCAACAAAAGTCTGAATTACTAGTACTAGTACCCAAAGCTGCCCAGTACATGACCTTGTACATAAAAGTGCATAAAGTAAAAGTCAAAACATGTTGGTTTGGCTCATCGAAATGGTTTGTGCCCTGCCATTTTTTGCTCAGTTTTCTGAGGTTAGTTTAAGGCGCAGCAGAGAAAAGCAAATAAAGCTGTGCAGCTGCCATAGAAAAGTGTAAGAAACATGATCTGATTGTTGCTCCGTGTTTTTGATTGGCCTACCATAATGATTGGTCCACATGGTTTGCTGTTAGTAGTCTACCACTGATTTTGCAGTCCCAGGTTTAGTTTTATGGGTAAGGTTGGGAAAAAAGAGTAAATAACTAAACTTGGATGTGAGAAACATTTTTCAGCAGTTGCATACTCAGCACCGCTGGAGCTGCTCTAAGACTACCAATAATAGACAATCTTCTCTTTAGATACAGTGCTTGCAGCAAAACTACAGTTAAATATTGCTGAAGAAAGAATTTGGGTAGCTTTAAGGGCACAATTCAATATGGGTCTGTGAGCAAACAGTGATGTACAAACTTACTTTCCCAAAGGCACTCACACTCTCTGAAGCAAACCCTGTTTATTGGTGCTTCTATTTTGGGGGAGTTGAGGGGGCCAATCAGAGTGGCTCTTCCCCCAAAATTTAAACAAATAAATAAAATTGTGGGCACACCCATGAACTAAATTAATAGAAGAAACAATAGCATAGCATAAAATCCAAATCCTTAATTGGCATCATACTTCAGTTGGTTAACAGCATTTGGACCCACCATGCATGGGCATCAATCCTTTAGTTACTTAGCTCAATTCAGTGTTTTTTGTTTTTGGCTAATTTTCTGGCCACACAAAAAATATATAAATTAATTAATTAAAAAATCCCCAAGTGTCATAGATACCAAGGATTTTTTTTGGGGGGGGGGGAAAAAAATTATCCACAGTTGCCATGTTATTATGATGGATTTTCACTTTTTTTTTAATTGCCATATTTGGACAACAGGTTCTAGCGTGTCAGCAAAATATAGCACAATTCCTAAACTTTTCTATTTTCCTTGTGTGACGGTCCTGTAGCCAAATCTGGGAGAAAAAAAGAAGGAAAAAAAGGCATTTGAGGCTCTATTTGAAAATCCATGTATGGGCATCAATCCCTTAGTTCGTGGATGAATGGCTGTCTGCCACGTCCATTTCGTTGGTTCTTCGTCGTCGTCTTCGTCGTCTTCTTCGTCTTCCTTCCTCGTCAGTCCTCTTTCTTCTTGACCGCCTCGTGCGATAAATCCGAGTTCTTGTGCCACGTTTGTGTACAAATGCCGAGGAGCTTTTGTGCTTGATTGCATCTGTGTTTTTTGGCCAAACAAGGTTGTTGCGAAGACTTAGGAGGTTTCAGAGAGCTAGGATTTGTGCGTTTTGAGTGTCTCGGTGGTTTTTTTTGGGAGCTTTTTTTTCAATCGTTACTTTGTTTTCTGTATCGTGTTCTTTTGTGCTTTTGAGAGAGAGAGAGAGAGAGAGAGAGAGAGAGAGAGAGAGAGGGGTGGACTCCGGAGGACTACCTTTTGTTGTCGTTTTAGTGCTCTGATTTTCACCGCGAAGGTGCTTGTTGGTGTTGCTGTGTTATAATAACAAGAAGCGATGGCTAGGGTTGGCGGAGGAGGAAGCTTAGGGATTCAGGTGCGGAAGTTGCTGATGTCGACTTACTCGCGATCACATCCGGCAAGCATCACTCAGTGCATGGTAAGTAAGTCGGCCATGTAGTGCATTTTTTGGACGCATTGCTACTGGCGAGAGAGACACAACCACACACACACACACACACACAGTTAAACAGACAGACGGACAGACAGACAGACAGACAGAGACGGATCGTGCTTTTTTCTTGCGATAGCCTGGTCAAGAATCAGTAAGGACGTCGTTTCTGTCCCTGGCAGGTGCACAGAGGATTTGCGCAAGAGAGACCGGAGGACAGCTCCAGCTCCAATTGGGGAGTAGGCGAGCCGCCGATCGATGAGAAGCACACTGAGCGCGGAACTGCCCCGGGGAGCAAGCATTCGCAACAACCGCAAGGAAATAGTAGTAGTAGTCCAGAGTTGTCCACGGATGCTGAAGGTCAGAAATATACACCTAACCTGAGCAAGCAGAAGTCGACACGCGACTTCATCAACACGCAGCGCGAGGAAAGACTGCACGGATCTGAGGTTGGAACCTTTTCCATTTGCCAAGCTTCTTCGCAATCACAGAAAGGGCAGCTTGTGCTTCTCGATTGTCTCTAGGTTTTTTCTTCATTCGCATGTTTTGCTACCCATTAATTTTTTTTCTGTAAATTTCAAGCTGAGATTGTGCACCTGACAATGGCAGGGTTCTGGGCCAGCAAGTCATGAAGTCCGCCCAGAAGACGCAGAATCCCAGCATGCCTCTCAGAAGAAAGGAGCAACACCAGCAGATGTTGCTGCCGGTTAAATGTTCTCTGGATGGCAATCCCCAAGGTGTTGGCTGGTTGAGAAAGTCCAGGTATCTCTCAGCTGTTAGCCTGCAAACCTTGAGAGGTCTGGATCAAACTGTGCTCTTCTGCTGTCTTGTCTCTTCAACATCTTGCTGTCCTCCGCATTGTTCTTTGCAAACCAGGTGTTTGAACATGTGTGCTGCACCTGTCTCTATTGTTCAAACTGTTCCTCAGTTTTGCTTTTTCTCTCTCCTCTGTTCTTTTGGGTTTGGTTTCTCTTTGTTGCTGTTTGCCAATTTGTAGTCAGATATGAAATCTGTCTAACATTCTCATAGGTTGTCTCTCATTTCTATACAGGTGACTGATATTCCGTTTTTTCTCTCCCCTGTTCTTTAGGGTTCAGCTTCTCTTTGTCCCTGTTTGCGATTCATAGTCAGATGTGAAATCTGTATAACATTCTTATAGGTCATCTCTCATTTCTATGCAGGTTGACTGGTATGATATATATTGCCATGGAAACGTTCTCTCCTCTCTCAAGTCTATACAGGTTGACTTAAATCTCAAGTATGGAGAAGTTCTCAGTACTGATAAAGACATACTTCCAAACACAAACATTACTAATGGTCGGAGGAGGCATATCTTGATTCATGTTTTGCTCAGTGAAAACGTAATTTTATTCTGGTGAACCCATTTTGAGGTGCAGTACTTTTGAAAGTTTAGATCTTTTGCTTATGTAGATGAAGATATATCACTCTTCTTGGAAGATGGAACTTTCGCTGAACTGGAGCTTATTTTCATAGCTATGAGCAGAATTCTTGTACAAATCCGGCATGGTTGGTTATGTTGGTGTGTAGTTGTAGAACATGTTTGTGTGAACATTTCCTCCTTGTTTGAGGAGATTGTAAAACTCAGGTTGCATTAGGGAAGGGGAGTGTTTCTAGCAACAAAATGTTGTATATAAAGTGCTGTCATCTTTTTGTGTTATATGAGTTCACTGAATGTAAAGAGGCATCCCTACTGCAACAGCTGTTAAATTTCAAGATGCAATTTCTTGTCCAAGGAAGGAAAAGATGTTATTGTTCTGATTGTGCAGATAGATATGTGGATACTCTCAACTTGAAGAAGCCAGGCAGAAACCCAGGCCTGCTGTTCTTCCTGAAACTCCTGTTGATGACAAGATGCCAGTACACAAGAACCAGTGATAAACCATGCTAGTTTTGTTGACACAGCTAGATCTGTCTGTGCAAATTCTAAGGCCCACTTTAGATGGAGTCCAGTGTCCAAATTCCTAGGAACCAATTTGGACTCATATGAAGCAAATAGAATCCTTGAGTTAAACCCTGTGTTGGACCCTAGCTTGCATTGTGGTTCTCCAAATCATGAGCTCTGTTTTCTGGTCTGAACCAATCGGTTTTCCTCCAAATGGTGCCAAGTAGGTTTTAACCTCAATTTGCCACTTTTTGGTCTTTGACCAACATCTAAAGGTTGTGGGTCCAATTCATGGCTCTCAGCCAATAGGGTTGCCCTATTTCATTGGACCCTGCACCTTGGACCCTCATCTAAAGTGGCCTTTCCATGCTTACCAATCCTAATGACACATGACATTGCGTGCCCAGTCAATCAAACGGGTTGTGCACACCTTCAAAAATTGCTTGCAATCCAGATGTGAAGCTTGGATATAGCAGCTCAACTTGGAGCTCTTCCTTGATGCGGTTGTTGGACACCCTCTTCTCAGGTACTTCCCTGCCTGAATCCTCTTTGCTCTTCAGACGATGAGAAGCTCCTATTGCAGCAGAGGATTCAAGACTGGCTTCCTTAATACCAGTTTTGTGAAGAAGGGTTCTTGCAAAAGCCATAACTGTTGAGCGTGGCATAGGATCATCATCTACAACATTGAATATTCTCCTGAAAACAGATATACAATGGTGCTTATCAAGATAAAGATGTAAAAAAGGGTTCTTGCCTGTGAAAGGACTGCTTTGGTTTTCATATATAATACCAAAGGTTGATCAATGGGGTTGCAGAGGGGAAACTCCCACATTGTGATTTACTTGTAGATATGAGTTACCTACCTTTGCTCAAAATCTTGCTTGAAATGGTGCACTTCCATAGCTTTTGTCAGTACTTGGCAAATGTCAGCCACGTGCACTCTTGATGTGAACCTGCGTGCATCTCGCAGCTTCTGTTGACCTGAGCGCAGATGCTGTTGATGGAGGACAGTATCCAAAGCACTGATACCCACCCAACAGAGAGGTCGTGATGAGAGCCCATCGTCATGATCTCTCCATATTACCAAATGTTCTCAATATTTTCAGCCAGATTAAAGGATTCATCTAAATCAGACAAGTCAACTCTCAGGTGAAAATCAGCCTCATGAATCAACCCAAAACTACAGGAAACTACATCAAATGGGGTGGTGAGAGCAAACAAAAGACCTGCGTCCAGGTCCATATATTCCTCCTAGTCGAAATATGTGCACAGCAACACCAGTCAGTTGTGCTAGCTGAAGCCAAGCATTCTCAGCTTTCAACCTGGCAATTGCTCGGTTTTCTGTTGGTTGTGGCACTGAGCTGCAGAAAATATGCAAAAAAAAAAAAAAACAGCCAAGATTTTCAGTAAGCCAAAAGACCTGCCTCCCCTGCTTCATGATGTTGTAAGTGGTGACATTTTGTGCCTACATATGGTCATTTGTGTGTGTACAATTTGCAAGTTTTGTGCATTTGGGCTTTATGCTGTAACTTACTCTTCATCCACCCAGTTGCCTGACCAGTCTCCATATACGCCTGCAAGGCAACATCTGTCACACAATTGGAATTTTTCATCCTTATGTGGAATCATGCAATAATCTTTCAGAGTGAAAAACTATGCAGATATATGAGAATCAGCACCCATGAAAAATCATGTAGCTTCCAAAGAGCTTCTAAGAAAGAATCAGATTCCAGTTCAAGAAGGACCATATCAAAGTCATCTCTCTTATCAAAATCTGAAAGTGCATGAGTTCTCAGAGTACCAGTTGATGAAAGATAACCAATCCAGCGAAGCTTTCCTTGTGCTGCCGCTTGGACCAATTCTTGCTTATGGATTTGCAGGACCTGTGCATTCTTAAAGCCCCTTTTTTAGGATGCAAGATTTCTCCACATCAATGTTGTGCAAATGTGCAACTTCAAGAGTAGCAAAACCCACAAAACTTTTGACACTCAGACTCTATCTGCCATAAGGACTAATGATCCCAGTGATCTCCATGTGAAGGAGATTCATGTCTCTCCATTTTGTGGTGGACAGAGACTTCCATTCTTTCCAATGGAGGAGGTGCCATTGCACTCTCTCCTCCTTTGGTACCAAGAGTAAAAAGCATTGCTCAAGATAACCGAAATAAGTGTTTCTTTTGCCTTCAGCAGGTATGCCTCCACACAACCTCACAACAAAATCCATTCTGTTCTAGATGGTTGTGTAGACTCAATTTGAAGGATCACACACATGTGCTGCTAACATACTGGGTCTTCGTTGAAATCTCCCACAGGCGGAATTGAGCTCAAGACATGCGTGGCAGCATAGAGCTCTTGTACTGCATTCTCTCTGCCACATGAATGTATATTCACAAAGATGAGATGCAAACTGCACATGGTATCTCAAGATCTCTCCAAGCTTCACAAGATGTCTCCAAGCTTGTAGCCTTGCTTTCACATATCTGGTGAACTTAGTCATGGATGCACAGAGCAGATACACAAAATCCATATGATTGGTGAATTGTTCTTTGAGAAACTGTGGTAGAAAGAGAGAAAAGAGGGGGCAAAAGAAGAGAAAAATAAGTACTGACTTCAGATTTTCTCCATCATTGTCTGGGTTGAAGTGAAATGCCTGGAATCCTCGGGATTGCAGAACTGCAACCTTCTCATCACTGCGACAAGTCCCTGAAACTATCCTGCACAGTTTCAACATGGGAAAACTCAAAACCACCATGCATACATGCATACATAATAAGATGTGCACATAATGCAGACAGATGATTATCTGTGCAATGCAAGCATATTGCTGCAGCAAGACACCAGATTGATCATCTGTGTATGCAAGGAAGCCTGCAGCAAGACATCAGATTGACCATCTGTTCAAGCCTGCCACAAGCACAACCACAGATCCTGGGACCTGAACTCTGAAGCTTGAACAAGATCAAGGAAGAAATGGGTTCTGGAACTGGAGCACAAGAGAGAGTCATCATCACCATCACAACAGCAGCAGCATTGCTGAGTGCATTTTGATTTGAGATTCTCTCAGTTAGCATTTTGCATACGTACCAATTCTGTTTCTGAAGAGTGTTTGCTAGGGCGATGCATGTGTAACCCATCCCAAACATGAACACTCGCTTCTCGCACTCATTCTCACCAGACTCTTCTTCTCCTGCTTCTTCTTCTTCTTCCCTTGCTCGAGCATTGGAATTTTTCGCCTGCGCTGCTCGCAAACCTTCTTGGTATCTCACCTTTCTGTATGACTGCAAACTTCTCTCAAGACACTGCCATAGTCTACACTCGCTTCTTCTTCTTCTTCCTCCTCCTCCGCCTCCTCCTCCTCGGCACCACTGTTGCCGAGGAGGAGGAGCGATGGTTGTGCTGCTGGAACTCAAGAACGAGCTTGCTTCCTTAGCTGGTGCAGAAAATTGCAGTCGGAATTCAAACCCTAGAGTTGCAAAACTAGCCATCACCAGTGAATTCTGCACAAGAAGATGAGGAGTTGGGGGGTTCAATTCTCTTCTTCTCCCACCCACAGCAGCAGCAGCACCCACCGGGGAAAGAAACCACTGCTGCTTAGGGTTCGCAGATCTTGCTGTAGAATTTCTTCAGTTTCTGCGATTGTGCTCGATGGGTATCTCGCATTCTGTCTAGAAAATTTCGCATACGGGCAATTGTATGCGCTGCCACCGGATGGATGTTGGATTCCATGCTGCTGATGTTTCATCTGCCGACGCTCCTTTCTTCTACTGTCATGCTCCTGGTATGTGCAGTTGATCATACAATGCGCGCGATGAACAACAGATGAGATTCAGGTGCCTGTCGCCAACATCACGAAAATGCTTTGATGTCCCGTTTCCATTCTGTTTTGTGCTGCATTTGATCACCGGTTTCAGTTCCAATTCTCCAGTTTTAAGCAATTCCCCAATCTCATGTTGAAGAAGGGTCCATTGTCTCCAGGTCCATGCTGAGGTTCGCAAGAAGGAGCTGCTGCTGCTGCAACAGGAGGTGGAGATTATGTTTGAGCTGATGAGATATGTGAGCAAGCAAGTGGTGAAGAGGCAGGGAAGAATGGGTTGGAGCTGTGCCAAATGTGTGCGTATCATCTTGGAGATCAGAGTAGTGTCACTTGTGACTGTCTTGCTGTTCACTACAATGTACAAATCTGTCTCTCTGGCTCTGTGTTCATGCAACAATTGTGAAGAATTTAGCAAGTCCCTGCTGTTGCCGCCATTAGCGTTTTCATGTGCAGCAAGCTCTGGTATCTGCAATGTATCATTTTATCTTCTTGTCAGCTGTTGCACGGGGTTTCTCTTTTGCTGACCTTTTGGTGGCATGTGCAGCATGCATGGCAACCATGTTGTACACTGCAGCTCTAATGTAGCCACAACCCCACCACGAGGATGGAACTCATATGATGCTTTCTCTTGGATCATATCAGAGGAGGTGTTTCTTGAGAATGCACGAGTTGTGGCTGAGAAGCTGCTCCCATTTGGCTATGAGGTATGTGTCAATTTGCAAACAGAAAATATGCTGATCTGCAAAACAAGTAATTGAGTGGGAAAATAAGCTCAAGTTTGGAGGAGCTAGATCTGATCAGATGAGCTTTGAGCTTGAATTTTTGAGCCTGATATCTCAGCATTGCTGCAAGCTGCTGCAGTATGTGGTGGTGGATTTCTTGTGGTACCGGGAGAATGATGGCACTGCATCCACAACTAGGGGCAAAGACTTTGTAGACAAGTATGGGAGGCCACAGCCAGATCCTCAGCGATGGCCTTCCTCAAGGAATGGACAAGGATTCAAGCATGTGGCAGATAAGGTGCATAACATGGGACTCAAGTTTGGAATCCATGTGATGCGTGGAATAAGCCTTGCAGCCGTGGACAAGAACACTCTCATCCTCGATGCCAAGGTCTATCTTCTCTCTCATCACTATTTTCTTTCCCTGCTCATGATACTTGGCTTCATTCCTGAATTCCAAGCTCATCATCATGGCTCTGCATAGCTTCACAAGCAATCATCTATTGTTTACAGGGCTCAATTGCCAGAATGCCAAGTACAGCCAAGGCATGACATCATTCTTCATCTCTTTTTGTCTTGAAATGAATCTAGAGTTCTGTGAAGAAGAGGACCTGATAAGGCGTTGGGTGTGTGTGTGACAGGGAAGTCCAGATGCTTCAGGAAGAAGTTGGACTGCAAGAGATATAGCTTTACTAGGAGAGGAATGTGCATGGATGCGGAATTCCTTCACACGTGTCAACCTCAGCTGCTCAGGAGGACAAGCATTCATTGAGTCACTTTATCAGCAATATGCTGATTGGGGTGTAGATTTGGGTGATGCAACCCACCTCTATGCACTTTCAGATAATAGGATTTGAAGTATGCCATGCATATTGCCTGCACATGAACAATTTGAATCGCTGCCTGTCCTTAGTAAAGAAGAAGTTTAGAATTTTCTTATCTATGCTGGATGAAGCTCGATTTGAACAATTTGTGTCTGACAGAACACAGGATTGGGTGGAAGCAGTGAAACATGACTGTATCTTTGGAAGTGATCTTGTTCTTGATGAAGTCACAGCTGTCTCGCAGGTATGGTTTCTGCTCTGACTTTTCACCTTTTACTTTCCTGCTAACAACAGCATGGTCCAGGTGCTTCTATTTGCAGCAGTCAATCTCTTCAAGAGGTGCAAAGCTTCCAGTCAACGCCCCCTTCCTTGTGCTTTGCTTTCCTTGCTGTGATTCTCTCTCCGTGTTCTTGTTCTAGAAACTATTGATCACACCCAGAAGTGATGGAACAGAAAAACAGTCTAGAATACAACCTTGTATTGGGAAGTGCATCAGGTTGCTGAGATTCTACTGAATGGTTGTGGGTAGGTGATTGCCAACACAGGGCGGCCCATTGTGTATTCACTTTCTCCTGGAGTAGGAGCCACCCCTGCCATGGCACTCCAAGTAGCACATCTAGCTAATATGTACCGTGTCTCACGTGATAATTGGGATTCCTGGAACTCTCTACAACCGCATTTTGACATTGCTAGGCTTGTTCCTATCTCTACAACCTTTCTCATCTCAGTTTCTACAGATCAAAGGATCCATAGATTGACATAAATTCAATCCAATAATTCCAAGGATTATATGCTGAGCTTCGTTTGTCTGCATGCATTTGTCCTACTTCTCACAGTGTAGTTTTGTATTTGTGCACTTTCTACTGTGGAAAATTCAGATTGGTTCCTTGAAATCTGAAACTTCTGACTTCTGGATTATTGTTTCATGACAGGGATTTTGCATACGCTGGTTTGGTGGGCGTGAATCAGGCACAGGGAGGGCGGTCTTGGCCAGACCTCGACATGTTGCCATTTGGCTTCCTCACAAATCCTGGTTTGGAACTGAATCCATCAATATGCATGTGAACACTTCAACATTGATTGAGCTCACTCCAGTAGTGTGATACTACTGATTTCACTGGAATATTTACAACAATCCTGACTTGGATTTTCTGTTTAATTAAAACCTGGGTCTGCAGATGACAGTAGGAGTGTGGATCGACCATGTGATCTGACTGTAGATGAACAGCACACTGAGGTAGACTTCTTGAGCACCCAACTATTTCTTTCATTCCCTTCGCCACAACTCCAATATTTGAGTCAAGGATTGATGGAATTTTACAATATTTCCAGATGACATTGTGGGCGATTGCAAAGTCACCTCTTATGTTTGGAGGTGACCTCCGCTACTTGGATGATACAACTTTTGCTCTGCTCACGAATGTACTCGTTCTCCAAATGAATGCCCACTCCACTGGTAACACACAGGTACTAAATCTCCCACCCTTCAGCTTCACCACTGCAGAGGTAAGGGAACAAAATATAAGAGAGTTGAAGTTACTATGGGCTATCGTATAATGAACTGATCAGTTCTCAGTTTGCTTCTATATTTACTATTGCCTTTTTGAGTGCTAGCCTGTTATCATGACAATGTCTTTTTCCCCTTCCTTCCAGAAATGCAACAAACTCAGGATGCAGGTTTATGTATAATTTCTCATTTGAGCAGAATATTATGAGACCCAGGTGGTCCACCTAATATATAGCAGTAGTGATCATGTCTGCTGTAGTTGGGCTCACTAAAAGCAGAGGGGAAATGATGAATATTGTGCAGCTAATTCATACAAGCTCACGTGACATAGAGGACACACGGATATGGGTTGCTGCTGGCACCTCAGGTAGCACTGATTGCATCTGTATCTTATTCAGCCTACAGTCTTGGAGCTAGAATTCGAAGATGTATTTTGCAATGACTATCAACTCAAACCTAGACCCTGAAACTAAAACCCATCCACTAAAATTTCTTATCTGGAGTTGCTTATGCATACAGCTGGAATTGGAGATCACTCATGTTGGGAATTTTTTTGGCTCCAGGGGAGTGGTTTATTGCTGTTTTCAATCTAGGGTCAAGTATGAAACTCATTCCAGTCAACCTGGCTGAAGTGAAGCAAGCGCTAGAGGGCAACAACCCAGCCATCTGCAGCTCAAGCTTGATCTGTGAAGGCATCGATGTGTGGAAAGACCAATTTCTAGAAAATGTGACAAACTATATAAATGCTACAGTGCCAATGCACGGTGCAGTCTTGTATTCCATCAAGTGCAGCTGTCTAGCACAATACCGTGCACTTGTAGAAAGCATCCATTAGTTGTTTGTATTCCTTGAAAGGCAGGCTATACAAGGTGTTCTGCTTGGAATGGTGAGCCTCTTATTTCAGCAGTCTAGGCCCCAAGATATGCCGAATTCAAAGCAGCAGTTTGGAGGATTGATGTTTGTGTGTTGGAGGCAAAATCTCCATGTGGGTGGTGGAGACCTTGATATGCAATATCAGATAGCTACCAATCAAAGTTTCTTGGATTCCACTGGAAAGTGAATTGGGGAGTGGTCATTTAATTTGCAGGTGTGTTTGCAACTGTAGAAGCTGTCTGCTGTTTTATTCAGGGATTTGGATTAGCTTTTTGCATTCCCCTAAGTAGGTGCATGCATGAAGGTTGTGATACTTCAGAAGGTAGTACTAGTTAGCCATTGACCTATGCCCCTTCAGATTGTCTTATGTCTTTGTTCATTCCAATTGAGAATGCATAAAGTTGGAGAAATCTCTCATACTTTTCTACTTTGCAAACTCTCTCTTTCTCTATTCCTGTCTCCAACACCAGATGATCTCTGCCACACAATCAAGGAGGAATAATATTCTAGAAGCCAGTTGTTGACCATCTCTTTGATTCTCACTCATGCACATTGTTTTCATTTACCTGTGAAAATATCTACAAAATTCTATTTCCCATGTTTCTGCTGTTTTGTTGTCTCTTCATCAGGCAGCCATCTGCTTCGTATTGCAACATTGGCAAATTACATTCCATCATGAGCTTTCAATGTTGGGTACTCATTGTGGTTTGCAATCTTTTCAGTGACTGACATAACAGGTATCAGAGAGTCATTTAGAGCTCGAAGTGGATGCCTCATCAGTCCACAAGATGGATCCATCTTCTGCAACTCTTGTATTCTCAAGTGCTTGAGCAATATTATTGACCAACAACTGGTGTCTTAAACTTCATTTCTTCATTGCTGGTGGCATGGGTGCATTCATTTGTGTGCATGCTGCAGGCAATATCCCTTACCCCCGGGACATTGGTAAGTTGCAACAACAAAACTCTGGAACCCAAGTTGATGGTGTTGATTTTTGCCTGTCCTGGAACTAGAATCTTTCTATGAGAGGGACCTGAAAGAAAGCAGGAGAAAATGTATATTCCTTGGGAGTGTAATATGGTGTGATGAGGGATTATGAACTCACCCATGTCTACACCACGCAGTTCAAGCTCACGGTATTCCTGGCAAAGTGCACATGGTGATAACAAACAGTGAGCATGGAAGTCAGAGCATGGTTTCTCTGGTAACTGATATTTTGCCCTCAATTTGGTTCTATACGGATGTGAAAACCATGCACTTCCACACCACATTTGTCTCCACGCATACTCTTCACTCTTGTCAATGCTTCCTGTAATTAATCAGCAAACCCAGTTGTGTCAGTTTTCTGATTTCTGATACTTGCAGGGGTGGTGTGTGTGAATTCAACATTTCCAGACATAGAAGGTGATTACCCCTGCTTTGTGATAGTAGTAGATGTGAGTGAAGCTCTTTTGGAAAAATGATATGGTTGCCATGAAGAGTCTATTTTGGTTCCTCTCCAAAAATGTGCAGAACTGGCTACAGCTCTAATCTTCTTCAACTTCTCTTTGGGGTTTTTTTTTTTTTGCAAAGAATGCAAAATCCAATGCAAATGATGTTGAAGTTGTGTCAGGAACTGTATGTGGAGTTGTCAGATTTCACAATTGTGAGTACTCTCTACCTGGGGTGTTGTCAAGTGCATTTGCAATTGTCCCAAATGTTGCATGAGGACACCATAATGTCCAGCAACCTGCTGCACCAGCAAAGGCTAGCCCTCCCAGTGAGTATCAGCTGCAACACTTTGGTAGCAAGTTTTACTAATGTTAAGATTCTGAAGAACTAATCATATGCAGTTTCTTTTGTAAAAGTGATCATTTAGATTCCATTGCTAAAATTACAAATCCAGCATATGCTCATTGTTGTGTTCAAATTGTGAAGCAAAAAATCTCAATCTTGCATGTAATTAAGTAACAAGATCTTCATTTGTTGTTTAGTTTAATGCTCTTGCAGGAAGAATATGATCACATAATTAAAGATTGATTAATTGGGTTGTGGGGAAATCCGACAGCTGCTGTAGTCCTGCAGGGTGCAACCACCCAGGATGTGTGATTTCCACTCCCCTGAGGTTGGAGAAACTGGCGAGGTGCCCAGCTGGTTCTCATGAGGCAAAGGTGTGTTGCCTAGTCTGCTCCCTGCTACACCTTTTGCTGCACCGTGTTCACTCATATTTGTCTGCACGTTCTCAAATTTCTTTACTGTTTTTGGATTGTTGGATGGCACACCAAAAGATTGAAGTGGGAAATTAAACAGAATAATTCTAAGTAGCTTGGCACTCTTCCTCAAACAGGATTAGATCTTCAAAACTTCTCTCTCAACTAAGAACATTGCTTGTTGTTTGCTTTTCAAAATGACGAAATTAGACCAAACAGATCTCTGTTTTCATGTGTGCAAGTAAATGTCAGTAAAGCTAATTTGGAAGTTTCAGAGATCTAATTATGAGGCTTCTTCTTCATTAAGCAAAAGAGGAGCAGATTGAAAGATGATGTAACCCACTGGATTAGTAGAGCTAGAAAAAGGGTTAGGCAACATGACAGTTAAAAGGAATTAGAGGGTGGTTGATTCCAACTGATTCATAACCATAATCTTATGAAACTCCAAAACAATGGTGCAAATGAAAGGAAGATGTAATCCACATTTTTTCACCACTTAAAGCACTGCCTGGATTTTTCCTTTGTATTTTCAGCTCCCTTATCTGCCTGAAGAAACCTGTTTTCAGCAAGCGGGAGCTTCTGCGGTGGAAGGTACCAGCCAGGCTGTACTGGATCTTCTGACCAGCAGAAGGTACCAGCCAACCTGTCACTATTTCTAAAAAGTGAAAAAATCCCAGCTATGCTTTACTTAGGAAAAGGGCCTGTACTCAGGCCCTTCTCCTATGCGTAAATGTGAGCCAATAAGAGAAATGATAAAGCTGGTATTGCACAAGGAGTTGCAAAGCTGAGAAGTGCAAAGAACATTCCATATACCTATATGACAATGGCCATAATTTTCACATGGACGACATTAGAGGTATCCTTAACTGTATAAACACCCACATACAACATTTATGGAAATATCAATTTTAATTCTATTTCCTTAAGTTTCTAATCATTTCCCCCAATATTCCATTGTTAGATGTGGTACTTATGGCCTTAGGTGAATAAGCACCTACGATGGTACCATGATAAAAACCATTGTTGTTTGGTTCTTGATTTCAAAAATAACCTTTACTCCTAGTTCTAATTTTTGTTTTTGTTTTTATAGATCCTTTTATTCAATCTTGGGACGAGTGCTTTGGCTTTTTAAATCTTTAGTTTCAAATATTTTCACAAAGAATGCAAAATTGGTCCAATTTATGATCAGGTTTGGTTCCATTTTCATTACAAGGTGAAAACACATTAAGTCCCCCAAAAATTGTGTTCACAAGTATAATCTTTATGCATTTTATTTTTTTGGTAATGTATGGACATCACATCTTCAAATTTTTTTTGCTTGTTTTAAGTATATTCGATTAACTTTAAACTTAATCTAATCAGTTTTTTTTTAAATTCACAAACAATGAAAAACTTGAACATATGAAATATATTTGTGACAAAATAATACATGTCACAAAATTTGAAAAAATTGCATATATATTTCAAAACTAAGGTTGTGAGGGGAATTCTTGAAATAATTTTTTTAGTGTATGATATTGACATACATCAATTAAACCTAAGACCATTTAGAATTTAATTTAAAGTTTTTGGATGAAATTTTGTTCAAAAAATTGTGTTTTTTTTTGTGCATTTTGAATAATAAATGCATAATCATATCTTATTTTTAAGAAAAACATCACTACCATATCAAATATAAGGAGATTTTATAGATGGGCATTACATTATTTTTTCATTTTTCTTTTGTTTAATAATGTTTCATGAACCACAAACATGGGGCCTTATGGCTGTTAAAAATTATAAGTTATATTGTAACACGAAATTAAATCGCCATGCCAGTGTGAACACTTCCTGATTTTGGAAGTTAAGTTTGCTTTGTTAGCCGCTTCTTTTTGTGGCGGCTGCCTCTCCATTACTATTGCATGGAAGTGCATGGGAAATCTCTTTGGGTGTGTGTGTGTGATGTTGTACAGGAAGGAATGAATGGCAGCTGCTACTGAATGAGCATGGAGGCTGATCACGCATGGTAGAGGCGGCGCCGAATTATGATGAGGAATGGAGCTGCAATTATGAGCTGAGGCGGTTTGGAAATGCTAAGGAGATAAACGATGGAAAGGGTCCTCAATTTCGACAGAATAACCAGTAGAGGAGGAACATTAGAGATGGCGGTTGAGCGGAGAGATGCACAGATAGACAGGAAGAGAATTTTTGCTCTGGCTAGTCGTTGAATTTTTCCGCTACGCCAACGATTTAACTGGGAAGTTGACAGAGTCTTGGAGGATCAGCCGAGAAGCTTTTAAGCTGAAGTGTGTTTGTCTGGTGAGGTATGCCTTGCAGCAAGGATGTTTGTACTCTCGGGATCCTTTATGAATGAAAGTATAAGCTCGGATTTGATGATCAGAGTCTGCTAGTCTTGCACAAGTGTAAGTGAGGTGTGAGAGAAGTGATCAGCAGTAGTAGGCAGCAAAGTTATGGATGAGCACAGAAGGAAAGATCAGAACATGTTGATTGGTCTTAGGATCGCAGAGACCCAGGTTCCGTGTGAGGACGTCAGATCGTCCGCGTGTTGTAAGGTCATACACCCTCTTTTCTTTTTTTTGGTATCAGAGCTGGTTCAATAGTTTCGGTAGAACCTGTAAAGGTCTAGGTAGAATGTATCATGTCTTCATCCGGTGCAGATGAGGTAGTAGAAAAACAATTAATGCAGGACGTTCATGAACAACGAATCATTAGTAGGTTTGATTATTTAACTATTCAAGGTAGACCACAGATAGGAGCGGTAGTGTTGCGTTTCCTAGGTTTTGGTGTGATAACACTTGTAGGAATAGATCCAGAGGAAGCCCGAATCGGAGACGTAGCAGTAGAGATAGCTTATAGTGGCTTTCATACGCGCACTAAAGTTTGGTTGAAGGTGAGAAATGGAACAGAGGGGTGGGTGTCAGTTTCACAGCTACAAACACAATACTACTACACTTCGTACCTTACGTAGAATAACGCCTATGTTCGCTAAAAGACAGCGTGGTGTGCCAAGGTTGGGAGACATTTGGATTCCCAAGGCTGCTGTCTCACCTAACCATTTTGCCAGATTTTACATACCTGGTGTGGAGGATCTGTTCCAGACTGGAGATCGTCTTATCGGGGTGGAACATGCTGGATCGAGGTCTCGTCTCATAAACTGGAGAGTGTGGTGCGATCCAGAAGGGAAGTGGCAGTTCCAGCAGGAATCCGCAGATGAGCAGTGTTTTTCTATTTTTCCATCTAATTTTGCACCTTTAAGACTAGTGGCTGAGGGAGCTCAGTCTGAGTTTGATGTGTAGCTCGAATGACATCTGTTTTTCTCAAGAGTCAGAACTGAGCTACAGAGGCTGAGAAACTTATTAATTATGTTGACACCTGTGTGTTGTTTAAGGACTGTGTGTTCTAGGCGGTATTACAATTTTTGTTTATTGCTGCATATTTGCGAAATGACTAGTCCCCAGGGAATGGATGAGCTATTCTGGGGACGAGACCATGAAGATGTTAATGATTAGGCAAAGCGATTCACCATGGTTGCTGAGGTGCGAGACTTGAATGGAGACAAGCTCTTCAAGATTGCCAAGTTGAATCTGAGGGGTCGCGCCAAGGAATGGTTCAAAAGGTTGCAGCCGGCACCCACCGATTGGGTGGAAATGAAACGCTGATAGTACAAAAATATGGAAATGTAGATGCCGATGACATCAGGATGAAGCTTGATGCCATCAAGCAAGAACCCAAGGAGAGGGTTCAAAAATATTTCGAATGACTTGATAGACTGTTTCAGAAAGGAAGGATACCAGACGCCGAACAAAATATAAGGTTTTTGGCTAGATTAAGGCCGGAAATTCGAAAGCTGTGTGTGGTAAGGACGTTTGCTGATATTGAAGAGCTGGTGAGTGTTGCCACCGAGCGAGAGAGAGTGCTGGGTGAGCTTGGAGAGACTCCATTCCAACCATTGAAAGAGGAGCAGGAAGAGGGAGTTGCAGAGACGATGATGGAGAAGCAGGTCACTCTTTAAACAATACACTCATTAATTTCTTGAAAGGGAATGTGCCAAATCCTATCACATCATCCTCTCCCACCATGTTTGGAGGGTGCCAGATCTGTAAGGGAGGAGACCATACAGCCACTGTATGTCTAAGATTGAATGAACCACGGCCAAAATGTGCCAAATGTGGAATGTCTCATAGGACAGAAAACTGTGGAATAAAGTGCTCCTTTTGTTTAGGTTTGGGCCATTTAGAGGACAGGTGTTGGAAGAAACCCAAGGATGGGAAGTCACATTCTGGAGCAGCAAACTTCCTGGAAGTGTTGCTGAATGACAAAGAAGCGACCCTGCAACAACTCAACAAGCTGTGTGGGGATGAGAATATATTCTCATACACTCGAGTACCCAGGAGAAAAATGCCGGTCGAAGTGGCACCGGCAGGTACTGGGCCATCTTTTGAAGCTAAAGGAGATAATACATGCATGAATCGGGAGAATTCTATCAGATCAAAAATTCTGTCCCATTTCATCAAAGGAAAAGTTTCAATGACACCCATGGAAACAGTGCTGATGATACCGGGAGAATTGGAACACCTAGAAAATCTAGTAAAGGTGGCTAGAAAGAAGAAGGATGCAGAAGCTGCGAACAATCAGGTGTCTATGGTTTCAGCAGCTCCAACGTTTAGACGAATTTGCATCGACAAAACGCATAGGAGTAAGACACTCCACTTGTCGGTGGAAGTGAATAACTATCTAGTGGAGGGACTTGTGGACACTGGAGCATCGATGTCTGTCATGGCGGCTGCAGTAGTTCGAGAATTAGGAATGATGCACTTGGTTTCTGGGTTTGAAACTTACAAGATTACGTCAAGAGTTGTCACGCAGGCTCTTGGTCGAATTGATGAAGTACCGGTCAAGGTTGGAGGTATGCAGTGCACCATGACGTTCATGGTGGTGGACACAGACAACTATGACGTATTGCTTGGACTAGATCTGCTGATCAAAATTGGAGCAATTGTTGATGTGGAACGAGGAATGATCTAAGGTGCGGACCAGGAACTAAGGTGGAAGTACTGCCATTAACCATGGTAAACATGCTACAGAAAACGGACTCGGAGACTATGATGCAAAAACTTGCTACTGCTTTGACAAACACGCAGCGCGATGGAAAATTGGACGCAATCGTCAGACAGCCATCCTTGTACGAGCACCTTGCAACTGGACGGACTGATGCATGGGTATCAAGTTCGGACTTTGATACAAATGAGGATCGAGTAAGCGGGCTTCGATTGGAGGAGCCAATTGTTGACGAATCTGAATTCGGAAACACTGAACTTGAAGATTTGGTAGTGTTGGAAGGACCAAAGCAGATGCTACAGCTGACATTACAAGAACAAGCCAATGATGTCATAAAAGAGGAAATCACAGATGCTGACGACTATGCCGATTGGATCAGGTGGGTTTAAGATGCGGAGCAAGGAAAGCAGGCTCTCACTGGAGTCGTGAATTGTGCAGAGGTACCTGTACTATTACAAGTTCAGCAAATGGACACTGTTAACTCCCATGATGGGTTTAGAAAGCAGTTGGCATTATCAAACGACCGGAGGGTGAGTTCGAGGTGGGAAGAAATTTGCCAAAAGATTCGAATTGATCAGAACCTGGATGCAAAGAAGGGACAGCAACTCTGGGGAATGTTAGAGCGATATCAGGATGTGTTCGCTTGGAACAAAAGAAAGTTGGGTTGTTGTACTGTCGGAGAACACTCCATAGACACACAAGGATTTCCAGCTTGCAAGGTAGCTCCTGGTCGATTGTCATACATGGAGGAGGCAGAGGTGAAGAAGCAAATCGATATGTTGGTGGAGTTGGGTAAGATGAAGCCGAGTGATTCGAAGTACGCCTGTCGTGTGACCCTGCCAGTGAAAAAGGACAGGAGCATGCGATTCTATGGAGATTATTGACCACTCAATTCACAGACTTGACGCGATTTGTTCCCCATGCCTCTCGTTGACAATGTGATTTCCTAGCTAGGGAGATCCGCTTGGTTTTCTGCACTGGATTTGCAGTTAGGATTTTGGCAAATTCGAATGGCTCCTGAAGATATGAAGAAGACGGCATTGATCACCAAGACTAGATTGTATGACTGGACGGTTATGCCTTTCGGTCTCAAGAATGCGACCAGCACTTTCACAAGAACAATGTCGCTAGTTTTCAAGGAATTGGGAGACAAATTCCTGAAAGTGTTTGTGGATGACCTCAATGTCCACAACGAAAATTGGACAGATCATCTGCGACACTTGGAAGTTGTACTTTCCAAGCTCAGGGAAGTGAACTTGAAGGTGAACCCAGGCAAGTGTTGTTTCGTTGCTGAAAGTATCGTGTTCCTGGGCTATGTGGTCAGTAAGGAAGGTGTTAAGCCAAATCCTAAGAAAATTGACACAGTATTGCGTTTTCCAAAATCGACGATGGTCACCAATGTCAGGTCTTTCCTGGGACTGACAGGGTACTACCGCAAGTATGTACGTGGGTACTCAAGGCTGGCTGGTCCGTTGTTTGAATTAACGAAGAAAGACGTAGCGTTTATCTGGAATCAGGGGTGCCAACAAGCGTTTGATTCTTTGAAAAAAGCACTTGTTGATGCTCCCATATTGGTACATCCAAACTTCAAGAGGCCATTGTGCCTCGATGTGGATTGGTCGACCAAAGGTGTTGGTGCCGTCCTATCACAGAAGGAGGGCAAGTTCGAGAAAGTAGTGGCGTATGCCAGCAAAGGTTTGACGGTGGCACAAAGAAAATTTCACCCCATGGAAGGGGAGTGCTATGCATTGATCTAGGGCATCATGCATTTTAGGCAGTATTTGCACAGAAACCATTTTACTCTGCGAACAGACCACAAGCCGTTTGAATGGTTAGCTACTGTGTCAGATGCGAATGGTAGGAGAGGAAGGTGGGTAGACATGCTGCAAGATTTTAGCTTCAAGATAATACACCGACCAGGACTCAGGCATACAAACATCGATGCTTTGAGCAAGAATCTAGTTGGACCAGTTGTTGATGATGATGAGTTCGGTGAAGAGATACAAGACATTACAAGTACTTAAACTGATGCATTTAAAGGAGATGAAGAGTTTCTCTGTGTTCGAACAGGTAAGGAAAGGGAATGGCTCGATATCAGGAGAGGGGATAAGGAATTGGTACAACACCGTGCCTGTTGTTTTGGGATTAACCACTGTAGGTATGACGACAGCCATCAGCTGTATGTAGTTGACATTGTATCAAGAGAAGAGCAGCCCGAGGAGGTTGTTTCAGGTGAAGCAGAAGCTGCAGTTGGGGGTGAACCTATGCAGGACGATGGTGAGCGAATAGTGGTGAAGAGGAGAAGACCCCAGTACTTTGACAAACGGCAGCAACTGGATCTAGTTTTGGAGGCTCAGGAACTAGCTGAGTTTAGGGACCAGGAGTTGAGTCCTACCGAATCTGACGAGGAGGAGGACCAGGAAATGGATGCAAAGTGCATCGACATTTGGGAAGATGTAGTTAGTTTGGGATTATTGAAGAACGGTGCACTTCCCGATTTAGTGGACCTTGAGGAAAGCAAGAGGGCCAGAAAGAGGGTGAGCAATTACTACTGGAAGGAGCAGAGGCTTTACTTCAAAGGGCTGCTCATACCCAAGCCAGAGGAAAGGATGTCCTTGGTGAGTCGAATGCACGAAGATCTGGGGCATTTCGGGGAACAGAGGACGTTGGCTGAAATTCGTCGAAGGTACTTCTGGCATCATCGAACTGAAGATGTTAAGGTAGTGGTCAGAAGCTGCCAACAGTGCCAGATGGTGAGGAGCAGGGGTAGTATCCGCTCTGGGGATGAGTAATTGAAGAGCATTCCCATTTGTGACTTATTCCATAGAGTTGCATTGGACACTGCAGGACCTTTGCCTGAAACCAAGTCAGGAAACAGGTACATTTTGGTGGCCATCGACCACTATTCCAAGTGGTGCGAGGCAAAGGCGGTTGCTGACCACAATGTTAAAACTGCATCCAAGTTCTTGGAGGATGACATCATCTGCAGATATGGAGTACCCAGATTCGTACTCACTGACAATGGTGGAGAATGGGTTGCAGAATTCGAGATGATGTGCAAGGATTACGGAATCCAGCATCAGCGCACTGCACTTCAGTGGCCTCAATGCAATGGGATGGTAGAATGCATGATTAAAACCATCAAACATGGCATCACTGTTCTTGCTGCAACACCAGGCAATGTGGATTGTTGGGACGACCATCTAGCTAAGATTTTGTTTGGGTACCGATGTGGGATCCAAGCTAGTACAAGGTTTTCACCCTTCATGATCTTAACTGGTCGCACACCGCGTCTCCGGGCAGACAATTACCTGCACGCCCTCACTGCTAAGACTGATGTTGGTGCGGGGGTGGAGGTGGCTGCAGCACAATTTCTGTAGAAAATGGAGCTCATTGCCAGCATCCACGAAAACGTTTTGCTCAATGTGGAGCAAGCACAGAAGCAGCAAAGGAAGACTTATGCCACCCGGAAAGGTAAGCATCTATTTGAAGGTCTGGTTGCAGGAGTGACGATGGTGAGAATGAAGAAACTAGGAAAGAGAAGGGCCTTGTCTGCAAGCTGGGAGGGTCCATATCAATTTGTCAGGCATGCTAATGGGAAAGGAAACTTTGACTTTGAAGAGGGTAGTCGACTATGCATTATCCAAGATGCTGATGGACGTTAGTGGGAAAGGTCTCGTTGAGATCTCCAGATCTATCAAGTTCCACCAGACTGAGTGGGGCTGAGGGACTCAGCTTTTCAAAAACGGAGGGGTTACATATGTAACACAAAATTAAGTCGCCACGCTAGTGTGAACAGTTCCTGATTTTGGAAGTTAAGTTTGCTTTGTTAACCGTTTCTTTTTGTGGCGGCTGCCTCTCCATTACTACTGCATGGAAGTGCATGGGAAATCTCTTTGGGTGTGTGTGTGTGATGTTGTACAGGAAGGAATGAATGGCAACTGCTACTGAATGAGCATGGAGGCTGATCACGCGTGGTAGAGGCAGCGCCGAATTATGATGAGGAATGGAGCTGCAATTATGAGTTGAGGCGGTTTGGAGATGTTGAAGAGATAAGCGATGGAAGGGGTCCTTAATTTCGGCAGAATAACCAGTAGAAGAGGAACATTAGAGATGGTGGTTGAGTGGAGAGATGCACAGATAGACAGGAAGAGAATTTTTGCTCTGGCTAGTCGTTGAATTTTTCCATTGCGCCAACGATTTAGCTGGGAAGTTGACAGAGTCTTGGAGGATCAGCCAAAAAGCTTTTGAGCTGAGGTGTGTTTGTCTGGTGAGGTATGCCTTGCAGCAAGGATATCTATACTCTCGGGATCCTTTATGAATGAAAGTATAAGCTCGGATTTGATGATCAGAGTCTGCTGGTCTTAAACAAGTGTAAGTGAGGTGTGAGAGAAGTGATCAGCAGTAGTAGGCAGCAGAGTTATGGATGAGCACAGAAGGAAAGATCAGAACATGTTGATTGGTCTTAGGATCGCAGAGACCTAGGTTCCGTGTGAGGACGTCAGATCATCCGCATGTTGTAGGGTCATACACCCTTTTTTTTTTTTTTGGTTACAATATACTCTATGTACATTAATTTTATCCAATCCTTTTCATTTAATCATTAGATCAAGATTAATTTTAATGCAAAGTGAACTGTGAATTCCAAAATATTATCGTGCAAATTTTAAAGTTTTTTGTGTTTAGAACAAGGCAATGATGTCATCAAAATTTTAACTTACTTTGTACTATGATACTTGTTATACATCACATTTTTTTTGATTAAAAGTGGTTCACCCTTAGTGTGCTTTCACCTTACACATAACTAAACTCAAAAATATTGTGTAATATTAGTTTGTTCAATTAATACGTAGTTCAAAATAAAGATTATGTAATATTAATTATGCATAATTGATCAAATGCAATAACTTGCCTAGAATATAAAATCATGTTTATACATTTTTAATAAAATTATATTTATGTACCTAAAGAACTTGAACGTGTTTAAAAGGAACAACATCTCAATTCAAATTCAAATTTTGTTTTAAAATGAGGTTGTTTGTTAAATTAAATTCCAATGTGGTTTCAAGAAAATTTTATTTATCTTTGGTCGAAAGACCTTAAAATTTGACCTAGCTTTGAACTTGTCTAAACAATAGAACTTGCCATTCTTTTTTGGTTATTTCTAACCATGACAAATATCTCAACCTAAAATTCAATAAAAAATTTTTAATCCAAATTTAACATTACCTAATTAAGGGGAATATGGCCATTAAAAGGCCTCACTCAAGAAGGAGAACCTGCCAATTCCCCTTATCCTCCTCATCCCTTATTCCAATGTCTAAGGCATGATTAAGGAATCCACCTTATTGATTCCCATATAGATAAGATCTTACCAAGTTATACAAAACCTCAACACCAAATTTCAAGGTATAAATCCATAACTTTGGAACATATTTCAAGGATTTTGATTACCAAGCCCAATTAATAACATGATGAATCACTATACTTGCATAAATGAAGGCGTTTCCTTCATGCACTACAAAGAAATATGAGTGCAATTCACTAAACATTTCACTAGGTTTGTAAATAAAATTTATAATAGGAAATGTGATCAAGAACAAGTGAATGATTGGTGAAATATGACTAGGGTTATTTGACCAAAGTCACTAGCTCAAAAGTGGCATGTAGTTCACTAACCTAAATCATTATGACACTTTAAAAGTGGAATAGGTTCATTCACCCTAGTCATTTCATCTTGCTTAAAATTATGTCACCATGCAAACACTATGTAATTATCATCTTTCACTACTACTAAACATAATTTACTATTGTGTGAAATGATTCACTATAATAAATAAGTTTCTTTTGGTGCTATTATTTTAAATACCTTACATTATTGTACCCTAGGCTTAACCTATTTTAATTTTGGATTTTTTGGTGCTTAGCTTAATGAATTTGATTAGTGAATTCATTTATTTGTAATAATTGGCCCCCATTCATTAAATGATTGGCAATTTTTTCCATGATAAATTTGTCCAACTTCATTCAAAATCTAATGAAACACAAAATGAATCTGCACACATATTGATGTAAAAGTACACATTTTATACACATGTACATTGTTCACATGTGAATTTTTATTTATTTTAAAATTTTAAAATATATTCATAATATGCTACTAAATTTCAAAAAATATGTATGTCATTGGCATCTAGTTAATTATTAATGAAGTTTTTTTTTTTTTTCACATGAGATATCCCACACCATTTCACCCCTTGTTATGCACTTGGTACTAAGGTTGTCATCAAGTCCATGCATCCATCACGACGTGACAAATGCATTTGGATGTAAATGCACCCCTGCGTCACATTAGTATAACGTCAACCTAGGGTCAATCTAGGTGAAAAACACTTTCAAGGTGCCTAGGGCATGTTTATGGGTGACAGAAACTAAACCCATTTCGGTTGTTGTAAACCCTATGCTGACTGATAAAATTTCAATTATTGTATCTTATGGCAACTAAAAAAACTTTTGTCATTGTGCCTTATGGTGACCAAAAAAATTTCAATCACCATTCGACACACCCCCACTATTTGATGGTGACCAAATTTTTTGGTTGCTAATGGACAGTGGGGATGTGTGAGATGGTGACTGAAAAAAAATTCGATTGCCATCCAACACACCCCCACCATCGGATGGCAACTAAAACTTTTCAATCACCACAAAAGGGGGGCGTGTCATATGTTTTTAAATAGGGCTTTCCAAAAGCATATGACATGCCCCTTTTGTTGGTGATTAAAAAATCTTGGTCACCATAAAAAAATGGCGATTTATCATATGGTGATCAAATTTTTTCAATCACCATCAAAGACACCCACACCATCGAATGGCAACTAAAAAATTTTGGTTGTGGAAAGGGTATAGGCCTTTGCTATCACTTTTCTTTTTCCTTTTTTTTCCCCTTTGCTTATTTTTATTGCCATTTCATGCCCTTCCCCCCATGCCTTTTGGGGCGATTGAATTTTTTTTGTCACCATCAAATAGTGGGGTGTATTGGATGACAATTGAAAAGATTAGGTTATCATCTGACATACTTTCATCATCAAATGGCAACTAAAGAATTTCAATCGCCATCCAACATCCAAACCATTAGATTGCAACCAAAATTCGCCCAGGAAGGAATATGGGGCATGAAATTATTATTTTTCCAAAATGATAACATAGGTCCACCACTTTCAATCGCCACCCGATGATGGGGGTATGTCAGATGGCGACTAAAAAATTTTGATCGCCAAAAAGGAAGGCAAGTGTAGTATCATTTTTGGAAAAAAAAAATCAAACCTCGCAATGTCATATTGGGTGACTAAAAAATTTCAGTCACCATCCGATCATGGGGGTGTGTTGGATGGTGACCAAAAAAATTCAATTGCCATCCAACACATCGGCATTATTCGATGCCAACTAAATGTTTTTAGTCGCTAGGAAAGGGAGCATGTCATATGTTTTTGGAAAGTTTTAGTCAATGACTTTTCCAAAAACATGTGACACGCCCTGTTTTGTGGCAATCACAAGGTTGGTGATCAAATTTTTTTTATTGTTGTAAGGTCAACGATTGAAATCTATTTTCAGCTGTCATTTGTAACGAAGGTTGCCCAAGTGTTAATAAAAATTCTCATGTGTCAATTACAAAATGACTGCATCACATCAGTTTTGACAACCTTACTTAGTACCATTGGAAAACCCTTGATGTGTAGGGGTCCATTAATGCATGGTTTCATAATTTTTTAATTTGTTATGCAAAAATTATTCAATATTTAAATAAATTAAATTAAAAATTCAATAAAATGAAATTTAACATTTGTAAGGAAATTAAATCATGATTTTGATATTATTGGAAAACCTTGATTGAACAAGATTTTATGGAGGTGAATTTGTAAATTTTAGACTTATCACTAATAGAAATCTTCAAATATATGACAAATTTATATTTAGTATTCCAATCACAAAAATAAATTAAAAATGATTAATGTTGAGAATTCAAGCTCAACTAGTTAAGTTTCATTAGTTACTGGAGTAGGAAAGTAACTAGGTTACTTTCACAAGGTTGAATTACTTTCTTTACTTATTTTAGTTTGGTTATTTGTGGTTTGGTCT
>Ga0209611_10001165_pt1 | contig 43728 bp, 38 predicted proteins | sample S1TSphgellanicum_3_FD_187693 | JGI IMG/M metagenome (GOLD analysis project Ga0209611, IMG submission 187693) | Host-associated microbial communities from peat moss isolated from Minnesota, USA - S1T2_Fc - Sphagnum magellanicum MG (SPAdes) (version 2) | ecosystem: Host-associated > Plants > Peat...
CATGGCGCCGCGCAACTTTGCCGTGAGGGGTAGCTTACCGACCCATTGCATCATGTCTCCGCCCGCGCTAGCTTCTTTGCGCCTGAAGCAGCCGCTGTGCGCCGTGGGGGCCCTGCAGCCAAGTCTCGAGGTCCGCTGCACCGATGGGCTCGCTGATCAGATAGCCCTGGGCGAAATCGCAGCGGTGGGTTTTCAAGAATTCCAGCTGCGCCGCCGTTTCCACGCCCTCGGCGATCACCTTGAGCTTCAATTCGCGCGCCATCGCGATGATCGCGGCACAGATTGCGGCCGCATCGCCGCCGAGGTGCAAATCCTTGACGAATGAACGGTCGATTTTGAGGGCATCCACGGTGAATTGCTGCAGGTAGCCGAGTGAGGAATACCCGGTGCCGAAGTCATCGATGGACAGCGTCAGGCCGGCGGCGCTCAAGCGCTTGAGGGCCCGCGTCGTCTCGTCGACGTTGCGCATCAACAGGCTCTCGGTGATCTCGAACTCGAGGAGGTGGGGCTTGATGCCGAACTGCCACATGGTGCGCAGCACGGAGTCGACGAAATCCTCCTTGGCGAATTGCTGCACCGAAACGTTGACGGCCACGCTCAAATGCCCGAGCCCCGCGCCCGACCAGGCCTTGAGCTGCTTGCAGGTTTCGCGAATCACCCAGTCGCCGAGCGGCACGATGATGCCGGATTCTTCCGCCACGGGAATGAACTTGTCCGGCGCGATCCAGCCGCGTTCGGCGTGATGCCAGCGCAGCAGCGCCTCCGCGCCCACCACCTTGCCGGTCGCGAGATCCATCTTGGGCTGGTAGAGCAGCCGGAAGGCGTCGGCTTCCAGGGCGCTGCGCAGGTCGCTCTCGAGCTCCATCCGGCTGAGCGAGCGAATGGCCATCGATTCGCCATAGAACGCGTGCCCGTTTCGTCCCTTATCCTTGGCTTGATACATGGCCATGTCGGCCTTGACCAGCAGGTCTTCGAGGTCGGCGCCGTCTTTGGGATAAAGGGCAATGCCGATGCTCGGCGTGATGACGAAGCGGTGTCCTTCGCAGTCGAAAGGTTCGCCGAGCGATTGCTGCAGGCGGTTGGCCACCGATTCGGCGTCGGACTCCGAGGCGATGTCGGTGAGCAATATGACGAACTCGTCGCCCCCCAACCTCGCGATGCGCACCGGCAGGCGCCTGCCGCGGTCGCCCGGCGAGGCCCGCGAGTCCGAGGCTCTCAGGCTCTGCTCGAGCCGTCGCGCAACGCTCTTCAGCAGCGCGTCCCCGACCGAGTGTCCGAGGTTGTCGTTGACGCGCTTGAAGCGGTCGAGGTCCAGATACAGCAATGCCACCGGCGACCGGCATTGATTCGCGCCGGCGAGCAGGCGCCCGGCTTCGCGGATGAACAGCTGGCGATTCGGCAGCCCCGTGAGCGTATCGTAATAGGCGAGATATTCTATGCGCTCCTCTGCACGCCGCCGCTCCGTGGCATCGCGGATGATGACCAGGAACGTGCCGTCCGCCTGCGGGCGCAAGCGTGCCTCGAATGCGCGCCGCTCCTCGCCGCAGCCGACCTCGAATTCGTGGGTCGTCAATTCGGGCGTGGTCGCCGCGGCGATCATCGACATCTGGGCCGCCTGCGCAATCTCGGTGGGCATGACGCTTTCGAGGCGCTTGCCGACGAGTCCTTCGCCGCTCGGCAAGCGTTTGCCGAAAAAGCTGTCGCCGTCCGCCTGTTGATCTCCGGCGATGTGCTCCAGGATTCTGCCGTCGCGCTCCACGATGTAAATCGAGTCGGGCATCGCCTGCAGCAGCGCCCGATTCCGAAGTTCGCTGGACCGCAGCGCGCGCATATTGTCGTGTGCCCGCAGCATGAAGCTGACGCGGTGCGGCAGCGTCGGCCACAAGACCGGCTTGTTCATGAAATCGTTCGCACCGACCTTGAAAGCTGTCGCGATGGATTCCGTATCGTTATGGCCGGTCACCATGATGATGGGAACATCGACACCGCCCGGCGTTTCGCGCAAGCGGGCGCATAGCTCGAAGCCGCTGGCCCCCGGCAGTTCCACATCCAGCAAAACCAAATCGGGTGCTTGCTCGGCAAACGATGCCAGCGCGGTTGACACGCTCGCGGCCACCGGGGCGCGAAAGCGCGCCTGTTCCAGGGTTTCGCTCGCCAGCAGGGCGAACACCGGATCGTCATCGACGATGAGCACACAGCGCCGACGGACGGTAGGGTGTTGTTCGCGGGCGGGCATGCCGCATGATAACTGGCACGCCGTGCGGCAATTTACCGCGACGCAGGTACTGAGAGCTTCATCACAGGCCCCATGGACGCGGGCCTGATTTCACTTAACGCGTATTCAGCGCGTCCATTTCGGCCTGCATGCGCTCTTTGTATTCATCGGACCAGTGGGCGCCGGTTTTCGGCTTGGCGGCTCTTTGCGGCTGGGGCAGGATCGGCTGCGCGAGGGGGAGAGTCTTGTTTTCTCTCGGCGATTTTCGTGCACCCGCCTTGAGCTTGAGCGTCACCCGTGATGATTTGGTGTCGGAGGAGGAATTCGAATTGTTCATGCGGTTGCTGGGCACCTATTGCGATGGCTTACGGACTTTCGTTCGACTACGGACTCTTGATGGGTTGGTTACCCGGGTCAAATTCCGCGCCATTGTACTAAATGTCGCGGGCGACGACGAAATGATGCGCCTCACAATCGTGTAAGAATTTGGCGGACGGGGAACCCGTTCGATTCAGGAGGCGCGTTCTGACGGGATTGCGGGATTCGGTCGCGCCACGGACTTGGGTAGATTGCCCCACGGCTTGCGCAGCGCCAGCAGCGCGTGGACTCCCGACATTGGCCGTGCGAGCAGGAATCCTTGTGCCTGAGTACAACCAAAATCGCGCAGCATCTGGAACTGTGCCTCGGTCTCCACACCCTGGGCGATCACCGCAATCTCATGCACTTCCGCAAGCTTGATCAACGACTTGACCAGTCCGGCGTCGTTCGCGGTCTTCGTCATGCGCTCGATCAGCGACCGGTCCAGTTTCAAGCGATCCGCCGGAATTTTCGCGAGATAGCGCAAGCTCGACGCGTCGTTCCCGGAAATGTTCAGCGCGATCCGCACGCCCGTCTGCTTCCATTTCCTCAGGCAGCGAATCGTGGCCTCGGGTTTCGCCAGCAGCGCGCTTTCGGCGATTTCCAATTCGAGCCGCGACGCGGCGAGGCCCGAGGCCTTGAGGATTCCGGCAACCACCGCGGCAAAGCTCTCCGTGATCTGCAGATTCGAGACGTTGACGGATACGATCAAGGACTCGAGATCGCGTCCGCGCCAGACGGCGGTGCGCTCACACGCGCTCTTGAGGACGTGAGCACCAAGAGTGTCGATCATGCCCGCCCGTTCGGCGACCGGGATGAACTCCGCCGGCGCGATCACGTCGCCGTTGGTCAGAAACCACCGCGCAAAGGCCTGCACCCCACAGCCGCGGCCCGTCTGCAATTCATATTGTGGCTGGTAATGCACGCCGATCGTTTGCCGGTGGAGGGCATTCTTCAAACCCGCATCGACCGTAGACGCGGGCCGTTGGGCCGCTACCGGATTGGCCGCACCAGGGTCGGCGGAGCGCCCCGCCGCGCGGCGCTCACCACGGACATTGACGACCGCATCCGATGGATGACAAGGGTCGGGCAGAATCACGAGGACATCGTCCGCGCCGACGCGCGCGACCATCCCGCAGCCGACCGCTCCGGATCGCAGCTCACCGGCGATGATCTCGAGCACCGCATCGCCCATGGCCTGTCCGCATGACTGGTTCATCAGCCGCAAACCCGATAGATCGAGGGCCGCGACCGGCAACGCGGCCTGCTCATCCGGCGCCCGCGCCAGAATACGCACCGCGAGCTCGCTGGTGTGCACCGGAGAGGGCAGCGCGGTCGCCGCATCGAAGAAGCCGAGACGATGCAGCCGGCGCCCTTTCGATGCGAAATCGTATGCGATGCCGAGCAGCGTACCGAGATGCCGGTCGGCCGATCCACCGAGGATATGGCACGCTCGGGCATTCGCGTGAGTAATCCAGCCGGCGCCGTCGCTGAGCACCACCGCATCGCGACTCGTGTCCAGAATCGCCGGCAGCGGCGTGGGCCACGGGGCGGCCGGCGCGGCGCGCTCGTTCACGTCGGCGTCCGCGTTAGCTTTGCCATTGGCATTGGCATTGGCCTCGGAATTGGCGTTCGCGTCGACCGCCCGGCCCCGCGGCGCGGCGGTCGGCACCGCCGCCGGCGCCGGCGCCGGCAACTCGGCAACCTCGCAGAGCGACTCTGCTTCGCCCACTTCGGCGATCAAGAGCTCGGGAGCCTGCGGCGACAAGAGCTGCAAGAGTTCGAGCGCGGCGTCGCGGCTACCCGGCATCTCTTCGGCGCAAAACACGATCCCGGGGTTGAAGTCCTGCGCAACCTTGCGCAGATCGCATTCCGACGCCACGGTACGCCACGCGAATTCGCGCGCGTGCTTCTTCTTCAGACGGCGCGAGATGCAATGCTGTGCATCCCGACGTTCAACGACGAGCACTTTGACTGAATGGTTCAAATTCAACCCTTGCGCAACGCTTGGCGGCGATGATCGTAGTCTATAGATGCCGTTTCATCCGCGTCCCCGAGGCGACATAACGCTCGAAGATTTGCTTGTATGTCAAAGGCATGCCGGCTCATCGCGGGTCATCGCTAACTCACCTGAACGCGGTTTCGCCCCAGCGATTTGGCCCGATATAGCGCCGAATCGGCATCGGCGATGAGCCGGTCGGCGACCGCCTTCAAATCCGTTTCGTGACGTCCGGGGGCGACCGTCGCGACGCCGACCGAAACGGTCAAATTACGCTCGATCTGCGCGGTGAGCGCAAACGGCTCGGCCGCGATACCGTCGCGAATCCGCTCCGCCAGCGTCGCCGCCTCCGCGGAACTCGCGGCGGGCAAGAGGATCGCAAATTCATCGCCGCCGAAGCGTGCGGCCGTGTCCATGCTGCGAATCTGTTGTTCGACGCGGTGCGCAATCTCCTTCAGCGCATTGTCGCCGGCCAGATGACCGTACCCGTCGTTGATGCTCTTGAAGCGATCGATGTCGATCATCAGGCAAGCGATGGTGCCGGCGCTGCGCTGCGCGCGCGCCAATTCTTCCTTCAAACGCTGCTGCAAATAGCGTCTATTGTGCCAACCGGTCAAAAAGTCGGTGATGCCGGCGCGCAGCAGCCGGGTGCGGTTGACCGCATTCTCGATGCAAACGGCGGCGACGGCGCCCAGATGCCCCAGAAAATCGGTCCCATGGTGGCGGGTGAAACGGGTCGGATCGCGGCTGCCGAAGCACAAGGCCCCGGTCGCCCGGTCCTTGCGCGGCAGCGGCACCAGAGCCGCGCTCTGCAGATGGGGTGTTTCCGGAAACAGCAGCTGATGATCCGCCCCGTTGAAGGGACCGAGCCAGGGCTTGTGCAGCGCGGCCAACTGGGGCGCCAGACTGATCAACGAGTCGACGAAGAAAATCTGTTTGAATTCCTCCGGCCGGTCGCCACCGGCCACCAACAGGTGCCGGATCTCATGCTGAGGGTCGAGCAGCACGACGCTCACCGCATCGAGCCCATAGGACTCCCGCAGACCGTCGACCATGGCGCGCAGCAGCTGCGCCAGGCTATCGGCGCGCAACAGCGACAGCTCGCGCGCCTGGGTGCGCTTCAAGATCAACTCGTTGTTCGCCGCCTCCGCGGTCAATGCCCTGAGGCGCTGCTTGAGTTCCTCGTTTTCCCGAACCACGTCATTGTCGTCCGGCATGCTCATGATTACCGCCTTACCGCCATCAGCTCGCGCGCGCGGCTGCGCGCACATCGAAATACGCCCGACCGCGGTTCATCAGGGCGGTGAATTCGCCGGCGTTCTTCGACTTGACCGCGGCCGACAGGCGCGTCACGGCCTGCTGCAGCGCGAGCAGCGACTCGGCGCCATACTCGTTCAAACTCTGGATCTCGAAATACAGGTCGGGGCTCTCGGCCGCAACCCGGCTCGCCACATCGAGCTGCGCGTCGAAAGTGGTGCTCGACAGCTTCGCCAACCGCGGCGCGGCTTCGCCGCTCTCGGCGAGGACGGTGAAGAAGGCGATGTTGAGCGCGTGCGAAAGCCCGAGGACGTAGGCGATCAGCCGATCGTGTTCATCGAGACTCATGACCACCTGTTCCGCCATGGTCGGCGCGAACAGTTCCTGAGCCTCCGCCAGCGCGTCGGCATTCCCCAGATCGATGAAGATCACATGCCGTCCCGACAGCAATTCCGTGTCCGGACCGAACATCGGGTGCAGCGAGGTCACCCGGCATCCGGCCCGCACCAGGGCATCGAGGCCGGCACGCAGCGGCGTCTTCAGCGAACCTAAGTCGAATATCAGGCCGCGGGGCGCCCGCTGGGCCAGCAATTCGAGCAACGGCGTCGTCGCGCTCAAGGGAGTCGCGAGCACGATCAGGTCGAAATCCAAGGGATCGTTGCGCCAATCGGCGAGCGCATCGAACCCGGGCAGTGCGCCCATGGGATCGGCGATGGCGACCCGAAAACCCTGTGAGGCGAGAAATTCCGCAAACCAGCCGCCCATCTTGCCCCGGCCGCCGATGACCAGCGCGCGCTTGCCGCTGCCGTGCGCCTGGGCCGCCACGCGCGCCTGCTCCTGGGTGGCGAGCGAGGATTGAATGAGTTGCCTCAGCAAGGATTCCGCCAGGTCCGGCGAGACGCCCAGCCGCTCAGCGTGGGTGCGGCCCCGCAAGATCACCTCGCGCTCGCGCCCGAAGTCGCGGGTGGCGCGTCCGGTCGCCCGTTTGACCGCCGCGACCTGTCGGCTCAAGGCCTGTCGTCGCGCAACCAGTTCCACGAGCCGTCCGTCGAGTTCCGTCAACTCGGTCCGCAATTCTTCCAAATTCATGTGCAAAAATATCCCTAGAAGCCAGATTCCCGCCGCTCCGTTTTACGGGCTACCAACGGCTACCGCAAGCGTGACGGCACGGCTAACATCCTCCTATGAAGCCACACTGGACCGAGACCTTACCCGACCCCTTGCCGCCGAATCCGCTCGAACTGGCCTCCCAGTGGCTGGAACAGGCCCGGCAAGACGCCGCCCAGCCCAATCCGAACGCCATGGTGCTGGCCACGGTCGATGCGCGGGGCTACCCGTCCGCGCGCGTCGTGCTGTGCAAGAAAATTGCCCCGGAGCCCGGCTGTATCGAGTTCTACACCAACTACCGATCGCGCAAGGGGCGGGAATTGTCGGCCAACCCCCGCGCCGCGGTGGTGTTTCATTGGGATCACCGCCACCGCCAGGTGCGCGCCGAAGGGCGAGTCGAAACGCTCTCCGAAGCCGAAAACGATGCGTATTTCAGCACCCGAGCCTGGCAGAGCCGACTGGGCGCCTGGGCCAGCGAACAGAGCCGGCCCGTCGAATCGCGGCAAGCGCTCGCGCAAGCCGTCGCTGCCGCGGCGCGCCGATTCGGCATTCCCTACGAGGGTCCCGGAAGCCCTGAGCCGAGCGAGGTCCTGGTGGATGTGCCGCGACCCGCGAATTGGGGTGGTTTTCGGTTGCACGCGGAGGCCGTGGAACTGTGGGTGGAGGGCGAGTTTCGCATCCACGACCGCGCCCGCTGGACCAGGGATTTGAGCGAGCCGGGCGGCCAATCGGGCGCCGCCGCGGGCGCCACGCAGTGGTCGGTCACGCGCTTGCAGCCCTAGTACTGCGGCCACAGCACGTGAATTCGAATGATCGCCTGAGGGGGCGCCCGCAGCCTGCTGCAGGTAACGGGAGCAGTTGCCTGCAGGCTGCAGGCGCCCCCTCAGGCTATTGACGTTTAGCAGCTGTAGCTAAGTACTAAGACGCCGACTAGCGGTACCGCGCCATCAGCTTGTCGAGCGCGGCGCGGCCCGGCGACAGTTTTTCATACGGGATGCTGTTCAGCGGCGCGGCCGGGGTGCGATTGACCGAGTGAAACTCCGTGGCAGCGGTCTCATCGATGTGGATCAGCCCCGTCACATATTCGTTCTGCGCCAGCTTGGTTTCGATGTAGTGGTACGCGGCGGCGCGATCCGTCGGATCGTAGGCCGGATCGAGTTTGCGCAATACGACCCGGCTGCCGTCGTGCAAACTCACCGGGATCGCCTCGCCCGCCGGATAATCGACCGCTATCTCCGCCGCCCGCGGCACGAAGTCCGCCTCGACAGCCGCATGATAGTGCTCACGCGTAAAGGTGTAGCTCTTGGTCGAGCCCTCGTGATCGTTGAAGGTCACGCAAGGCGACAGCACATCGATCAGTGCGAACCCGTTGTGGCGCAATCCCGCCTGGATGAGAGGCACGAGCTGCGCCTTGTCGCCGGAAAAACTCCGCGCCACGAAGGTCGCCCCCAAGTTGAGCGCCAGCAGCACCGGGTCGATGGGCGGCGAGGAGTTGACCTCGCCGCGCTTCGCCTTGGTGCCGATATCGGCGGACGCCGAGAATTGGCCCTTGGTCAGCCCATAGACGCCGTTGTTTTCGATCAGATACAGCATGTTCACGTTGCGGCGGATGACGTGGACCAATTGACCGATCCCGATCGACAACGAATCGCCGTCGCCGGACACCCCGATATACGTGAGCCCGCGATTCGCCGCGTTCGCGCCGCTCGCGATCGAGGGCATCCGGCCGTGCACGGCATTGAAGCCGTGTGAACCGCTGACGAAATAGGCCGTCGTCTTCGATGAGCAGCCGATGCCGGAGAGTTTCACCAGCTGTTCCGGCTGCATCGACAGGCCCCAGCACGCCTCCACCACGGCGGCGGTCACTGAATCGTGTCCGCAGCCCGCGCACAGGGTCGACATGCTGCCTTCGTATTGCCGGCGCGTCAGTCCCAAGTCATTGATCGGCAGCGAAGGGTGGGCGACTTTCGGTTTGTTGATGTATGACATGTGAATCTCGGATGCAGTGGGTGTGACCGCTTACTTGCGCGGTACCGCCGACAGCCGCGGCGCCTCTTCGAGCTTGGCGCGGATGCCGTCGACGATGGGTTGGGCCGACATCGGCAAACCGCTGTAGCTCAAGATCGAATGCAGCTTCGCTTTCTCGACCGCGGTTTCGAGCGTCAGCAGCGACTTCAACTGCGCGTCGCGATTTTGTTCGACCACGAAAATGGTCGAATGCGCCTTCAAGAAAGCTTCGACGTCGTTATTGAAAGGGAACGCCCGCACGCGCAGGTAGTCGACCGGTATCTTCTGCCGCTCGAGCACGTCGAGCGCCTCGCGTATCGCGCCGTCGCAGCTGCCGACGCTCACGATACCGACCTCATTGCCGCCCGCCGTGGTCACCGGCTTCGGCAAATACTTCGGCGCGCCGGCGAACTTTCGCTTCAAGCGATCGAGCACCAACTGGTATTCGATCGAATCCTCTGTATACGCGCCGTATTGGTTGTGGCCCGAACCGCGGGTGAAATACGCGCCCTTGGGGTTCGTACCCGGCAGGGTCCGATAGGGAATCGCATCGTCGTCTCGATCCACGTAGCGATAAAATTTCTCGAGCTTCGACAGCTCCTCGGAGGACAGCATCTTGCCCCGGTCTGGACGATAGGCATCGTCCCAGTCGAGGTCCGGGCACATCCAGTCGTTCATGCCGATATCGAGATCCGAGAGCACGAACACCGGCGTCTGCAAGCGTTCCGCGATGTCGAAGGCCTGCACCGCCATGTAAAAACACTCTTCGGGATTCGCCGGAAACAAGAGTACATGCCGCGTGTCGCCGTGCGACGCGTAGGCGCATAGCATGATGTCCGACTGCTGGGTGCGCGTCGGCATGCCGGTGGAAGGCCCGACCCGCTGCACGTCGAAGATGACGCATGGCACTTCCGCGTAATAGGCGAGGCCCACGAATTCGTTCATCAGGGAAATGCCCGGACCGCTGGTCGGCGTGAACGCGCGCGCGCCGTTCCACGACGCACCGAGCACCATGCCGACGGCGGCCAGTTCGTCCTCGGCCTGTAGAATCGCAAAGTTGCGCTCGCCGGTGTCGGGGTCGACGCGATAACGCTCGCAAAAGCCCTTGAATGCATCCATCAGCGAGGTGGACGGCGTGATCGGATACCAGGCGCCGACCGTTGCGCCGGCGTACACGCACCCCAAGCCCGCGGCCGTGTTGCCGTCGATCATGATGTGGCCGCGCGTCTTGTCCATGTGCTCCACCCGCAGCGGCAGCGGCGACGTCAAATGCGTTTTGACGTAGTCGTACCCGAGCCGCAGCGCCCGGGTATTGGACTCGAGCAACTTCGGCTTCTTGGCGTAGCTCTCGCCGAGGAGCGTGCTGATGATCTCCAGGTCCACGTCGATCAAGGCGGCGAGCACGCCCGCATACGCGATGTTCTTCAAGAGAATGCGGTTCCGTACCCCGTCGAAATTTTCATTCACCAGTTTGGCGAGCGGCACGGGGATCACCGTGATGTCACCCCGCTGCAGCAGCGAACTGCGCGGCCAGGTCGAGTCGTAGATCAAGTATCCGCCGGACGCGAGTTCGCGCACGTCCTTCGCATACGTTTCAGCGTTCATCGCCACCATGATGTCGACCTGGGTGGCACGTGCCGCGTAGGCATCGCGCGTCACGCGGATCTCATACCACGTGGGCAGACCCTGGATGTTCGACGGAAAGTAGTTCTTGCCGGTCACCGGCACGCCCATGCGGAAGATCGCCTTCATGATCAGCGAATTGGCGCTGGCGGAGCCGGTGCCGTTCACGTTGGCGAACTTCACCACGAAATCGTTCACCTTGCCGGCGCCCGGAATCAGGCTGGGCATACGCCGGCCTCCTCATCGATCGCGCGCGGAATGTGAAACGTCGATTTCTGCATGTCCCAGGCGGCGGTCGGGCAGCGTTCCGCGCACAAACCGCAATGCACGCAGACATCCTCGTCCTTGACCATGACCCGTGCCGTTTGCGGCAGCGGCGCCGACACATACAGGGCCTGCGAGCGATTCTTGGCCGGCGCGGTGAGGCGGGCGCGCAATTCGGCCTCCGTGCCGTTGGGCGTGATCGTGAGACAGTCGACCGGACAAATGTCTATGCACGCATCGCATTCGATGCACAGCTTCGCCGCGAATACCGTCTGGACATCGCAATTCAAGCAGCGCTGTACTTCGACCGCCGCCTCCTCGGCCGTGAACCCGAGCTCCACTTCGATGTTGATCTTCTTGAACCGCTCGATCAGCCCCACATGCGGCACGAGGCGCCGCTGCACGCCGTTGTATTCGTTCTTGTAGGCCCACTCGTGCATGCCCATCTTGCGGCTGGATAACGTGACCCCGCGCGCCATGCGCTGCTCGACCGGCTCGTCCTGGCAGTGTTTATGAATCGAAATGGCGGCCTGATGGCCATGCTCGACCGCCCAGATGATGTTCTTGGGGCCGAATGCCGCGTCGCCGCCGAAGAACACCTGCGGCAGAGTGGATTGAAACGTGATCTTGTCGACCTTGGGCACATTCCACTCATCGAATTCGATGCCGATGTCCTTCTCGATCCACGGAAAGGCGTTCTCCTGACCGATGGCGAGAATCACATCATCGCAGGGAACGAAGACCTCGCCGAGCGAACGCGTCGCCTTGATGTCGCCGTTCTCGATGTCGTATTCCAGCTGCTCGAACATCATGCCGGTCAGGCGCCCCGCATCGGTGACGAATGACTTGGGAGCGTGGTTGACGACGATTTCGACGTGTTCGTGCTCGGCATCCTCCAGCTCCCACTCGGACGCCTTGAAGAATTGGCGCGGCTTGCGCGCCATGACCTTCACGTGCTTGGCACCGAGCCTGAGCGAGCTGCGGCAGCAATCCATCGCCGTATTGCCGACGCCGATGATCAAGACACGCTCGCCCACCCTTTCGACATGGCCGAAGGCGACGGACTCGAGCCAGGTGATGCCGATGTGGATGCGATCCGTATCGTGGCGACCCGGCAGCTCGAGTTCCTTTCCCTTGGGCGCGCCTGAGCCCACGAACACGGCGTCGAATTTTTCACCATCGAGCAGCCGGCGCATGCTCTTGACCGGCGAATTCAGGCGCAAGTCCGCACCCATCTCGACGATGTAGCCGATCTCCTCATCGAGCACCTTGGCCGGCAGTCGGAACGCCGGAATATTGGTGCGCATCAAACCGCCCGGCACCGCGAATTGTTCGAATATCGTGACCTCGTAACCCAAGGGCAGCAGGTCATTGGCGACGGTGAGCGAGGCCGGCCCCGCGCCGATACAGGCGATGCGTTTGCCGTTTTTCTCGCGTGGCGCCTTGGGCAGCCGTGCGGTGATGTCGTCGCGATGATCGGCGGCAACGCGCTTCAGGCGGCAGATGGCGACCGGCTTCTCCTCGATTCGGCCGCGGCGGCAAGCGGGCTCGCACGGCCGGTCGCAGACCCGCCCTAAGATGCCCGGGAACACGTTGGATTCGCGATTCACCATGTAGGCGTCGGTGAACTCACCCTGGGCGATCAGGCGGATATACTCGGGCACGTCGGTGTGCGCGGGACAGGCCCATTGGCAATCTACTACGCGATGAAAATAATCAGGTTTCGAAGTATCGGTCGGCTCCATGATTCCTCTAAATCGACGCCCCTTAAGCCTAGCTGCACAGTATAACGGCCTTGGGCAGGTAATGCGGGCACGGGCACACAATTGGTGCATGGACAGTAAATGGCCATTGCATGCCGCATTTCGCCCGAGTACGGCGCTCTTGACCCAGCTGACAGGTATCCGACGCATAGGTATTCGGCTGACGGGTATATTGGGCCGCTAGACCCATTATGTTGAGACTGCGCCCATGAACCTCATTCAAGGACAGGAAGCGAGCTGCCCGCATTGCGGGGAACCGATCGAGCTGACTCTCGACCTATCGGTTGCCGAGCAGTCGTATATCGAGGATTGCCCCGTCTGCTGCAAACCGATGGCGGTGTCCTACGCGGCCACCGACGGGGACGTCACCGAGTTCAGCGTCGAGGCTACCGATTGAAGCCATCCCGCGGCTCGGCGCCATCCCGCGGCTCGGCGCCATGGGGCGGCACATTCAAGGCGCTGCGTGTCGCCATTCTGCTGTTGATATTGCTGGTCGTCGCGGTCACGACTTGGCAGGAGCGCTATCTCAGCACTCGCTGGCACGACCCGCTGTATGTCGCGATCTACCCCATCGCCGCCGACGATAGCCCGGTCACGAAGGCCTACCTCGCCGCTCTCGATGGCGAACGTTTCAAACCCATCGATCGGTTCTTCGTGCGCGAGGCCGAGCGTTATCATCTGGATGCACGCGAGCCGATCAAGACGCGTCTGCGGCCGCAACTCGATGACCGGCCGCCGCAGCGCGCACCGGATGCCGGCCTGTTCGCGACCGCCCTGTGGAGCTTGCGGCTGCGTTTTTGGGCATGGCGCGTCAGTGGTCACGCGCACGACCCGGAGGACATTCGCATTTTCGTGCTGTATCACGACCCTGCGCTGACGCCCACGGTACCTCACTCCTTGGGTCTCACCAAGGGACTCATCGGCGTGGTGTACGCCTTCGCCGCGCCCGTCATGGACGGCGAAAACGATGTGGTGATCGCCCACGAATTACTGCACACGGTGGGCGCCACCGACAAGTACAACCCCGCCGATGACTCGCCGACGTTCCCCGACGGCTACGGCGATCCCGCGCAGGATCCTCTTTATCCGCAGCGCGACGCCGAATTGATGGCGGGCCGGCGCGTGCTGGCCCCGGGCCACTTACAACAAGCGGTGAGTCTCGATGAAGTGGTCATCGGACCCGCCACCGCCCTCGAAATACGCTGGCCGCAACATGTTCGCTGACGCTCGGTCGCCACCGCCGAAAGTGACGCCAAACGAGCCAGGTACGGCCAACGAGCCAGCTGCGCCCAACGACGCGCCGCCGCCACTGCTCGAATGTCGCGGGCTCGATGTCCGTATCGAATCACGCACCTTGGTCGCCGGTCTCAACCTTCAGGTGCGCGGCGGTCGGGTGCTGGCGATTCTCGGGCCCAACGGCTCGGGCAAGAGCCTCTCCCTGCATACCTTCGCCGGACTTCGCGCGCCCACAGCGGGGAAGCTATTGATTGCCGGACACCCCATCAGCGAATGGCCGCGGCGCAATCTCGCCCGCGAACTCGCGTTCCTGCCGCAAAATGTCGAAGACCCGTTCCCGGCAACCGTGCTCGAGGTCGTTCTGCTCGGTCGTCACCCGCATATCCCGCGCTGGCAATGGGAATCGGCTCGCGATCTCGCCATCGCCTCCGAGTCGCTCTTTGCCGTGGGACTGAAAGGCTACGAGGAGCGCAGTGTCTTTACGCTCTCGGGCGGCGAGCGGCGCCGCGCCGCGTTGGCGGCGGTGCTCGCTCAAACGCCGCGGATCTTCCTGCTCGATGAGCCGACCAATCAACTCGATCCGAACCATCAACTCGAGGCGCTGCAGCTCCTGCGCGCGCGCGCCGATGCGGGAGCCGCCGTGATCGTCACCTTGCACGATCCGAACCTCGCCGCGCGCTTTGCCGATGACGCGCTGCTGCTCGATGGGGACGGCCGATGGCGATACGGGGGCGTTGCCGATATTCTCACCGCCCAGCATCTGTCCGAGTTATACGCGACCCGCTTCGAGGCCGCAGACTTGGGCGGACGGCGCGTGTTCTTTCAATCCTGATCCGGCAACCGGCTGCGGCGTCTTTGTCGCGGACTCATGCCTGCAACGCGGCGAGCACCGGCGCATGCAGCGTTCCGTTGGTGGCCAGTACCGAGGTCGAGTGCAGCGTGATCGGCGCCCCTTCCAAATCGGTGAATCGTCCCCCCGCCTCGGTGACGATCGCCACACAAGCCGCGATGTCGAGAATATTCACATCCGTTTCGATCACCGCGTCGATCTTGCCGTTCGCGAGCAGGTGATAGTGAAGGAAATCGCCGTAGCCGCGGATCCGGTTGACCCGCGCGACCAGTTCGCCATACCGCGTCCAATTCGGCCCGGAGGCGAGAGATTTCAGGTTGCCCGACGATAGCGCCGCAGACTCGAGAGTCGCCACTTCGCTCACCGTCATGGGATTGCCGTTAAGATGCGCCCCGCAACCCCGTTCGGCGTAGGCGAGTTCACCGTATACCGGAGCGCTCGACACTCCGAGCACGATTTCCCCGCCGCGCATGAGCGCGATTTGAGTGGAAAACATGGCGTACTCGCGCACGAATGCCTTGGTGCCGTCGATGGGGTCGACCAGCCACACGCACTCCGCGCCCTCATCACGGGACCCAGTTTCCTCGCCGTAAAATCCATAGGTCGGAAAGCGCGCTTCCAAGATCTTGCGAATCGCCATTTCGCAACGCACATCGGCTTCGGTCACCGGCGATTTGTCGGCTTTGATGCGAACTTCGAGGTTGCGCTGATACAACGAGCGCGCGATGCCCGCGGCCTGCTCCGCCGCGTCCAGGGCCGCCTGCAGTTCGGGTGACGGATTCACGACCGCCAGCTTAGCAAACGATGTGCTACCTTCGCACCCGGGCGAAGGGCCCTCTGACCTGCGTGCATCAATGGGCAATCGGTTGAGTAAGATTTATACGCGCACCGGCGACGATGGCAGTACCGGCCTCGGCGATGGCTCGCGCGTGCCCAAAGACGGCCTGCGCGTCGAAGCCTTCGGCACCGTCGATGAAGCCAACAGCGCCATCGGCGTGGTGCTCTGCACCTCGGCGTTGCCGCCACCGGTCGCACGCTGTCTCACGGAGGTACAACACGACTTATTCGACTTGGGCGGCGAGCTCTGCATTCCCGGCCATCGCATGATCCAAGCGTCTCACATCGAACGCCTGGAGCGGGAATTGGAGGGATTCAATGAGTCCCTGCCGCCCCTCAAGGAGTTCATCCTGCCGGGCGGCGGACCCGCCGCCGCGGCCTGCCACGTCGCCCGGACCGTGTGCCGGCGCGCGGAGCGCCGCTGCTGGTCACTCGCCCGCGTCGAAACGGTGGCTCCTGAAGCTTTGCAATACCTGAATCGACTGTCCGATCTCTTGTTCGTGCTAGCCCGCGTACTCGCGCGCCACGAACACGGCAGCGAAGTGTTCTGGAGACGCGCCAAAGAACCGTAGTGCCGCGTCGAGCCGAGCACTCGAACCGTCACGTCAATCGGCCACGTCTAACGCCCACAGGCCTTTCGACCAGGTCAATTCAACGGCCCGAAGTTCCCCGCCGCGCCGCATCGATCAGCCGCCGCGCCCGTTCCCAATCGAATGCCGGCCCCGGATCGGTCTTGCGCCCGGGCGCGATATCGCTGTGGCCGACCATCCGCTCCGGGGAGAGCTGCGGATACGCGGCGCACAACGCGGCCACCACCTCGGCGAGCGCAGTGTACTGCGCCGATTCGTACGGGAGAGTGTCGGTGCCTTCGAGTTCCACGCCGACCGAAAAGTCGTTGCAGGCTTCCCGGCCGTCGTAACTCGACCTGCCGGCGTGCCAGGCGCGCTCCGTGAATTTGACGTACTGCGTGAGTGCGCCGTCGCGACTGATGACGAGATGCGAGGATACTCGCAGTGTCCCCACTGCGGCGAAATATGGATGCGCGTCCGGCGGCAAGGTGTTGGTGAACAGCCGATCGATCCACGGCCCGCCGAAGTCGCCGGGCGGCAAGCTGATGCCGTGAACCACGATCAGATCCGCGTCCACCCCCGGAGGGCGGGAGTCGTAGTTCGGCGAGGCGACTTGACGGGCGCCGAGCATCAGCCCGCTGTCGAGGTCGACCTGCAAGTCCGCGTCCCCAAGGTAACCGGTACTCCCGCAAGCATATGCGACAATCGCGCGGCTATGCATGTCATCCGTCCCAATGACCTCTATATTAGCTCGATCGCGGCTGGCGGCTGTGGCGCCGACACTCGTCCTGTCGAGTCATCGTCGTGCGGCTGACACGGGTCTACGTCGATGCCGTGCTCACTGCCGGGAGCGTGGTCGAATTGTCGCGCGATACGGCCTCGCACTTGGCGAAAGTGCTGCGTGCCCGCGACGGCGACGAACTCGTGCTGTTCAACGGCGACGGGCGAGAATTCCACGGGGCGATCGAAAGCGTGCGTGGGTCGCGGGTACTGGCTTCCGTGGGTGCTGGCCGGCTGGTGGATCGGGAATCTCCATTGCCGGTGACTCTGGTGCAATGCGTACCGCGCGGCGACCGGATGGACTTGATCGTACAAAAGGCGACCGAACTGGGCGTGTCTCGCATCGTGCCGATCCTGAGTCAACGTAGTGTCGTCAGGCTCGATGCCCGCCAGGCGGAATCGAAATCCGCGCATTGGCGCGCCGTGGCGGTGAGCGCGTGCGAGCAATGCGGCCGTAATCGTTTGCCGGTCATCGACGCGGCACGGCCGCTGCTCCACTACCTCGGAGATTCGGCGCCCAGTGACGGGCTACGGCTGGTATTCGAGCCGGACCGGGAGCCGCTGGAGCGCGACGCGGGCGAGGTGAGGCATGGATCGTGGCACACGGCGGAAATAGCCATCGGACCGGAAGGCGGCTTCGGATCCGACGAACTCGAGGCATTTCGCGTGGCGGGGTTTTGTCGTGTAGGTTTGGGGCCGCGAGTCTTGCGCACCGAAACCGCGGCGATCGCCGCCTTGGTCTGGCTGCAAACCCGCTTCGGCGACATGCAAGAGTTCCACGCTGGCACGTCGCGAACCACCGACGCTTGAATGCCCGCGCGTACGTGATTTAATCCGGTGGGTCATGCTCATGAAATCCGCTCCTGTACCCGCCTGGTTTCTGGCAGCGCTGCTGGCCGGCTGCGGGGGCGGTGGACACGACGCGTCCGCGCCGGCATCGGCACCGACACCCCCGCCATCGTCGACGTCGGGGACCGCACCCTCGATTACCGCACAACCCTCGAACGCGAGCGTGTCGTTGGGACAAACCGCGACTTTCTCGGTGACCGCCGCCGGAACCGCGCCCCTGACCTATCAGTGGCAAAAGGGCGCCGCGCCGATCGCCGGCGCCACCGCGTACAACTACACGACTCCCGCCACGACCGCCGGCGACAACGGCAGCACGTTTCTGGTGGTGGTCTCGAATGCCTCCGGCAAAGTGACGAGCAACGCCGCGACGCTCACCGTCGCCACCCCGGCGCCGGCCCCCGCCGGGACCGACGTGGTGACCTACAAGAATGATCCGTATCGCAGCGGGCAAAATCTCACCGAGTCCACCCTCACCCTCGCGAACGTGGCGTCCTCGACCTTCGGTTTGTTGCGGAACCTCATCGTGGACGGCAAAGTCGATGCTCAGCCCTTGTATCTGTCGCAGTTCGGCTTGCTCGGAGGAACACACAATGTCGTGTTCGCCGCCACCGAGCATGACTCCGTGTACGCCTTCGACGCGGATACCGGCGCCGTGCTGTGGCAGGTCTCGCTGCTGGCGGCGGGCGAGACCACGAGCGACGCGCACGGATGCAATCAAGTGGTTCCGGAAATCGGCATCACGTCCACCCCGGTCATCGACCGCAAGGCGGGCGCGCACGGCACGCTGTTCGTCGTCGCCATGTCGAAAGACTCCGCCTCGAACTATCACCAGCGCCTGCATGCGCTCGATCTCACCACTGGGGCCGAATTGCTGAACGGCCCGGCGGAGATTTCCGCCACGTACCCTGCCGCCGGCGGGGCCACCGACACCTTCAGCGCCGGCCAGTACGAGGAACGGGCGGCGCTCCTGTTGACCAACGGCACGCTCTACACGAGTTGGACCTCGCATTGCGACGTCGCGCCCTACTCCGGGTGGATCATCGCCTACTCGGAGAGCACCCTCGCCCGCGGCGCGGTGCTCAATGTGGCTCCGAACAGCGGCGCCGGACCGGCGATCTGGATGGCCGGCGGCGGACCGGCTGTCGATTCGGCCGGCAATCTCTACCTGCTGACGGCCAATGGCGCATTCGAGACCACCGTCGATGCGAACGGCTTCCCCAATCAACAGGACTACGGCAACTCGTTCTTGAAAATCTCGACCGCCGGCGGGGCGCTCAATGTCACCGATTACTTCGCGATGTATAACGAAGTAGCCGAGTCCAACGCCGATGAGGATTTGGGTTCGGGCGGGGCGATGCTCCTGCCCGATATGACCGACTCCAGCAACACCGTCCGGCATCTGGTGGTCGGCGCCGGCAAGGACGGCAACATCTATCTGGTCGATCGCGATTCCATGGGCAAGTTCAACGCGTCCCGCAACAACATTTACCAGCAGCTGAGCGGCGCCCTGCCCGGCGGCATTTTCTCCACGCCCGCGTATTTCAACGGCACCGTGTACTACGGCGATGTAGGCGCCACCCTGAAAGCGTTCACCGTGACGAGCGCCAAGCTCGTCGCAACCCCGCAGTCGCAGAGTGCGTCGCAGTTCGCCTTTCCGGGAACGGCGCCGAGCGTGTCCGCCAACGGCACCTCAAACGCGATCGTTTGGGCGCATGAGAATGCGAGCCCCGCCGTGCTGCACGCCTACGACGCCGGCAATCTTGCCCATGAGCTCTACAACAGCACCCAGGCCGCCGCCAATCGAGATCACTTCGGCACCGGCAACAAATTCATCACACCCACCGTCGCCGACGGCAAAGTATTCGTCGGCACCACCAACAGCGTCGCCGTCTTCGGCCTCCTTCACTAATCTCAGATTAGTACCCTCAGCACAGAGATCACGATACGTAGCCTGCGAAGTTCCCAAATCACTGTGCCGAAGTACTAATTTAGATCGGCATCACCGAGGTCTCTTCAGCGATCATTTGCTCGAGCCGCTGCAAGTCCGGGATCAGCGGTGTCTCGTTGATCATGCGGACCTGGCAAATGACCGGCGAGCGCTCAGGGAAACTGCGAGTGGAATCCGGCAGCACCACATCGGCATTCACCCGTATCAGCTGCGGAAACCCCTGCGTCAGCATGCCGAAGTGGCCGGAATCGAGTTTGCCGCCGGTCGCATGGAAAATGACGATCCGTGTACGGTTCGAGACCGTCGGCAGCGCCTGACCGAACGCCCCTTCGAAGTACACGACCGGCACGCTGCGCCCGCCCCAACTCACCAAGCCGGCATACCATGGCGGCGCGTTGGTCATTTCAGCGGGCGGCTGATAGCCGATGACCTCGGCGACGCAGGCGCGCGGCACGATCAACCGCTCGCCGGCGAGGGGCACCAGCAAGCTATAGAGTTCATCGCGCAAATCGGACATGCAATCCTTCGAACTAGCGCGCCACGGCGCTGCGGCGATTGACCAAAGGCTCGATCGCATCGAGCAGCTGGCTCTCTTGATACGGCTTGCCGAGATAGTCGTCTACGCCGAGTTCGATGGCGCGAGCTCGATGCTTTTCGCTGACTCTCGAGGTGATCATCACGATCGGTATATGCCGCAGGCGCGGATCGTTGCGCACGTGGGCGGCCACTTCGTAGCCGTCCATCCGCGGCATTTCTATGTCGAGCAATATGATATCGGGCGAGTGCTCCTGCAGCAACGACAGCGCGTCGACCCCGTCCTTGGCGGTCAGCACCCGCATGCCGTTCCGCTCCAGCAAGCGCTGCGTCACCCGGCGCACCGTGATGGAATCGTCCACGACCAGCGCGAAAGTACGCCGGTCGCGCTGATCGAGTACGGCGGTTTCGGTGGGGCGAGCGCGCCACTCGGAACGCACCAACGAGCCCATGTCGAGGATGATGACGATGCGTCCGTCGCCCAGGATCGTCGCGCCCGCGATGCCGCGAATACCGGAAATCTGCGGTCCCAGGGATTTCACGACTATTTCACGGCTGCCAACGAGCTCATCCGTGACCAGCGCCGTGGAATGCTCGCCCGCGCGAATCAACACCACCGACATCGATACGTCCGCCTCGGGAAGACGCGTGGCGCCCAAGCCGACGAAGGAGCCGAGCTGCTGGAAGCGATACTTCTGGCCGCCATACTCGAACAGCGGCGCGTCTCTGCCCAGATGTCGGGCAACGATGTTCCGCGGCAGCCGCACCACACCTTCGACGGTCGCGAGTGGCAGGGCGTAAACCTCCTCGGCGACCCGCACGATCAGCGCCTGGCTGATCGCCAAAGTGAACGGCAAGCGAATCGTGAAACGCGAACCCTTTCCCGGCGTCGTGTCGATGAAAAGACCGCCGCCGAGCTTCTTGACTTCGGTGGCTACGACGTCCATGCCGACCCCACGCCCCGCCGCCTGCGTGACGTGTCCGGCGGTACTGAAGCCGGGTTCCAAAATGAGCTGCAACGCTTCCTCGTCGGTCAGCTTTGACTGGGGGTCGATCAGGCCGAGGGCAATGGCCTTCTCACGAATCAATTTGACGCTGATACCGGCGCCGTCGTCGGCAACCACGATCACGATCTCCGCTCCATCGCGCTCCAAAGTGACCAGAATGCGCCCGACCTCTGGCTTGCCCGACGCGGCCCGGCGCTCCGCGGCCTCGATGCCGTGCACCACGGCATTGCGCAGCATGTGTTCCAGCGGCGCAACCATGCGCTCCAGCATCTGCCGGTCGAGTTCCGCGGCGGCGCCTTCGACGACGAGTTCCGCGCGCTTGCCGGTGTCGTTTGCCGCCTGGCGAACCAGCCGGGTCAAGCGCTGCACGTGGCGCTGGAAGGGCACCATACGGGTGCGCATCAAGCTGTTCTGCAGTTCCGTGATGACGCGGGATTGCTGTGTGAGAAGATTCTGCGCCTCGCGGGCGAGGGTCTCGAGCAACACCTGAATGCTCGCCACATCGCCCGAGGTTTCGGCCAGCGCGCGCGAATACTGCTGCAGGGAGGAATATCGGTCCAACTCGAGCGGATCGAAGTCATTGCGGCGCGGCTCGGTGTCCTGATGCCGGTTCAGCACCTGCGCTTCGGTCTCGATCTCGAGGCCTCGCAATTGTTCCTTGAGTCGAGTCACCGTGCGGGCCAATTCCGCCAAGTTGAAGTCGATCGAGTTGATTTGCTGATCGAGCCGCGCTCGGAAGATGCTGACCTCGCCGGCGTTGTTGAGCATGGTGTCGAGCAGATCCGCGTCGACGCGCGCCATTTCGACACGTTCCGCCGGCACACTCTCGCGCCCGGGCAGCACGGGTGCGCTCCCGAGTTCGCTGCTCGCCGAGGCATCCTCGCCGGCCGCAACAGGCTCCGGCTCGTCACGGTAGGCCACTGCGGGGGACGCGGCTACGAAGGGCGTCGCCGGCAGTGCGATCGATACCGCGGCGGGCGCAGCCGATGCGCGTGCGGCAATCGAGGGGGCACGCTCACTCGTAGGTACAGATGCAGGTTCAAATACAGGTACCGGTGCCGGTACGGGCGAGATCCCGGTCGTGGGCGGCGGTGCCGCTGCCGCCGGGGTCACCGAGGGCACGCGTGCTTGCTTCGCCAAATCGCGAATGCGCCCGGTCAAGGCCGTTGCCTTGGCAGGCAAAGTACCGTTGCTCACGGAATCGCGCATGCGTGCGAGCTCATCGAGGCTGGCCTGCATGACGGCATGCGCATGATCGTCGCCCACGACCGAGCCGCCGTCGATCTGAATGACCAGCGTTTCGAGCTCGTGACTCAAATCACCCATGGCGGAGATGCCCGCCATTCGCGCGCCGCCTTTGAGCGTATGCAACTGGCGCTGCAGGTCGGTGACCCGCTCCTTATCCTTACGGTCGCGGTTCCATGCGGTCAACGACGCTTCGGCGGCTTCCAGCAACTCGGTCGCTTCCTCGCAATAGATGTTCGCGATCTCGTGGTCGAATTCCTCCGCCGGCACCACCTCAGGCTCTGTCGCGCGTTCTGCGACGGCGGGTGCCGGTGCCGGTGCCGGTGGCTGTGGCGGTGGCGGTGGCGGTGCGGCGACGGATTCCACGGCCGCAACCGGGGGAGCAGGGGCGCCCTCGGCTTCCGCCGCCGCGATCACCGGGACGACCGCCGACGCGCTCGCATCGCTCGCATCGCGAGCGAGCATCGTATTGAGTTCGGCTTCGAGCGCATGCAACCGCCCGAGCAACAATGGCTGCTCGGTAAAAAACGAGGATGATTCGTTGATGTGCGACACCACGTTTTCGATCGCCCGGACCGCGTCGCTCAAGGTCGTGAGACCCAAATCGGACAACCCATGCCCGCTGTCGAAGACCTTGCGCATGAGGCGGTTCAGCGGTTCGGTAATGCGAATGCCGTGCCGGGCCTCGGCCATCTTGGAGCTGCCGCTCAAAGTGTGGATGGCGCGATAGACCGACTCCGGCAGCTCATGCGGTGCCGGTTGGCCGGTGCGCTTGCGCAGGTACTCCCGGATTTCGCTCAAATGGCTGGACGTTTCTTTGCTGTAGATTTCATGCAGGACAGGATCCATCGTCTGCGGCTGCACCGCGGACGCCTGCACCGCGGACGCGGCGGAGCCCGATGCCGCCGTCGATTTGACGGCACTGGTCGCGGCGGCCGCGGTCGTGGTGGCGGTCGTGCCACGGTCTTCCGGCGCCAAGTTGACGGCGGCCTGTTCGGGATCGCGGGCATCGGCGTAGGCAAAAGCGCGGGCCATCAACGCTTCGATGGGGGCCGGATTATGCCGACCGGTCTCGAGCTGCTCGACCAACTCCGGCAATTCGGCCACGGCACTGCGCAACAGGGTCATCATCCCGGGCGTGCGGGTCAGGGTCTTGTCGATGATGCGATTCAGCAGATTTTCGATCGCCCATCCAAACTCGGCAATCGAGCGGGCGCCGACCATACGCCCGCTGCCCTTCAGGGTGTGAAAGCTGCGTCGCAACATCGACAATGACTCCACGTCCATGGGATTTTGGTCCCACAGCGGGAAGGTGTTCTGAATCGAGGCGATCTCCTCCTTGGCCTCCTCGATGAACAGTTCGACGAATTGAGGGTCCACCGCCTCCTGCGCCGGTATCGCGATGAGCGGCGAGGTTGCCGTATGCGTGACGGGCTTGCCGCCATCCAGGGCGACCATCTCGATGGGATCGATTTTGACGGTTTTCGCGGCTTCGCTGCTCGACAGATTCAAATTCGGCACGCGGGTCGGCGCTTGCTCGGCCAGCGTCTTGATGCACATCTCGGCGTTGTCCAGCATGTACCACGGATCGTTGCGGCCGTTTTGCAGCGTCTCCATGTAGTACTCGATGCTCACGATCGCATCGGCGACTCGCTCCAGACGTAGCGCATCCGGCGGCGGCGCGCCCGGCTCGATCAGCTGGCGCACTTGCACCCCGATCGCATCCATCAATTCGACCGCCCGGCCCTTGCCCAGCATCAACAGACCCGCGGTGATGCCACGCAGCAGCTGCGGCACATTGTCGAGGCCCTGCGATGGGAAGTCGGCGGGTTTGTGCACCGCGATCGAGACCGCTTCCTTGATTCGCGCGAGATTGACGATGCACTCGCGCAGCACCGCCTCGCTCACCAGTTTGAATTCTGTATCTTGGTCGGCAGGCAATTCTTCGGGCGAGGATGCGCTTGGCAGGATCAATCGCACCAGCTGGTCGTCCAAACTATCTTCCACCGACAGCAACACGCCGGCCACCTTGACCAGCGCTTCTTCGGGCGGCGTCTTGCCGTCGGTGACGATGTCGGAAAGATCGGCGATCTCTTGCTGAACGCGCTCGCGCAATTCGCCCAATCCCAGCACTCCGAGCGTGTCGCTGATCTTCTTCAGCAATTCCAGCTGCGGAATGAGTTCGTCGGTGCGCCCGCCACCGCGCCGCACGAAGATATCGAGCACATCCTTCACCTTGGAGAGGTCTTCTTTGATGGCGGCGGCGACCGTGCGCATCAATTTGACGCTCGGCGCCGACAGGCTTTCACGCTCCTGTTCGATCTTGTCATCGACCGGCAATAGCTCGGAGAGCTTGAACGACGCGCGCACCGCCGCAATCCGGCCACCGGTCGTCGTGGCCCGGGCCACGTAATACAAAAGGTTGTTCAGCAAATCGACGGGCGGGTCTTCGCAGTAGCGCGCCTCACCCTGCTCGTAAAGCACTTTGATCTGCCGATCCGCCTGCCCGAGCAGGCGTTTCAACGTCGCGCTGCCCTCCAAGCCGTTGGCGCGTACCGCCTCGAGGATGGCTCCGGTAACCCACCAGAGCTGGAATACCGGCTGTGTCGTCGCGACTTGCTCGAGTTTTTCGGCCACTTTCGCCAGGATTTCGAGATTCTGTACCGTCCGCTCGCCACGGATGTAGCCGAGCAGACCGATCTGGAATCGCGGCCGCAAGCGCCTCGCCCATTGCGCGACGGAGATCGTCTGGTCCCCCTGCCGCGGCGATTGCGGCTGTGCCGGCTGATCGGACTTCAGATTGAGCAGCAGCAGCGTGCCCTCGGACAGCAACGGACTGCCGCGCACGGAGCGCAAATCGTTGAGCAGGGGCAGCAGCACGAGTGCCAGATCGCGGCCTCCGGACAGCACGCGTTCGAGATAGGTCGGCAGCTGCACCATCGCGCGCATCAGCGCATCGAGGCCGTCGACTTGACGCTTTTGGTCGTGGCCCGAGATCAGGAGGTAACGCGTGACGTGCTCCATCTCCTCGGCCAGCAGCGCCGCGCCGTACACCTCGACCAGGCGCAAGACTCCGTGGGCCGAATGCAGCAGGTCGGCGCACTTTTCCAGCAATGCGCGCTGATCCGTGCGCTCGGCGTAGCCTTCGAGCGACGTACGAGCATCGCTCAAGGTGACGTTCAGTTCCTTGGCGACGATGTGCAGGGTTTGCGAGCTGATATCGGTCATGCCGGAAGCGTCGTTGTCGTCAGGTACCAAAGCCGCTGGCTTTGCGAATTTTCCCCGCGGTGCCGGGGTTGGCGGGCTCCTTCAAAGCATGCAGGCGCGTGGACGTGCCTCCGACCGTGGTCGCGCCGCCGCCATGATCCGGCAGACGGAATCCAGCGACGGATTTTCGCAGCTGGGCCGACAACGCCGCCAATTTGGCGATCGACGTGGATGTCGCCGTCGAACCCTCGGCGGTCTGCGCCGAAATCTCGCGCACGACCTGCATGTTCTTCGAGATGTTGCCCGAGGCCACAGCCTGCTGCCGCGCGCTCGCCGAGATGTTCTGCACCAAGCTCGCGATCTGGTTGGAAACCTGCTCGATCTCCTCGAGGGCGGCGCCCGCGTTCTCCGCCAGCAACGCCCCGCCGACGACATCGGTGGTACTGCGCTCCATGGAGACGACGGCCTCGTTGGTGTCGGTTTGGATGGTGCGCACCAGTACTTCGATTTGCTTGGTGGCGTTGGCCGCGCGTTCCGCCAATCTCTGCACTTCGTCCGCCACCACCGCAAAGCCCCGGCCCGCCTCGCCGGCCATGGAGGCTTGGATCGAGGCATTCAGCGCCAGAATGTTGGTCTGCTCCGCGATATCGTTGATCAATTCGACGATGTTGCCGATTTCCTGGGAACTCTCCCCGAGCCGCTTGATCCGCTTGCTGGTCTCTTGAATGGTTTCGCGAATCGCGTTCATGCCGTCGATGGTGCGTCGCACCGCATCGCCGCCCTTGTGCGCGATGTCGACCGAGTGTCTGGCGACGTCGGAGCAGCGTTCCGAATTCCCCGACACCTCCTCGATCGAGGCCGCCATATCCACCATTGATTCGCTGGCGGAGGAGATTTGCCGGGATTGTGCGCTGCTTGCCTTGGCCATATGCGCGGCGGCGGCCTGGGTCTGCTTGGTCGCGCCCTCCAATTGAATGGCGCTGTCGTTGATCGTCATGACCAGCTCGCGCAGCGCCTCGATCGCATAATTGATCGAATCGGCGATCGCGCCGGTGATGTCCTCGGTGACCGTGGCCTGCACCGTCAAATCGCCGTCCGCCAGACTCGACAGCTCGTCCAAGAGGCGCATGATGGCTTCTTGATTGCGCTCGTTCTCGCGCACGCGAATTTCGTTGCTGCGCCGCGTGCTGGCCGACTTGAGGTAAGCCCAGAGGAGCGCCGCCAACAGCACGGCCGCAAGCCCCAGCAGCGCCAGCACGGCCATCTTGTAGGGGGTGCCGGAATACGCAAGGGACCCCGGCTCGCCGGTCGCGGTCGGGGATGCGCCTGACTGCTCCGCCAGGCTGCTCGCCAGCGCCGGGAGTGCCCGTGCGGCCTCCTGTGCCTTCGAGAGCGCTTCCGCGGAGGCGATGGCTTTACGCACGCTGGCGGCGTATTGCTGATTGCGCGACACCACGATCTTCAAGCGCGCCTCGGCGTCGGCGCCGGTGACTTTCGCGAGCGTGAGGCCGGATTCCTCGCCGGACAAGCCGCGCGTCACCTGATTCAAGAATTCCAGGCTGTCCGCAAGCCGCTGCGCGGCCGGAGCGGCATCGCTCACGCCCGATGCGAGGCCGTTCAAATCCTGCTGAATGCGCTGCACCATGAGCTCGAACCGATCCACATAGCGGCTCATTCCGTCGAGCTTTTGCGACCCGCCCGAACTCACGAGGTCACCCAGCTCGGAGAGCAGCTTCGGCGCGAGTTGCCGCGCCTCTTGATTGGCAACCTGGATGGTCTCCACCGCCGAGCGTGCGGCGCCGACCGCCGTCATGCCGTCGTTCAATTTGCGCCAGTCCCCATCGGCCGAGGCCGTGCCCTTGCCCAGAGTGGCGCCGCGCAGCGCCTTGAGGCGCTCCGCGCTGCGGCTGAGCGCATCGAAAGCGCTCGCCTCGCCTCGCAATGCGTTTTGCGCCTCGAAGGGAATGCGTTGCATCACGAGAGACAATTGTTCCGCCGGCGCGGCGACGGGCGCCGCACCGTGCGCGAGGAGAGTGAGCGCGGCAACGCCGGCCAGGCACAGCACGATGAGCGCCGCCAGCGCCGGCAGGATCTTGGTTCCCGAAACTGCGTCGTTCCCCGTGGTCATTGCGTCGCACTCAACTCGCGGCCTGCAGAAAGCTCTGGCTTTCGACCAGACTCTTCAAACTCAATACCGGCCAGACTTCGCCACCCCGGCGAAAAGCGCCGGCAAGGTAACTATCGCAGCGGATCACCGTCGGCGGCGCTTCGGCGTTGAATTCGGCTTCCGCGAAGCGCCGGAATCCCAATACCTCGTCCACCATCAGGCCGGCCGGTATCTCCCGGTGGTTCACCACGACTACGCGGGTGTTGCGTCCGGAGGCGGTTGGCGCGCTGCCCAGGAATTGCCGCAGGTCGAGCATCGGCAATAACTGTCCGCGGACATTCGCGAGCCCCTTGACCCAACTCTTCGCGCCCGGGATTCGCGTGATCACTGGGGGAAGCCCCAACACTTCACGGGTCTCCTCGCGGGCCGCGAGAAAGGTTTCTCCGCCCATGCGAAATGCAACGCCGACCCATTCGCGGCCGACGCTCTGTTCCGGCACATTCGCGGCCGCGCCGGCGCGGCTGCGCTTCTCGATTTCCTTGAGCAATTCGAACGGACGGTCGCGCAGGCTCCGCAAGCTGGTATCAGGCCCGCTCATCGTACTCGTCATATGGCCAACGCGGCCTGCGCCTTCTCGACCAACGCCTGGGCGGACACGGGCTTGACCAGATAATCCACGGCGCCTTGGCGCAAGCCCCAGACCCGGTCGGTCTCCTGGCCCTTGGTGGTCACCATGATGATGGGAATCAAACTCGTTTCGGGATCGTTGATGAGCATCCGTGTGGCTTGGTAGCCGTTCACGCCGGGCATCACGATATCCATGAAAATGAGATCCGGCTTCATGGCTTTCGCCTTGCGGACGCCCTCTTCGCCATTCTCGGCGGCGGCGGTCTTGAAGCCGTGCTTCTCGAGTGCTTTTTGCATGACGAACACCTCGGTCGGTGAATCGTCGACGATCAGAATCAACGCCATTCTCGCATTCTCCGTCATTTGCCGACGTGTGCCTCGATCGCGCCCAGCAGCTCGTCCTTGGTGAACGGCTTCGTCAAATAGTGTTCCGAGCCGACGATCCGGCCGCGAGCCCGATCGAACAGGCCGTCCTTGCTCGACAGCATGATGACCGGTATTTGCTTGAACACTTTGTTGTGTTTGATCAGCGAACAGGTCTGATAGCCGTCGAGGCGCGGCATCATGATATCGACGAACACGATATCGGGTTGGTGATCGGCGATCTTGGAGAGCGCATCGAAGCCGTCGACAGCCGTGAACACTTCACAGCCCTCCTTGGTCAGGAGCGTTTCGGCGGTCCTGCGGATGGTCTTGCTGTCGTCGATCACGAGGACCTTGAGCCCGGTGAGTTTCGGCTTGCCGTTGATGCTGATGTTCTCCATGAATATGCCCGATGGCGACCTCGAGACGGTGTGCGTAGGTGCTGGAATCTTGTGGCTTTTTAACATATCCAGCCCCTGCAAGCCACGTCATGCGGCGCACATTTCGCGGTAAGCTGGGACAAACGACGGTGGCGTGGTTCACAGTTTTCGGAATGGACCGGACGCGAGAAAGACGCTCGTCGCGCCGATTTCTGTGATCATTTCGCGAGCCGAGCAGATACAGAGGAGCGAGTATGCCTTCCCGAGTCCGCCTAATCGTGGTCATGGACCCCATCGAAGCCATCAAGCCGGCCAAGGACAGCACGCTCGCTATCTTGTTGGCGGCCCAGGCTCGCGGTTGGCAACTCTTCTACGCCGAACAGAAGGATCTCTGGCTGCGCGACGGCAAGGCGTTCGGCCGCCTCGCCCCGCTTCAGGTGTTCGATGATCCCGCAACATGGTATGTCCGCGGCCCGACGATGAGCGCCGAACTCGGCGGCTTCGACGTGATCCTGATGCGCAAGGATCCGCCGTTCGATACCGAGTACATCTATACGACCTACATTCTCGATCGGGCCGAAATCCAGGGTGCACTGGTTTGCAATCGGCCGCAAGGTTTGCGCGACATGAACGAGAAGGTGTACACCGCCTGGTTCCCCGAGTGCTGCGCACCCACCCTCATCACCCGCGACATGCACGACATGAGTGAGTTCTTGCGCGAACACGGCAAAGCCGTGTGCAAGCCGCTGCATGGCATGGGAGGAAAATCCATATTCGTACTCGAACAAGGCGATAAGAACCGCAACGTCGTATTCGAAACCCTGACCGACTATGGATCGAAGTATGCGATCGTGCAGCGCTACCTGCCGGAGATCGTGACCGCCGGGGACTGCCGGATCATCCTCGTGAACGGCGAACCAGTACCCTTCGCGCTCAAGCGGATGCCCTCGCCCGAAGACAACCGCGGCAATCTGGCCGCCGGGGCGACTGCCGAGAGCCGGCCGCTCAATGATCGCGACCGCTGGCTGTGTGCGCAGATCGGACCGGCTTTGAAGGCCCACGGCATGCTGTTCGTGGGCCTCGATGTGATCGGCGATTACGTAACCGAGATCAACGTCACGAGTCCGACCGGCATTCGCGAACTAAACAAGAAGCACGGTGTCGACATTGGTGCGATGCTGGTGGATTCGATCCAGAGGATGTTGAGCGCCGCATGACCGTAGAAATCACCGATTCCGGCGACCGCTTGGGTGCTGGGCTGCCGCCGGCCAGCGACCGTATGCTGACCACGTGTTTCCTGGCGGCGTTGCTCCATGGCATCGTCATCCTGGGCGTGACTTTCAGTTCCGGGAGCGGCAAGTCGGACGCCGATGACGCGCCGGATATGGAGATCGTGCTGGTGAACGATCAGGCACCGAGCGTGGCGGCGAATCCGAAAGCCCATTATCTCGCCGAGCGCAATACCAAGGGATCGGGCAATACTTCGAAACGCGAGCGCACGCTGATTCCAAGATCGTCCCTGATGCCTCTCGACCGGGTGGGCGTTCCGAGCGGCGATGGGCTCGCCGCGCAGCAGTCCGGCACGGACTCCGGAGACGAAGACCTGGTGGCGACTCACACACCGGCGCCGAAGATACTGTATTTCGCCACCCCTACCGCCGCCAAAGAGTCCTCCGAGCTGCCGTTGCTCCTCGAGAAGCGGCCCGATCTCGCCATGACTCCGAATGACGACGGCGTCGAGTTGCGCATACGCGGTGCAGCCGCGCAGCAGCTGTGGATCGCGGCGGATACTCAGGAATCCGATGTGGCCGACTATCTGGACGGCTGGCGACGCAAGATCGAGCGGGTCGGCACGATCAACTTTCCCGACGTGGCGCGTCGGCAGAAGCTCTCCGGGACACCCGTGATCGAGGTGACCATCGGAGCGGACGGCAAGCTGCTCGACACCGTGGTCCGGCGCACCAGTGGACACGCGGAGATCGACGAAGCGGCCATGCGGATCTTGAAACTCGCCGCGCCTTTCGATCCATTTCCGAGCAATCTCACGCTCAAGCATGATCAAATACGGATTGCGTACGAATGGCAGTTCTTGGGCGGGGCGCCACAGGGCGAGGGGATCGTGTACTCGGAGCCGAACAATTAGCGAGCTGGGATATCTGACCAATCAATTGCTGATCGCCATGCCGGCGATGGGCGATCCGAACTTTTCGCAAACCGTTGCACTCATTTGCGATCATAGTTCGCGCGGCGCGCTCGGACTCATACTCAATAAGCCTTTACCCATGCGCATGGGAGAAATTTTCGAGCAACTCGAAATCGAACTCGCGACCGGGCCGCTGCGGGAGCGCCGGGTGCTGCGTGGCGGCCCCATGCAGACCGATCGCGGCTTCGTCGTGCACCGCGCCGGCGGCGACTGGGACTCGACGCTCAAGGTCTCCGACGCCATCCATGTCACGACCTCGCGGGACATATTGGCGGCGATGGCGCGCGGCGAAGGACCGGCCGAGGCCATCGTCGCGCTGGGCTATGCCGGCTGGGACGGCGGGCAATTGGAGGATGAGATCCGGGCGAACGCATGGCTCAGCGCGCCGGTGGACACGGGTTTGATTTTCGAAGTGCCGTTCGAGTCCCGCTGGCACGCCGCGGGGCGGCTGCTCGGCGTGGAGCTATCGCGCATCAGTCCGATCGGCGGCAATGCCTGAGCCGGCATTACCGAATTCGCCATCGCCATCGCCGGCACCCTCATTGCCCGGGCCGCCGACCCCGGCCCCCACCACGGCCGCGCGGCTCGTGCTGGCCTTTGATTTTGGGCACCGGCGCATCGGGGTTGCCTGCGGCGACACGTTGAGCCGCACGGCGGCGGCGCTCCGCGGCGTTCCGGCGAGCGGCGGGGAACCGCGATGGGAGATCATCGATGCGCTGTTGCGCGAGTGGCAACCGACCCTGTTGGTGGTCGGCCTGCCGTACAATGTCGACGGGTCTGAGAGCGCGATGACGCGTCATGCCCGCGATTTCGCGGCCGCTCTGTCGCATCGCCATCCGCTCGAGGTTCGTTTGATCGACGAGCGCTACTCATCGACCGAGGCTGAGTCGCGGCTCAAGGGTGCGCGCGCATCCGGGTTGCGCCGTCGCCGCGTGGTAAAGGCCGACGTCGACGCCGAGGCGGCCTGCGTGATCCTGGAACGTTGGTTCAGCGAGGAAGAAACAGCGGCACATGCGATCGCAACAAGATAGCGCCGGGGGCCTGCGCCACCTCACCACGCTCGACGGGCTGGCCCGCGACGCCATGACCGCCATTCTGGATCGCGCGGAGGCGTACCGCCGGCTACCGGGGCAACCCGCCTATGAAGGGCGCGAACTGGCGGGCGTCACGCTCGCCAACCTATTCTTCGAGCCGAGCACTCGTACCCGCGCCTCGTTCGACCTCGCGAGCCGCCGGTTGGGCGCGCATGTCTTGAACTTGGACCTGCATTCGAGTTCCCGCGCCAAGGGCGAGAGCATGTTGGACACGATCTATACCCTCGAGGCCATGAATACCGATGTGTTCGTGATCCGCGACTCGGAAGCCGGCATGCCCGAATTTCTGATCGACCACGTGGCCCCGCATGTGTCGGTGATCAGCGCGGGCGAGGCTCACCTATCACATCCCACGCAAGGGTTGCTCGACGCGCTGACGATCCGCACGCACAAGCGGCGTTTCGCGGGCCTCAAAGTGGCCATCGTCGGCGATATCAGGCACTCAAGAGTCGCACGATCCGCGCATCAGGCGCTAACCACGCTGGGCACGACGGATCTGCGCCTCGTCGCGCCGGCAGCGCTGTTGCCGGCGGAGGATGAATTTCGCGGTGCCCAGCGCTTTACCCGCATCGAGGACGGCATCGCCGGCGCCGACGTGGTGATGATGCTGCGCATTCAAAAAGAGCGCATGGCGCAGAGGGCGGCACTGGATGACGCCGCCTACTTTCGAGATTACGGCTTGGACGCGCGGCGCGTGCGGCTGGCCGCCCCAAGCGTCCTGGTCATGCACCCGGGACCCATGAACCGCGGGGTCGAAATCGCCTCGGACGTCGCCGACGGTCCGCGCTCTGTCATTCGCGAACAAGTGAACAACGGCGTCGCCGTCCGGATGGCCGTGTTGGCCTCGATCGCCGCCACGCTCACTCGTCACCGCCGTCCCCTGTAAAACGGTCGCCAACCAAGGCGGCCCGCCTTGAGCTGAACGGTCGTTATAGCCAGGCCAGCGGCTGCCCCATGAAAATGCGCCCGCCCTCCCGTACCTCCTCGCTCAGCCTCATACCGGGGGGCACGAACACGATGATGGTCGACCCGTGCTCGAACCAGCCCATTTCCTCGCCGCGCCGCAGCGGCACGTCGCAGGCGATGACGTTGGCTCCCGCATATTTGAGATGCAAGCGCACGTCGAGAAAGCGCAGCCGGATACTCGCCACCAATATCGCCGCCACCGGAACGAGTGTCAGCAGGGCACCCGATGCCGGCAACCGGCAACGGATCACGGCTCGTTCGTTCTTGCAGAACAGCCGCTCGACTCGTTTCAGCGCAATGGGATTGACGTTCCAGGTATCGCCCGACATATAGGACACTTGCTGCACCCGGCAATCGGCCGGCGCGTGGAAGCGGTGATACATGGTCGAGGTCAGCCGCAGCGTCACGTACCGGCCGCCCTCGTAGTAACCGGCGAGGGCGGCGTCACCCAACAAATCCAACAGCGGGTAGGGAAACCCCTTGGCTTGCAGCACCGAACCCCCGTGCACCTCCCCGCAGGCCCCCACCAAACCGTCGCACGGACTGACCACGCGCCGCGGATCGGCATCGACGGGCCTGGCGCCATCCTTGAGTTCGCGCGTGAAGCACTCGTGCAGACTCGCGAAGCGAGTCGTTTTCGCCTCGCTCAAGTCGAGATCGGAGAACAGCCGCCAGACGGCAATGAAGCCCCGGCACAACAAAGGACTTCTGATTCGGCTCAGCCAGCCGACGAAACGCGTCGCCAAGCGCCTCGGGATACGGTTGGTGAGCAAAAAATTGATGTCCTCCTGCTGCACCACGCGCGCGATCAGGGATTTAGCAGTCACAGACTTAGCGGTCATAGTAGTGTCATCCGTCTGAAATAAAGTCGTTCCGCCTGCAACTGATGTGAGGAATGGCGATTACGACGACAACCCTTTACCCGGAGGCCGCGCTCGTGCTGGGCGTCGCGCTCGCTCTGGCGTTCCTGCTGCGGCAGCTTTGGACACGACTGCAACTCTCGCGCGCCAAGCATCGTTCCCTGACCGGACACTCGCGCATGGCGCGGCGCTTTGCCTCGTGGGTGCCGTTCTATGAGTATGCCGACGCGGATTTTTTTCGCGCCGACGCAGCCCCATCGGATGTCGCAGCGGCGCGCCGGGAGGCCTTCATGGGACTCTCCCGGCTGTTTGCGGAGCGCTTCAAGAACACCATCGCACTCACCGCCAGCGCCGCGGCGGGGCTCTCGGACCTCGAGTTCACCTCCCGCTACCGGGTGCCGTTCCAATTCAGCCGGTTCGTGCGGCAACACCTCAAGGTGGGCGGTTTCGCCGCATCCTCGTCCGGCGTATCGATCGCCGACTTGGACGGCAACGAGTTCTACGATCTGACCGGTTCTTACGGCGTCAACGTCTTCGGCTACGATTTCTACAAGGGATGCATCGAACGCGGCAGCGAACGGGTGCGCGCGCTGGGGCCGGTGCTGGGCGCCTACCATCCGGTCACCGAGTACAACGTACGCCGTTTGCTCGAGATCTCGGGCCTCGAGGAGATTTCCTTTCATATGTCCGGCACCGAAGCGGTCATGCAGGCGGTGCGGCTCGCGCGCTACCACACCGGCCGCAGCCATGTCGTGCGGTTCTGCGGCGCTTATCACGGCTGGTGGGGCGACGTGCAGCCCGGTGTAGGCAACCCTTCCCCCGCGAATGAAACCTACACCCTGCAAGACATGGACGAGGCCGCGCTGCGGGTGTTGCGTACCCGCAAGGACATCGCGTGCGTCCTGGTCAATCCGCTGCAGGCTCTGCACCCGAACGTGGGCGCGCCCGGCGACTCGACACTGATCGACAGCGGGCGCAAGGCACATTTCGACCGCGCCGGTTATGCCGCGTGGCTCGAGCGCCTGCGCGAGGTCTGCAGCGCGCGTGGCATCGTATTGATCTTCGACGAGGTGTTCGTCGGCTTCAGGCTCGCGCTGGGAGGTGCGCAGGAGTACTTCGGCGTCCGCGCCGACATGGTGACCTACGGCAAGACCGTCGCCGGTGGCCTGCCGATCGGTGTGCTTTGCGGCCGCGCGGCACTGATGCGTCGCTTTCGCGACGATCGGCCCGCGGATATCTGCTTCGCGCGCGGCACGTTCAATTCGCATCCCTACGTCATGGGGGCGATGTACGAATTCCTGCAGGCGCTCGATACCGATGCCATGCGCGCGATGTACCGCGATCTCGACCGGCTTTGGAACTCCCGGGCCGAGGCGCTGAACGGCCGGCTGGCGGCCGCGGGTGTGCCCGCGCGGATCGCGAACCTGTCCACGATTTGGACGATCTATTACGTCGAACCGTCGCGCTACAACTGGATGTTTCAATATTACTTGCGTGCCGCTGGGATAGCGTTGAGCTGGGTGGGTACCGGCCGTCTCATCTTCAGCTTGAATTACTCGGAAGGTGAATTCGCCGAAGTGGCCGAGCGGTTCCTATCGGCGGCGATGAACATGCAGCAGGGCGGATGGTGGTGGCGGGCGCCAGAACTCACCAACCGATCCATCCGCCGCCGCGTGCTCAAGGAGATGATTCAGGCCCGAGTGGCTTCAGCCTCACCCATCGGATCCATCAGTTCGCCGCGCATGAGGTAGAGAGGCGCCTTGCAGTAGAGTTTGACGTCGCTGAACGGATCGGTGAGGATTTTCGTCATCCACACGAGGCCGGTCTGCACATCCCTCAAAAAGAACAACTGCACCGTGCGGAACAGCAGCGCGCCCACGCCGAGTACCAGCCATATCTCGCCCACATCGCGCACGAACGCCTCGGCGCCGGTATGCGGCTTGAACAGGCCGAACAGGGTCGGATTGAGCCACAGCGCCAGCGGCGCGAGCGCCCACACCGCATGCAGGATCACCTTGCGGCGCAGGTTGTATCCGACCTTGATCTCTTCCTTGTGTTCGTGGGTGGCACGATTCACCGCGTCATAGCCCTTCGGCTCGAAGAAGAAATGCCCCGACTGGCGGCTGACCATGGAGACCAGCCAGCCGATCAGCGCCGATTTCACCGGGTCGATGAACATGGTCGCGTAGGCGATGATGAAGCTCACCGCACTCAACAAGTGCAGCGACTGGTTGATCCGGCTGTGATGATAGTACCGATGATCGTCCCAGCGCTGGGTTCGCAGTTCCGCCAAAAAGCTTTGCATCATGTGGATTCCTCGAAGTTGCAACACAAACCGCCCATGAAGCAAATATAGGATTTTCATGACAACGCCATGACAAGCCGCAGCGCCGCACCCCAAAACACGACTCTCTCGGCAGAACGTTCGCTATACCCGGGACAGTGCATATGACGTAACAGTCTGTGGTGGGGACGGCAGCCTGCGGGCAACTGCTCCCCCCGGTTGCCCGCAGGCTGCCGTCCCCACCACGGGCGATTGCGTCAAATCCAGTGTGACGATTCCATTGGCTCACGTCCTGTCAAGAAAAGTTGCCCAATCGGTCATCGTTTCGTCATCCGCCCATGCGAGTGTCGTAGCACATGAGAATCATGATCGTGACCGACGCTTGGCTGCCTCAGACCAACGGCGTGGTGAGCACCTTGTCGCAAACCGCGGCATGCTTGGGCCGGTTCGGCCATGACGTGCGGGTGATCACGCCGCGCGACTTCAAGAGCGTCGCCTGTCCGACGTATCCGGAGATCCGTCTCTCGCTGCTGCCCTATTCGGGCGTGAGCCGCAGTATCTCGGAGTTCGCGCCCCAGGCCCTGCACATCGCCACCGAAGGGCCGCTCGGACTTGCCGCGCGCCGCCATTGCGTTCGCCACGGTCTGCGCTTCACGACGTCCTACCACACGCAATTTCCGCAATACTTGCGGGCGCGCGCACCCATTCCGCTCAACGTATCGTATCGAGTGCTGCGCTGGTTCCACTCGGCGGGAACCCGCTGCATGGTGAGCACCGCATCGATTCGGCGCGATCTGGCAGCGCACGGATTTACCAACTTGGCCACGTGGCAGCGCGGCGTCGACACGGAACTGTTCAAACCCTACCCTAAGGATTTTCTCCCCCTGCAACGCCCGCTCGCCGCCTACGTCGGGCGCATCGCGGTCGAGAAGAACATCGAAGCGTTCCTGGAGATGGATTGGTCCGGCGGCAAGCTCGTCATCGGCGACGGGCCGGAGCGCACGCGGCTGGAGAAGCTGTATCCGCGCGCCGTGTTCGTCGGCTACCGCTTCGGCGAGGACCTCGCGAGACATCTGGCGGCGGCCGACGTGATGGTGTTTCCGAGCCGCACCGACACCTTTGGCCTGGTCAATCTCGAGGCCATGGCCTGCGGCGTGCCGGTGGCAGCGTACCCAGTGACAGGACCGATCGACGTCATCGACGACGGCATCACGGGAGCACTCGATGAGGATCTCGCGAGCGCGGCGCGGCGCGCCCTTTTCATCGACCCCCAAGGCTGCCGGAACCGCGCCTTGAGATCCGGTTGGGATGTCAGCAGCCGCGAGTTCGAGAAAAACCTGGTGCCGTCAGCTTCAGCCGAAGTTGATTTTGGCCTCGAGATTGGTACGCGAATCGGCGCTTGACAGCGCCTCCTCGAGTTCGATCCGGCCCTCGCGCACCAGGTTGTAGAGCGAGCTGTCGAAGCTCAGCATGCCGCGTTCCGTGCCGGTGCGGATCGCCTCCTTCACGCCGATCACATCGCCCTTCTTGATGAGTTCCGCGACGTAAGGCGTATTGACCATCACTTCGGATGCGGCGACCCGCGACCCGGTTTTCGCCACCACCAGGCGCTGAGAGAGGATGGCGCGCAGGTATTGCGACAGGTCGAGGAAGATTTGATTGTGTTGGTCGCGGGGGAACATATTGATGATGCGATCGAGGGTCTCGGCGCAATTGTTGGCGTGCAGGGTGGCGATGCATAGATGCCCCGTGCCGGCCAGCGCGATCGCGGCCTCCATGGTCTCGCGGTCGCGGATCTCCCCGACCAGGATCACATCGGGCGCCGAACGTACGGCGCTGCGCAGCGCGCGGGCGAAGGACTTGGTGTCGAGGCCGACTTCCCGCTGATTGACGATGGATTTCTTGTTCGAGTGCAGAAATTCGATCGGATCCTCGATGGTCAATATGTGATCCGAGGAGGTTTCGTTGCGGTAGTTGATCATGGCGGCGAGCGTCGTCGACTTGCCCGCGCCCGCGGCGCCGACCATGAGAATGAGGCCGCGCTTCGACATCACGAGGTCCTTGAAGATGTCGGGCATGCCGAGATCCTCGAGCTTGGGCATCTCCGCCGTGATGTAGCGCAGCACCATCGCGGGATAGCCGCGCTGATAAAAGACATTCACGCGAAAGCGGCCGAGGCCGGTCTCGGATATCGCGAAGTCGATCTCCAGTTCATTGTTGAAGTGTTCGATCTGCTCCTGGGTCATCAATCCGAGCGCCGCCTGGCGTACCGTCTCGGGACTCAATATTTGCTTGTTGACCGGGAATATCTTGCCTTCGATCTTGATCTTGACGGGCGCATTGCAGGTGAAGAAAAGATCCGACGCCTTCTTCTCGACCATCAGTTTGAACAGCGGCTTGGTGTTCATCACCTGAGCCGGGACTTCAGGGGATGCGGACATCAGAATACCTGGCCCGCCTCTTCTTCGACGATCTGCAGCGTTTGGCCGCCCTCGTCCGCGTTCTTGATTTCGCGCTTGCTTTCCAGCTTCACGCGCAAGCGCAGTTCATTCTTGGAATCGGCGTTGCGCAGCGCATCCTCGTAGGAAATCAAACCCGCCTCATACAGGTCGAACAGCGCCTGATCGAAGGTCTTCATGCCGAGACGGTTGGAACGGGCCATGACGTCCTTGATCTTCGCGACCTCACCCTTGAAGATCAAATCCGAAATCAGCGGCGAGGCCAGCATGATTTCCATCGCCGCGATGCGCCCCGACCCCGCCTCGCGCGGGATGAGCCGCTGCGAGATGAGCGCGCGGATGTTCAAGCTCAGGTCCATGAGCAGCTGCTCGCGCCGCTCCTCGGGAAAGAAATTGATGATGCGGTCGATGGCCTGATTCGAGCTGTTGGCATGCAGGGTGGCGAGCACGAGGTGGCCCGTCTCGGCGAATTGAATACCGTATTCCATGGTTTCACGATCGCGAATTTCGCCGATCAGAATCACATCGGGGGCCTGGCGCAGCGTGTTCTTCAGTGCGAGGTGCCAGCTATCGCAATCGACGCCGACTTCGCGGTGGGTGACGACGCAGCCCTTGTGCGCATGCACGTACTCGACCGGATCTTCGATGGTCACGATATGGCCGCGGGTCTTTTCATTGCGATAGCCGACCATCGCCGCCAGCGAGGTGGACTTGCCGGAGCCGGTGCCCCCCACCAGGATCACGAAACCGCGTTTGGAGAGCACCACTTCCTTCAGGATCGCGGGTAGTTCGAGTTCCTCGAATGTCGGGATCTTCGCGTTGATGGTGCGCAGCACCGCGCCGGTGTAGCCCTGCTGTACGAATGCGCTGACGCGAAAGCGGCCGATGCCGGGCGGCGCAATCGCGAAATTACATTCCTTGGTGGCGTCGAATTCTCGGGTTTGGCGGTCGTTCATGATGGCGCGCACGAGACCCGCGCTCTGCTCCGGACTCAAAGAACGATCGGATTGCGGCCGGATTTCGCCGTCCACCTTGATGGCGGGCGGAAATCCGGCGGTGATGAACAAATCGGAGCCCTTTTTCTCGACCATCCGCCGGAGCAAGTCTTGCATCAAACGTATGGCTTGTTCCCGTTCCATTGACATCGTCCCCTTGGAATACTAGATGCTGTCCTTATTCTGCGCTTTATACTTGGCCTCTTCGCGGCTGACGACTCCCTTTTGCACCAAGTCCTGCAGGCATTGGTCGAGGGTTTGCATGCCCTGGCCCTGGCCGGTTTGAATGGCGGAATACATTTGCGCGATTTTGCCTTCGCGGATCAGATTGCGGATGGCGGGGGTTCCGATCATGATTTCATGCGCCGCAATACGGCCGCCGCCCACTCGCTTCATCAAGGTCTGGGAGATGACGGCGCGCAAACTCTCGGACAGCATCGCCCGCACCATGTCCTTCTCGGCGGCCGGGAACACGTCGACGATGCGGTCGATGGTCTTCGCCGCCGAACTGGTGTGCAAGGTGCCGAACACCAAGTGCCCGGTCTCCGCCGCGGTCAACGCCAGACGGATGGTCTCCAGGTCGCGCATTTCGCCGACCAGCACCACGTCCGGATCCTCACGCAGGGCCGAGCGCAGCGCCTCGCTGAACCCCAAGGTATCGCGGTGCACTTCGCGCTGATTGACGAGGCAGCGCTTGCTCTCGTGCACGAACTCGATCGGGTCCTCGATGGTGATGATGTGATCGGGTCGGTTGTCGTTGCAATGATTGACCATCCCGGCGAGAGTGGTGGATTTGCCGGACCCGGTGGGCCCGGTCACCAGCACTAGGCCGCGCGGCAGCATGCACAGATCCTTGAATGTCTTGGGTGCGTTCAATTCGTCCAGCGACAGGATGGTCGACGGGATATTGCGAAACACCGCGCCGGCACCGCGATTCTGGTTGAAGGCGTTGACTCGAAAGCGCGCCAGCTTCGGGATTTCAAAGGAAAAATCGGTCTCGAAGAACTCCTCGAACGCCTTGCGCTGCTTGTCGTTCATGATGTCGTACACCATGCTGTGCACTTCTTTATGCACCAGAGCCGGCATATTGACCCGCTTCATGTCGCCGTCCACGCGAATCATCGGTGGAACGCCCGCGGAGAGGTGCAGGTCCGACGCGTTGTTCTTGACCGCAAAGGCGAGAAGCTGCGCGATATCAACCGCCATTGACGGCTCCTAATTCAGCTGGTTTTAGCCAGTTGCAGTATATAAGAGGGTGTCGCCACCCAATATGTTAATTGGTCCGCAAAATTCGACCGTTCACGTGAACCACGTCAAGTCCCGGATACGCGCGGCGGCCCTCGCTGCGGGACGGGACCCGGCGGCGATTACTCTGGTCGCGGTCACGAAGGCCCAGAGTGCCGAAAACATACGTTCTGCCGCCACGGCGGGCGTCACGGATTTCGGCGAAAACTATCTCCAAGAGGCCGTGGGCAAAATGGACCGGCTGGCCGATCTGGCACTGGTGTGGCACTTCATCGGCGGCATTCAATCCAACAAGACGGCCACGCTGGCGGCACGCTTCGACTGGATACACAGCGTCGATCGTTTGAGCGTCGCCCGCAGACTGTCGGAGCAGCGGCCCGCGCACCTTGCCGCCTTGAATCTGTGCATCCAGGTGAAGCTGGTCCCGGAGGCCACCAAGGGGGGCGCCCCGCCCGAGGCGGTGAGCGCGCTCGCCGCGGCGATCACGCCGCTGCCGCGCATCAGGCTGCGTGGCCTCATGTGCGTACCGCCGCCTGAGACCGACATCGTCGCCCAGCGCGCCGTGTTCGCCAGACTGCGAATGCTGCTCGATGAGATCAACGCGGGCGGCAACCGGCTCGATACACTGTCGATGGGGATGAGCGGCGACTTCGAGTCCGCCATCGCGGAGGGTTCGACGCTGGTGCGCATCGGCACGGCGCTGTTCGGGGTGAGAGGGTGATGACACCGAAAGAGAGGCGGCTATGAATAACCTACGACGGCTGGCGTTCATCGGCGGCGGCAACATGGCTGCCGCGCTGATCGGCGGCCTGACCCAACGCGGTCTGCCGGCGGAGCGCGTGGTGGTCGCGGATACCAACCGGACTCAGCTGCAAAGATTGGTGCGCGACTTCGGCATCCATGCCGCCGCGGACAACGCCGCCGCCGCCCAGGGTGCCGAGGTCGTGATACTCGCGGTCAAACCGCAGCAGATGCGCAGCGTAGCACAGGCTCTTGCCCCGCATGTCGCCGAATCGCGGCCGTTGGTGATTTCCATTGCGGCGGGTATCCCGCACGCCGTGCTCGTGCGCTGGCTTGGCACGAACATCCCCGTGATCCGCACGATGCCGAACCGCCCCGCCCTGAATGGCTTTGGGGCCACCGGCTTATATGCACCGACGAACGTCGGCGCGGTCGCTCGCGAGTTGGCCGAATCCATCATGGCCGCCGTCGGCGCCACCGTGTGGGTCGACCACGAATCGCAGATGGACACCGTGACCGCACTCTCCGGCAGCGGTCCGGCGTATTTCTTTTTGTTCATGGAAGCGCTCGAGGCCGCCGCGCACCAGCGCGGTCTGCCCACCGACGTTGCGCATCGGTTGACTCTGGAAACGGCTTTCGGCGCTGCGCAAATGGCGCGACACTCGGCCGAGACGCTCGCGACGCTGCGCCAGCAGGTCACCTCGCAGGGCGGCACCACCGCCGCGGCGCTCGAGGTCCTCGATGCGGCGGGTCTTCGTGCTATCGTCGCGCATGCGTTGGCCGCCGCCGACCGACGCTCCGCCGAACTCGCCGCCGAGTTCGGCGCTGCTTAGAAAATTCGGCGCTGCTTAGAAAAATAGGGGCTTGAGGACGGCTCGATCCGCGATGGAAGCGATTAGATATATCGTCGATACCTTGCTCTGGCTGTTGACGCTGGCATTCGTCCTGCGTCTGCTGTTCCAGTGGGTGCGCGCGGATTTTCGCGATCCGATGGCGGACGCCATCGTGCGCGTGACCAATTGGTTGATATTGCCGCTGCGCAAAGTGCTGCCACCCGTCGGCAAGGTCGATACCGCGACCGTCGTCGCGGTGCTCTGCGTCGCGTCGGTTCGCACTCTGGCGACGCTCGCACTCGCGGGTGTGAGCATCGGCGACCCGGTGCTTTTCCTGCGCATCACGGCCGTCAATCTGGCCGATCTCGTACTGCGCATCTATTTGTTCGCAATGCTGCTCTACTGGCTGACGAGCTTCGTGTCGCCGGGTGGCTACGCACCCGGCGTACGCCTGCTCGCGCAGCTCTGCGAACCGATCTTGCGCCCTGTGCGGCGGACCATTCCGCCGATCGGCCAGATAGATTTCTCGGTGCTCTGGGTGTCCATCGTGATCGGTGCGCTGCTGGTGCTACTGCGTTGAAAATCGTCTTCTACATGGCTGAATTCACTATGAACTAGCCGAGGCCTCGCCTTGCAACCACGCGTTGCGCGGCGCGAAAGCCTGAAAAACCAGCGCGCCGCGTTCCGCGCGCGATATTTTTTTTTCACATTTGCGCTAAACATCGGCTTTTTTCTGTGTTATTTTCGGCGCCGAGTTTGAATCAGTGGACATTTCATCGCTGCGTCGGCCGTCAAATGGCCAACGCTCGCAAACCCCAGCAGGAGATTTTTTATGGCGAAAAAGAATGCAGCACCGACCAAGTCTGAAATTCTCGCTACCATTTCGAAGGAAACAGAGCTCACCAAGAAGCAGGTCG
>Ga0209611_10001167_pt1 | contig 43708 bp, 29 predicted proteins | sample S1TSphgellanicum_3_FD_187693 | JGI IMG/M metagenome (GOLD analysis project Ga0209611, IMG submission 187693) | Host-associated microbial communities from peat moss isolated from Minnesota, USA - S1T2_Fc - Sphagnum magellanicum MG (SPAdes) (version 2) | ecosystem: Host-associated > Plants > Peat...
AAAAAAAAAAAAAAAAAAACCCTGGGATCAAACCTGCATGCATCAGGCAGCTGAGCAAATAAAAAAGTGATTTTTTTCTTTTACAAAAAAAAAAGGGAACTTTTTGGGAATGTAGATAGTACATACCTATTTTGAATATTCTCATTTCCTTGCAGGTAGGTAGGTATCTATCTGGGTAGGTAGGTAGGTAGGTAGGTAGGTATCTATATGGGTGGATCCCAATGAAAGAACAGGTTCCCCGGGAAGACGATGGGCAAACCAGCCGAGGGTACTAAAATGCAGGCAGTACAAAAGTACGGATCTCCATTTCTTTTTTGTCCTGCCTGCCCAATTGCCCAATGAACCTGTGAAAAAAAAGAAATGCAGTAATACTTTTGCACGGCCTACGTTTAGGACCCTTGACCACTTTAGCATCTTTCCGTGGTCCTCTGGTAGTGCTGCTAAAATGCCTTGTACTTTGGATGAAGTACACTCTTCAATGTGTAGCTATGCTTCATATGATATACACTACCAATAGGTGCCCAAATAGGGGGTGGACCTTGTTGCAAGCACTTTGTCCTAAAGGGTTGTTGTAATCCTTTTGCAGAGATTCAAAATTATCAAAGGGTCCTGCAGGCAGTACCTTCTCTCTTTTTTTTCATGTCTGCCCTTTGACCCAATCCATCATTTTCTCAAAAAAAAAAAGAAAAAAAAAGAGGATGCTGCCCAGATACAATTTGGGTCCATGTGTGCATGTTTCTACACAATTTTTTTCTAGCACCAAGATGTATTTGGACATCACCAGACACATATTATTGGCTGGGCAGATGGGCAGTCAGGGAAAAAAAGAAGTAAGCATTATTTTTTGTACTGCGTGCAATAAGGACTGGTTGCTGATTTAAGAATCTTCCAATAATAAGTTACTCCATACAATAATGGATGATGTGCAAAATAACTTTTTATTCCTCTTTATTGTCGCATTCACTTAACCCATAATAAGCAAAGAAGGGCCATGTGACATTGTGGCCTTGCCATTTACATTAAAAACTATCTTAAGGCAAAAGAAATTTTTTTATGGAAACTCAAATATTTCACCATGGAAAAGTACAATTCTCAAAAAACCCTCTAAAAGAAACCAAAATATTTCAAGATATTATAACACTATAACTATTCTCAAGTTTCAACATAAGTCCAAATTATTATCTTTCAGAAATCCTCATATAAAAATAGACCCATTTGCCTATGGCCAAAATCCCTTAAGCTACTATACTCCATAATGATTGCCAGTTTGGTTACATCACTAAATATTACCAAAAACCCGCCTTGGGTGAACAAGCACCTACATTGGTAACATGGTAAAAAAAAAACCCAAAATTCATTTAAATTATTTCTGCCCTTCATTTCAGCACCCCTCATTTGACCACCTCCCATGTGATTTTTTTTTTAATTTAAAATCAAAAAATCCCATGGGTATTGTGGAAGGGTGCCCTGGCTATCGAGGGAGGGACAGCAGCTGCCATTGGCTATTGTGACTAGTACATTAATGAGGGATCACCCAAACTGGGTTTGCTTGGTCAAAAGCACCATGGTGGGGCCATGGCCAAAATAAGGGGCCCTAGGCACAGAACACCAAAATTGACCCAGATATTGCAAAGGCTTATCCTAAGGTGAAAAGCCTTAGGTAGCATAAAATAGAGTCTAGGTGACCTAAAACAGTAGGATGAAAGTTGGCCCACCCTAAGGTGAAAATTCTAGGTACCATAGTATGAAGCTTAGGCTACTTATTAGGTTGCAAAGTTAACTAAAGTTTAGAACCTCATCCAAGGGAAGTGCAGCCATCAATTTTCTCAAAAAGAAAAAGAGAGGGGGATTTTTTTCAAAAAGCAACAGACCCCAAGAAAAACAAAACCCTAAATCCTAATAAAAGAGGAAAAAGGAGAAAAAACAAAGCAAGAAAAACCCACCAAACCAAAAAGCATAGAAAATGCAGCAAAAGCCTGAGTGCTTTCCTTTGAAGCTTCCTCTTCTTTCCACCACCTTTTGCTTTGTTTGTATTGACAGCAAACCCATGGATCTTCATGGTCACAAAAAAAAAAAAGACTTCACAAACATGCAATCTCCTGGAGCTTCTTTCCATCAAATTGCTTTTGGATCACATCTACACCACTTGTGTGAGAGTATGAAGAACTTAGGAGGGCCCAAAGTCCAAACAGAACTTGTAAGGAACTCTGCATCCTTGCAGATTCAGCAATTGTTCCCTGGAGTTATCATTGTGTTCACTGGCCAGAGGAAACCAGCACCCACCAGTCCACCGAGAAGGATGGATGGTACATGATCAGCAAACAGTTTTCTGTTGAGCTCCAATTCCCTACTTAACCATGGTGGTTAGCTCAGTTGCTTTCTTTTACTACCAAACTATTAACAACCTAGCATATAAGTAATCAAAGCAGCCCTTACCTACTCAGTAGTATACCCACTTACCAGTCAAAACTAGGTATCCACTTAGTTAGTAATCACCTAATTTCCTACCTATCAACCTACATTTATGACCTAATTCTTTCAAAATGGGTTACCAAGGTGAAACCAGATATTAGCTCAGTTGAAGTTCATCCACAACAGAGTCATAACAGGCATCCATTGGATCGTGCACTCTGGCTAGCCTTCCCTGGCTGTTCAACACTAGGGAATAGGCTGTGAACTGGGGATTCTGCCAGGTGCGCCCTCCCTGTGCCTGCCCGACCAGGGCTTGCACACTGAAGGCTTATCTGGTAGCATCCACCATTCAGGGCCAGTTCTCTAGTACAAAAAGTCATTTCTATTCCTTATCTTCTCTAAAGCAAGAACAGCATGTGAAAAGAACACTTTTCAAGGATTTTACACTACACAAACTCCAAAGACCAAAATCTACAAGGAAACTTCACATGGAGAATCTTTAGGTGAATCTTGTTGTGCACAAAAGGGACTTCACATGCATGGGGGGTCAGACACACCCAGAAAGTTCCCTTTTTGTTCACTGCTAATTGATTCCACTTTACATGCTGTGGAGTTAACATGAGAGACACACTCTTGATCCCCTGCTAACTTGTTCAATTGATACTTGTTGCATGAACCTAGCACCAAGTCATGTGTTGATGTGTTTACAAGACCTTGACTACATAGGAACAAAGCATTGCAAAATGCCTCAAAATCCAGGAGTGACAATTTAGGTTCAGATTTATGTTAGACTAAGGGTGTGTGGTACAGCACACCCTTTTGCAGTACTTAGCTCTTACACAACATCTTCTCCTACAATAACACACAATGAAGTGACATCTTACAGCTGTTACTTGAAGTGACAGCAACTGAGTGGTCAATTTGATGTATAAGATATCAAGTGACCGACTTGCACTTCAGATCAGGGATTTAGCCAAAATTTGCATTGGGTCAAATTCCATCCACCACTCAAACAATTGCTATCTGACTGAAAAGTGGATAACACAGAAGGATTGAAAGGGTTTTGTGCAAAATGAGTAAGGGAGAAGGATCACTTGAGGGGCCATTTCAAGAAATAATTGACAGTTCAATACTTACAGCAAGTAGGTATGTAGTGATGGATGTCACTGAAAACTGCTGAAATTGATGAATTCCCTTGGATGCATCTGACACCCAGAAAAGCATGCAATGTGGGAAGCACTCTCAGGGACAAGCTGATATGCTGGCATCTGACATCCAATGGTTCAGACTCCAACTTCAAGACTCCAAGATAGTTTGCACCTGCATATCAAGCTCAGAAACAGCAGAAAAGAAAGAAGCCGAAAATACATTATTGAAACTTGAGCTGTTGGAAAGTCACAACATTTTCATGCTGATATATGTACAACAAGCTCTACTCAACACCAATATCCAAGCATAATTTATGGAGATGAAATGGTGAAAGTATACTGCAATACAGCCCTAGAAAGCACAGTTACTTCACCAAATGCATCTTCAGTGCTATTCCTTGTCCACATACAAACCCCAGCTATTCTTGGGACCATACAGCTCCATCACTGCATGAACCAATCCCACTTCCTTTCAATCCACATCATGTTACCCTTATCTTTGAGAGTTGTCCAGTGCCAGAATTGTCACTTTCATCTACAGATAATAGTGCACCTTCATCTCCATCTATAAGGAGCCCAGAGATACCTCAAGCTCCTGTGAGGATCAGATACAGATGGTTGCTCAAACACAAAACTGATGCCACCACAACAACAATAGTCCCATCTGATCATTCAGATCAGGAACAACTTTGTTGACATCTCTAATGAACTGATTCCTTTGTGACCACTGTTAGTCTGTATGTAGTAGCCATGCATGGAGATAAACCTCAACAACCCTCCCATTGCCAGAGAACCTTTCATAGAGATGGTAATTTGTTCCATTCCGACACAACACCACTAATCCTGCATACACAAACACACAAGGAGGAGATTGAGCGATCTTCAGATCATCCAAGGATTGACTGGTCTACTATCACATAGTTGCATAAGAATGACATATATCAGAATCTGCAGATGAGTTCTGGCAGAGTCTGATGTCAAAAGGGCAAACATGGTAGTCCCTCAGAAAGGAAGGGGGAAAAAAACAAAGGGGTGCGGGAAACAGCAGCAAAGACTTCACCTTGTGCTGAGTGTCCAGCAGCTGCAGCTCTTCTTGCATGGCAAGCTGCTCTGCAACCTTAGACAGAGATTTCAGGTTGCACCTCACAAAGGTATCCGCAAACATCTGTGTCTCATCCCGCGTATTGCCTTCTGGAACATCCACAGCATATGACTCCATGACCAAGGTCACAAGCCTGCCACCGATCTCGAGCTCATGTAACGATGTAACAGACCAGTAGTTTTGCAAGCGATGGCTACCGCCGAGCACTCTGAAGCTGAAGATGTGTTGGTCGTCGTCCAGTATCTCGAGCCGCTCGACGCTGGAAGTGGCGGGAATACCTGACACCACTTGCACCGTTCGAATGCTTCCTACAACACTGGCATCTCCCGTGGTGATGGAGCAAGCCTGGATGAAGCGTTTGTACGCTTGTGGCTTCTCGAACCTCCTCACGATCGACCACACGACCTGCAGCGGTGCGTTGATCTGTTGCAAAAGGATGGAACCACACTGATGTGCAGCAAGCTCGTGCGAGTGATACGGGCAGATCAAGTCCTTGCGTTCCTCTAACATCCTCTGCAAAGCTTGAGTCCCTTCAACAAGCCTCATTACTACTACTCCTCCGCCTTCCTCCTCCTTTTTCTTTTCTTGGAAGTCTTATTCCCGATCTTGTTCTCAATCTTCTACGCTTCACTGCCGAAAGTCATGTATCTCACAAAACAAACATCGAGTGAGCCTTTCCTTCAAAGAAACCGCCGGCAAACACAAAACTCCTGCAAGAACCAACCTCCAAGAAACCCTCAACATCGGAATCAAGTCCCGCTAGAGCCCGTCGGACCATAGCCTCCATCTCCCTTCCCGTCTGTCAACAAGCAGGAAAATGAAAAGGTTCTCAATCTAAGCATAATGTCACCGTTACCATCATGCAAAGCAAACCAACACGGAGCCAAGCCAAAAAAACAACACAGAGCGAGAAACACAGAGAGAAGTCTGCAACGCATCCAGAAGAGAGTCTCTTAAGGGATCTGTTACCTTAATGGATCTGTTTACAAAGGAAAACAGAAAGACGGCAAAAAAAACCATACAGCACGATCCTCACTCTCGAATCCGGCTTTCGCAATGATTTCAGAGTTTTGCAACCACAACTTTGAGCCGAAAAAATTAAAGGAGGAAAAAAAATTATTAAAAAAAAAAAAGCGAAGCTCCTCTACACACCTCCGGACATTTCCCTACCACAAGTTGACGGAGGACAAATCTTGTACAGCTGACAGAATCCTGCAATCGTGCGAGCATGCGTTTAGCAAAATCTTTTTCTCTCTCTCTCTCTCTCTTCTCTTCTCTTCTCTCCTCTCCTCCTCTTTCGTGCTCTCTCTCTCGTCGGGCTGCACTTTGTGTGCTTTCTGTTGACCGGATAAATGAGGTGCAGGTCTGAACGCACAAGCCCAAACTCTCTCCGGCCTTTTGGAAGTCGCCAACCTAGAAGCGCCACATCAGTATTCCGGGAGTGGTGATTGGCCCTCGTGTCCCAGGCAAATGGCGCAGAAGCTTTAGAACCCCCTTTCTTTAGCTTGCAGCTATGACCGGGAACCGACCAGGTCAGCATTTAGTTGCTGAGCTGGCAGGTGCCGGTAGTAATAATTCTCCGACAGTAATTAGCTGATTATAAAATGAATTGGGGGAGTGTTTTTTTTTCCCCCGACCTTTTGGCCCGGCGGGCAGAGGGGAAAAAAGAAAGAAAAAGAAAAAGAAAGAAAGAAAGAGAGAGAGAGAGTACCCAACACGATATCCCCAATTCTTCTTGGATTCTCTGGGGCCTCCTCCTGCTGGTACAATTTGGAAAATTAGGTTTTTTTGGCGCGGCGCGTGGGGCCTCACTTGTTGGTAAGGCTGGAAATTACAAAACATAATTTCCGGCAATACCTACCGTCTGGTGGAGGCCCCCACTCTCCATACTCAGAGCCGCCCTGCTCCACACGATGTTTCTCGAAACGAAAACTCTAGCTGGCAAAGAAGGTTATTAGTTCTAAGATAAACATCCAAGGTCGCTGCGCGCACATAACCGGAATAATGGCCTGCGCTGTGATGCGGGCCTGATTCTGGAAATGCGTGCAGCAGCCAAGGAAGGCCATCACATGGTGAAAAAAATATTTGACGATTTTATTTTTTTCATTTTTGTCTTGTGATACCTGGTGGGTATCCAAACGGGTACTCACCAGGTATCATTTTTTTTTAATGCAAAATGTTTTGGAAAATGGAATGCTTTTGTGTGTGTGTGTGTGTGTGTGTGTGTGTTTCATTTTACACACACGAGCATTTCATTTTACAAAATGCCCTGCGGGTTCTTCCACTTTTGTAAGCATGTGTCGCACATACAAATTGTGTAATGCTTTTAAACTTCACTTGACTACCATATTAGATTAGATGGGCAGCTTGGGCTCGTGTCCGTGGAATAATTAATTCATTCATAACCTAGAATATTTTCCAAATTAATTTTCCAAATATTCATCATTATTTTCCTTCACAAAAAATGTAAATATTCATCATTATTTTCCTTCACAAAAAATGTGGTCTTTTGAGAAGGAAATAAAAAAATATTTAAAAAATTCAACATTTCTAAAAATAATATAATTTGTACATAAGTTACCAAGGTAGTACAATAATCGTCTTGTGACCTGGGCCAGGCCTGGCCTCCCTTGGGTACCATCACATGGGTTCGAATCCATTGATGGGCTCACTTTGCTCCTTTTGCTAGATTCCTTGGAATATGGATTTGTCCTTTCCCTCCCTCACACATGCCCATTCTTCAAAATATGACGTTCAATTTGATTACCTTTGATGGTGTTCCCATTCAGTCCTAATGAAATTGAAATAATTCTGGCAACATTTTCACAAAACTTTCGCAATTGTTTACCGAGGGATGTCCCAGTGTAATTATAGTTTACTTATTAATTTTTTAATTAGTTAGAAGGGTGTGGTTTCCCAAGTTCAACCTATTTTCACTTTTTGGCCATGACCCATATGGAATGGCCCATCACCCCTCCCCAAAAAATATGTATATATTTGGAAGCTTCCATTGTAGAAGTTTCTATTTTGAGATGCCTTTCCATTTTAGCCCACTTATCTAAGTGAAAAGTGGATAATTGTGAGCAAAGCATCCGGGATAAAAGTGTGGTGCTATTGGGAACATCTTGGAGAACACATTAAGACTTGTGAGAACTTGCTGGGAACCAGATTTCAAAAGATTTATTTTGGTATTTGGATATAAATCTATTATTTCAAAAGATGAGATTTGAAAAACACACCTTGAAAATAAGCCCCCAAAAATGAAAAAATTAAAACCATGTTCACACTAGAATAGATTACACCAACAAATAAAACCCATACAAAAAATTAATGTCTTGTAATAAATATCTAACAACCGAGGTGAAAAATGACACTAATTATGTGTTGATACTTGATGTTTGATACCTCCAAATATTGTTCATTTAAGACATTCATGAGTACCCTGTTGGAAGAAGAATGCATCCACTGACATAAATATGAGATTTATGTGAAGCTTCACAAAATGTTTCACATCAGTGCTTGGCTGATATGCAACCATGGTGGTTAGTTATGGGACAAGAGTGTAACGAAGAAAATTGTTACCTGTCGACCCACCATCCATCCCTCATGATGCAATGGTATGTGCTGGTTCACTCTTGCCAGCCACATTCTGCTGAAGCTTTGAACACCACTGAAAGATTGAGAACTCGTTCGCTACATCTTTCAGGAAGGGGAAGATATGGGCTGTTTCTTCATCTCACTCATTCCTAGACTAAGTGGACAAGGATATACTGAAATAATGAACAGGCACTGCAGCAATTGGATTTTTTGTTTTAGAAATGGCACACACACTTCTGTGTATGAATCCATCTACCACAATTAGTTCTCATGATTCCCTATACCTCTTTCAAAATGAGCAGTTGGCAAGAAACAAACATGTACTCCACTAGAACTGCAACTTCCTGCAACACCCAACTAGCATACTTTTTGTGCAGACTTTGAATCTACTATCTGTGGATTTTGACACAGTGTATTCCAGAATTACAAACAGCATTCCACAGGCAGTGGAACTTCCTCTGTAATTACCACAAACATAATAATGGCTGGCAATGGAACTTGGCCAGCCACAATGGTATACTCACCAACAGCCTCAAGTCCACAAAAAACCAGTATGAAGGACACTGTAATAGGCTTGCATCTAGATGACTAGAAATTTCAAGCTGTTCCAACTACAGTTTTGGGTTTTGAGCTGATTTTCTTCCATGAAACTGCTGGTAAAATTTGATCCATGTCAACCCGATCAGCATATTGTACAGCAACATTCAGGAGGGAGTCAAGAAGGGCATCGGAGAGAAGGTGAGGCTCAAGTCCAAGCTCAACCAACCTGGTATGCTTGGCATTGTAGTAGTGCTCCTCAGCCTCCACACGTGGGTTAGGCACATTTGTTGCCTTCACTTCTAGTCCAAGTTTTGCACCAGCCTTCGTAACTAACTTGGCCAAATCATTGACTGAAAACTGTTCTGTAAACTGATTGAATACACGGAACTCTCCAAGCTTGGCTGGATTTGCAATTGCCAGCTCTATGCACTGGACAGTATCTCTTATATCTAAGTACCCTCTTGTCTGCACACAACAATCAGATGCTTATCAATTTTTCTGCATAGCAAATCCAATAAGAGACAGAAAAAGAAGGAGGACACAAGAACCTCTAGAAAACAGATGAGCAGAGAGAATAAGCACCTGGCCTCCCTTCCCATAGATTGTAAGTGGATGCCCAACAGCAGCTTGCACACAGAAGCGATTCAATGCAGTTCCAAACACAGCATCATAATCAAGCCTGTTGATAAGCTCCTCATGCATGCTTGTCTCATCAGTGTGTACACCATACACCACTCCCTGGTTCAGATCTGTTGCTCGCATCCCCCAAGCCTTGCATGCAAAGGCAATGTTGTGTGAATCATGAACCTTGCTCAGATGGTAAAATGAACTTGCCTGCTTTGGATATGGCAATGTATCTGTGCGGCCATTGTGAGTGATGGTAATGAAACCTTCTTCAATATCAATGTTTGGAGTTCCATACTCTCCCATGGTTCCGAGCTTCACCAAGTGACACTCTGGTAGAAATTCTTTGATTGCAAACATGATATTCATTGTTCCAATCACATTGTTTTGTTGAGTGAACACAGCCCTGTTGCGGTCCATCATTGAATAAGGTGCCGATCGTTGCTCACCAAAGTGCACCACGGCTTCTGGCTTGAATGTTCGGACAGCATCTTCCAAAAACTCGAAATCACATACATCACCGATGTATACTGCAAGCTGTTTTCCTGACACTTCCTTCCATCTCTTTACTCTTTTTTGAAGGGATGCAATTGGAGTGAGCGTCTGCATACCTAATGCACACAAACACACAAACACACACATTCTCTCAGCACACTGACGACAGTGATTTGTTTGCTCCTCCTAAGCTGGTTTAGGGTTGAAGTGTTGGAATGGGCAAACAGACGCCGGACATACATACATACCTAGCTGCTCATCGAAAAGACGGCGAACAAGGCTATCGACAATGGCCACCTCATACCCTAGCTTGGAGAGATGCAGAGCACTAGCCCAGCCACAGTAGCCATCACCTCCAACAATCATCACCTTCTTGTTCTTCTTCTCGCCATTAGCTACAAAAGGTGCAACAGGTGTTGCGGCCTCCTTCACAGCTGTCGCACTCACAGTCCGCGAGTGAAATGGACGCACCTTCCCAACACCATCGACAACAAAAGCCTTATTTTTAGTCCTACTCCAAAATTGCGACTGCCTAGCTCCCATCCTGAGGCACTCTACTTCTCCTCTTCCCCATGATGAGCTCGTTGCCATTCCCTGTCCACTCCTGCTACATCTCCTACTTGCACAATCCCTAGATCCTCCCGCTGCTACCACCGTGGTGAGGCCACCTCCCGCAACAGCAGATCCTACCATAGCCATTGCCATGATCCCAAATTTGCAGAGCACCGGAATTTGTCCCCTCTCTGTTTTCCAACCCGCTCCGATTCTAAGGAATTTTTCTTCTTCTTCTTCTTTGCTGCGAGATCATTCCAAAGGGAAGCGAGCAAATCTCCACGAAAAATGCTGTGAGTGCTTGGAAAAGCAAACCCCAAAAACCCTAAAAACCCTGAGGAACAGCGAACCCTAATTCGTTGGATTGGAATATACCAGGATGAAGAAGAAGATCCGGTACGGAGAATATACTTTCTGCCACTAGCCAGGAGGAGCAGCCAGCTAGCTTCAAAGACAGCCAGGTGTATAGATGGATGGATGAATGTGTGGATGGATTTGATGTAGCTGAAGTGGATGGATGGGGGTATTTTTTGTTTTGGCTTTTTTTATATAAAAATTGTGAGGTAGCTGAAATGGTGATCAATCCATTAGACATTTTAGCCAAATATGGCTATAAACAGGACATGAAAGTAAAAAAAGGGTTAAGCACCCTTGACATTTTTGGCTACATGCTTGAACCTAATAGAGAAATCTGGTGATTTTTTCAAAAAAAATTGTCGAAATCTGGGTACTAGAAAATGGAAGGAAAACACAAATTTTTAGCCATTTTGAAAAGAAAAATCACCAATGCTGGCTAAATTTAGCTAGAAGAAAAAAATGTTGATGTTAGTGTTTGTTTTGCTCATTTTTTTATGTAGCCTAGTTGACAATCGTCCACGGAAAAAAAAAATAGCCAAATTTGGCTACATACCATATATGAATATACACAACAATAAGGATTTTTTTGGATTCTTAGCTACCTACTTGAACTTAACATTAAAATTTTGTGACTTGGAATTGTTTTGTTCTGATAATTTGGTCAATTTTTTCCATGAAAAATCCTTTGCATAGGTCAAAATCATATTTATTAGGTTGAAATTTGGTGAATTTTCACCATTAACAAAATTCACTAATGTTTTCTATTGGTTTTTGTCAACTATTTTTCATTGTGACCAACAATAAATATCAATTTATAACCTTAAACCTTTAGAAAACACAATTGAAAGTAAAAACAAATGTTAGATAGGCCCCCAAAAAACACACAAACCAAATTCATTTTAAATACATTAAAGTTATTCACAAAGGAATCTTGTCTTTGGAGTTGTGTTGAGCTTGCATTTGCAATTTCATTTTGAATTCTAAACTATCTGTAAAGCCACCTTAAATAGGGGTAAATTTTCAAAATTCACAATGAAAGCGTGAAGAAAACAATTATGGTCATTCCTCTCTTAAAATCATTCAAACATGTTGTAAAAACTCTCATTGCAGAGCACAACTTTCATCTGTTCTAATTGCTTGTCAAATAGGAAAAACAATTGTCGTTCCTTTGTGTCATTGGGAAATATTTACATTCGTGAAAACTAGTAAAAAAATGTTACCAACTAAGGTGAAATCTATGAAGTGGTAAAAACAATTTGATGTTGTGTCCTCAACTTCTTCCTCTCTCTCTCTTTACTTGAGGATGATCGAATGATCCTCATCCCATTTGTAAGATCTTATTACTTTCCATCTTTATAATCAAAGTGCCTTCCTACCCATGCAACTAGGGAAGTGGGAAGGTCTTTTCAACTCAAAAAAGTCACCCACACATAAGCAATTGTTTACTATTTCTAGCAAAGTCATAGACTCTCTTATTTCCTTACTTTGAGCAACCTTTGTGATGAGATCAACTAGTGATTTTTAGTAGACTCTCTTCAATTTGCATATGTGTTCTTTTGCTTTTAGCAATTTTTAGGGTGAAAAAAACTAAAACACTCACTCCACCCAAAAATAACACACAATTGCCAAATGCACCAAAATCCATTCCATTTTCAAGGGTGCTCCTCGACTCTTAGTGAAATCTATGATGTGAAAACAAAAGCACATGCTCTGATTCAATTTTTTCAAATTGCCACCTCCTTTGCTTTCATCAATATTTTCAAATTAGCCAAAACCCACATTTATTCTCATCATATACTCCAAATCTCACACATGTAAAAACTAGAAATATTTTTGCATGTGTATCGCCCTATGCAAAAACACAAAAACATAATATACATGATCAAACTCCAAGGACCACCAATTTTAATGGTTATAGAATTGGTGGTCTTTAGAATTTGATTAATTCTTATTTTATTACATCATGCATCTATCATGTATCCCGCCGCTCATCTTTTATTCTTAGAAAAGACATTATCAAGGCCCTATATCTTGAACACTTTATAGATGACTTTATTATTTTCTAGCATTTCATGGCACATTGGCAAGAATGAAAATTTTTGATAATTTTTTCATACCCAACTTCTTGAGTGCACCAAAACAAAAGCAATGTATACAAAGGTGTTACAATTTTACATATGGTGATGAGTGTTGCACATGTAAGTATGCAACCTTGAAATAACAAACGATGGGCACTTGAATAATTTTTGAATAGTGTGCTTGGAGACCAATAACTAAAGTACCTATTTGCATAGCTACAAATAATTGGATGATGGCCTCCCCTTGGAGAAAGGCATTTAATGATACTACACCATGATAACAATAACAAAAATATTGGTGATTAAACTTCTAACTGCTTAAATTGGGAATAGTAATAAAGCTTGAAAACTCTACAAAAAAGTATTGAAATATGTGTGATATGATACCATTCATGGTGATCAATGTTTTTTTTCTAGCAAAAGTTCCCATTGCAATGACTGAAAAAAATCCCATGTGAAATGTTCAAAATGTTTATTGGGAAAAATGAGCAAAATTTGCCATATTTTGAAGGGAAAAAAATCAAAAGTTGCCATATTTAAACAATGAATTTTTGGAGGCTACCAAAACAAAACATGATTCTAAAAAATATATACTTTTTATTTGACCTCTGAATGATCACTAGTCCACTTACTTGACAAAATTGGAAAATAAAAACCATGTTAGGAAAAAAAAAAATTGATGAATTTCATGTAATTACATCTTTTTTTCTTCAAGGTTCAAAAGATCATATTAACTAAAAAACTATGTCATGTAAAATACAAGGTAAAAGTAAATGAAAGAATAGGAATGAAATGTAATTACATTTTGTCACACAATAGTTGTTGATTAATTTCGATCGAGTTGAAAATCAAAAGCTTGTTTATTTGTGTTTCATCATGCTTAAGTTGATTTTCAATATGTTTTCCATTGAAGTAACAAGCTACTCCTTTGTCAATAATTTTTGTTCACCCAATTTTTTAATTATGTACATAGTAACCAATTGTTACCAACCGGTAACTTGTGAAGCAATATTATTTTGAAAATTAATTTAGTTATTATTGGATAACATGTCCTTAAGTTAACTGGTAACATGTGTTAGGGTAAGTGGTAAAGTATGTGAACTAATAATTGGTTTATTATAATAATCAGTTGTTGATAGTAACAGGTTGTTTTTAAACTTGTGGCTAGTAGTTGTTATAGTTTAAGTTTAAGTTTTCTAACTGTTATACCAACTAATGATTGGTGAATTTCAAATAGTGTTATGTTTAGTATAAATAGGAAGATTGGAGGATGATGAAGAACTTTTGAACTTTTTGAACTTCTTTCTTACTTAATTATTTTAGAGATCATTTTTTTGTTTTTACTTTTGATTTTATGAACAAGTTCACTTTTGGAATTTGAAGTTTTATTTTTTCAAATTGAATTGAAAGATTGATTTTAATTTTGTCTTTGCATTTGTGAACAAACACCTATGCCTTTGTGTCTTTGTTTTTCATAATATATAGATCTGAAACAATTCACATGTTGATGTTATTTAAAACTTGAGTTAAAAGTTTAAAATAGGAATATCCTTGAGATTTGGTGACCACAAAGTGGCACAAAATTATAAACAATCATGCTTACACTTTTTGGTTTCTAGTGATTGTTTTGTTTTGAATTTTTTAAGTTTGGATTTGTAATAGTTTCAATATTTTTCTAAAAGTGTTTTGTGCCTTGATGATTTCTAATTTTAACAGCAATTGGTTGATTAAAATAACTTGAATTAACAATTTTTTTAATCAATATAAAAGATGTCAAAAATAATCACAAGGGGCTTTAAAAGGCAATTAAAATTAGGAGTACCATAGCAACCCATTCATGAAGTGGTTTAGTCACAAGAACAATTACATTTTAAAACGCCAAAGGAACTCAACCAATTAATGCTCCCAGCAATGAGCTTCAATAATTGATTATGATATATTTACTTCTTCATCAAATACCAACAAAGTAGGAGGGAAAAATAAGGACCTTCAACTGGCCAATTTTGACATCTCAACAGTCATCCCAACAATGGAGGTTGAATGCACGACCGAGTGGACAAAACACCACACCTATTCAACATGTTGATGAAGTAACCTTTGCATCACATAGGTGGCAGTTTGTAACACTAAGTTACTACATTCCCAACATTATTATACCATCCCAATCAACACAAGTTGTCAGGTACTACACATCCAAATCAATTCTTGTTTTGAATCTAACTATAGCAAATTCAAAATTGCAATGTAATCAACTTTTAAATTAATTGGAATTACACAACTTGGATCAAAGACCCTCACACTAATCTAGTTTTCAACAACATGCAAAATCGATGGATGCAATCATAGTACCTAATGTTGTCTAACCAACACAACCACTTAATCAAATTATTTGGCCGAATGTACCTGTCATGGGAAGCATTGAACGAACACCTGTTTGGCAAAATATACAAGTTACAAATCCAAAGCCCACTATTGAAATTACAATAGCCTATGCATATTGTTAACAAGTTAGACATGAATTCAAGAAAATTGTCCTTTTGTGGATGATAAATTGAAACAATTAATGAAAGAAAAACTCAAAACTTTTTTACCACCCGTTACAACAAACACGCCGGCAATACAAGTTGGTGTATTCATGCCACAAATTCGATCACAACCAAATTTGACTACTCACCTAGCACCAGTCAGTCAATACCTAGGTTGGTAGCAACATGTTACAACACTAATAACAAGACAACCTAAAGTAATACCATATCCACCATATCTAATGTGGTATAATACAATTCCACCTTTTGTACCCATGGATCTTAACATGTACTCTATGTATTATTCTAGAACCAAAGGCCTACTCCATTAATTGATGGAAGAAAGGATAAATATGCAGTTGGTACACCCAAATATAATCAATGCCACTTATTGAGCCATTGAAACAAATTTATTATCCTATCAGAATATTGACTTCTGAATTAGAATCACCAGTATAAATTCCTAAAGGTGTACCTATTCAACGAACAACAACAACAACTTTATTAATTAATATAACTATTGTCAATGGACTATTTGTCCATGGTGATGATGTTTTATTTTAACAACCAAGAAGGGTTAATTCACCTCCACAACCAAATGGAGAACTGCTTGGAGGTTCGCCTAATGGAGGAAAGTTAAGAAAAGGAGGATCACTTGATCGAGACCCACCTGGAGGACCTCCACCTAATCCACATGTTGGATTTTACGAATGGCTGGCACTTGATCCAAAAATGTTCATGCCACCATGGTACCCACTAATTGCAATTTGATTTGAACCAACCAATAAACTACCATATTGAAAACTTCAATATCCAACGTATGTGAAGGATATTGATCCTAATGTTCATATCAGAGTTTTTAAAAAAACAATTAAAGTTAATGGGGAGACTATGGAGGCTGATATCATCAACTATTTGGTTTCACTTTACAAGACAACATCTCGGAATGGGGCAAAAACTTTGTACAAGATCATCACAATTGCACCTTTGAAGAATTGAAACAAGCATTCTAGAAACGTTTTCGAACTATGAAAAATGACGAATAAATTTATAGGCAATTGAAAAACCTCCAACAACAACACTAGTAAAAATTAACCAAAATGTAACCACTTTGTTTGCAACTACACGTAACTTGTAGTCATTTGTGACTAAATTTGGGAATATTTGCAACTATAATACCAAATTTCAACTATTTTGGTCATTCTCACAACTATGATGCAACTATTAGAAACTTCATCCTATTGGTTGGATGGATTTTAAGTCTATTTTCATTCATTAATAACTTGATGTGTCCCATTAATCACAATAATCACCAAATTAATCGCATCCTAAAGATATTTTACGATTACATAGGGGTATATTTTTATGTATGTATTCAAATTATAGATATGCATATGTTTTTTTTAAAATTATGCAATTAATCATCCATGATAATTATTTTTATAATAATTTTATAATAATTATAAAATTTAATGTTATGTTTAGCAAATTATTATATATTTAGTTAATAATTACCAATAGAAAACAAAATTACTTGACTTATAAATTTTTTTACAATAATAAATGTAATTACACAATAATTAATGTAATTAGTTTAATATTTTTCTTAAAATTTTGTGTAAGAATTTATTTTCTAATAGCAATTGTTAGTTCACTATTTATAATTTGAAAATACACATTTAAAATAGTTAATTTTTAAATTATGTACAATTCTAAAATATTTACCTCCCTAACCTATTTATCTACCTAGCTAGGTAGGTACCTAATTTGACCTACCCACCGAGATCAACCTACGTACCTACCTACCTAAGTATCTACTTATATGAATAAATATTTAACCTAGGAAGGTGGGACTTACCTACCAATCTAATATTAATATTTTTATCAAATTTATTTTTAAATGCCACATGATATATTTACATTGGACCATGTGTCATAATATAAGATCATCTAAGCATTTGAATTGAATGTCTTAAATTATTTCAAAATTATTATATTTTAAATAATTAAATATTGGAACATGTGGCAGCACATCATTTGTTTTCGATTATGACCAAAATAGTTGCATTTTAATTGCATGTGACAATATGTAAACAATGTAATCAAAGGATGAATTTGTATTTGTTGATATGTTTTTTCATCCAATACCTTTTGTCATTTATGATTAATATCGCATGCGATTTGTCTAAGGCAACTAAGGAGATTTTAATCACAAATGTCACTTGCAACTAAAATTCAATTGCAAAGATGAGTTGAAAATACATGTTTTTTTTATAGTTCAAGTCAGTGAATGGGTAGAGGTCTATTACTAATGTTTGTTAAAACTCGCTAACTATTTGTAAGTGAAAGCTATTGATGTTTTCCTTACCACTATTTTTAGGGCAAGTTTGCAACCATACTTTAGATTAACAATAATAAATATGGCAAGAAATACCCCTATTAAACATAAGGAAATTGTAGTGATCTATGAGGAAAGTGGACCAATCGTAGCAAATTATAAAGTTTTGATAATTGAACTAGCATTTAAACTGATTGCACAACCTATTATCATTTATAATATTATTAAACAATAACTTTCCTATTCAAATTGTGGTAAAATTAGTCATGCCAAATAAACATGCCATAATTAAAAAAAAGAAAGACTTGTAGTGCTTATTGTACCCACTAAAGTTGTTGAATTGGTACTTGAAGTTACTGCACAACCTGTTAAACTAGCTAAAGCACCATTGAGATATCCTTGTATTATTTGTTCTAGCTCTAAACACTATGCATCTGAATGTCTTAAAAAGACAAAAATTTAAAAAATGTTTTAAATTAAGCCAACCATTATTGCCATTGTAGTAATAAAACCCTTGTTAACTAGATTTCTTTGCGAACCAATATTTTAACTGGTAGTTAATGAACAAGTAATGACAATATAATTGGTAATAACTGAATCGGTGACACATGTTGAACCGGTAGTTATAGTATGTCACAACCTTAGCCTTGGGCTCGCGACCAAAGCAAAAGGGCTTGCAAGGGTGCAAGCCAAGTCTAAGCCCGGGAGTCGCATTGTCATGCCCGCGGGAATGCAAAAGAATGTGAAGAAAGAACCTTCACACTTTCAAGTGTATTCCCACTTTGGGAGTTGGAATTCCGGTGGACTCCCGAATGTTCAGAGAGTGATTGTAAGGGTCAAAACCCAATGGCTTGAATAAAAATTTATATCATTGGAAAGCTATTGAAACGTAAATGTCTAAAATGGACTCACATCGCCCATTTGGACATCTGAAACACATTTTATGATCAAAAGAAAGGCCAGGAGTCAAATTGGTAGTTTGACTCCTGACCATTAAAAGTCAGGAATCATTTCGATTTCCTTGCGTGCAGGTGACATGTGAGATACCATTGGAAAGCTCTCGATGAGGGTTATAACTTTGTTTCATACCTCATTTCAATTAAAGGTCTGCACACAAAGTTATGGGGCCTCAAAGTCGCAAAAGTCCTAACTTTGGTAATTTCAAGACTCCCACTTAGGAGTCCCGGGACAAAATGTCATTTGGATGTGGGCCTCGTGGAGAGGCAGAAAATATACTATAAGGGGGAAGGTGATGGCTTCCCCCAAGTCTGGGCCGTGGTGAATCTTGTGAGTTCGAGTTTGCCCGTGACTCATCCTAACGTAAAAAATGCTCCAACTATGCATTAACCAACTTGTTGTTTGGTTTTGTGCAGATCCAAGTGAGTGATTAAGTGTTTGTCATTCTTCCTAGTCCCATCCCAGAGTTCCAACATGGCCCTCTACCCTTCAAAGTGCTACGAGCCAGGGAGCATGCCCCGATTCTTTGCTCTTCCACTATTTTCATTTCAAACTCACATTTGGAGTCTATCAAGGAGCCAGGGGGCGCGTCACAGTATAACCCATAATAACTAAACCAGTGACACATGTTGAACCGATGACATTTGTTGAACTGGTAATCATAGTATAACTAATAGTAATTAAATCGACGACACTTGTTAAACAAGTAATCTACATAACCTATAGTTAATAGAATAAGTAGTTGGTAGAAAAATAGTTTACAAAACACGTAGCAAATTTTGAAAATTTTGATTGTTTATAACCATTTTATTAGTTAGTGTCTATTAGTTGATTAAAACAAGGAGTTTTATTAACAATTATGATTGTTTCTTACATTTTTACTAGTTGATTTGTATTAGTTGATTAAAACAAGGTGTTTTATCAATTAATTATTGTTCAAATGCTTTGCACAAAGCATTTCAAAATTTAAACTTAGAGTATAAAGGAGGGATGGTAAAACATGAGAAAACATCATATCTTTATTTTCCATACTTACTTTCTAAATCTCTAATGTACAAACTTTGATTTCTTAATACAATTTTGTATTTTCACTACAAGTTGGAATATTTATTAACATTGAGTAATTTGTACATGTTCATAATTTAGGAAAAGATATTTGCATCAACTTTTCATACTTTCAAACTTTGAAATCATTTTGGTTTTTCTTTTACTTGGAAAAATGAAATGATTTTTTTTTACTAATTCTGATTTCTTGAAACTATAACAAAATTAGTGCATCTTGAAGGATTGTACATAGATTTTTAGATTTCAAATGTATTTGTTGTTGTTTTGGATTTTATAATTGAAAAAGTTGGGAAGTAAGAAATTCATGGGCATAAAGAAAAATATCTTTAACAACCCTCTAAACTTGGTAATGTACCAATTAATGTAATTGTTACTATCACAACATGTAGCCAAATATTAAAACAACAAGTGTTTAAAGAATGTGAATTGGTGAAGGCAAAAGTAACAACTAATTAGCAAACTGAATAATAGATGCATGATTTATTTTTCCATACTATCACGGAGTTACAAGGGAAAGATTCAACATCATAAGCACTTGTTGAATTAAACAGACCACTTCATTCAAATTGGGTTGGTTTACCACAATCGGTAAATCAATTGGTTATTGGCACGCAACCTGTTCCATTGACTACACAAACAACATTACTAGAGAAGACTTTGGGGGAGATTTTGAAAGACATCAACACTCAAATTTTGGAGACCAAGTATGTAATCAACTTGGGGCAACTCTTGAAGATTATGCCAAACATCAAAAGATACATTTTCAAACTCGTTACCTATGTTCCACCAATGCAACTCGAACATGTTTAACCTAAACCTACCTATGAGCAATTGGTAGACCTTTCGTCAAAACTAGTTGAAGGAGGCTAGGGTTCTTTGATGTTGAACCTAATTCCCTTGACATACTTGTTGTTGTACCTACCCACCAAGGCATAATCTAAGTGCATGATAAGGCACAAAGGAAAGGAGCAGATGGAAAAGGATGGTTCACTTGCCAAAATAACCTAGAAATGAACACTTGTTGAAGGGAAAGAAATCCAGAAAATGCTGGAATGGATCCAAGTAGGATCCAAATAGTGACAATGGGCAAAACAAGTTGGTTTGGGTGGCTTGTTTGTTGTTCATTAGACAATTCCACAAATAGACCTGTTGGAAGAATTTTTGCACACCTGGGAGTCCATTGAAGATGGATGCATTAGAGTAGTCGTTTGTGGTGAAAAGATCATTATTGACCAAGCACTAATCACTCAACAATTTGGCATTAGTGCTAAAGGAGAAGTTAATGTAGTGAACACATTGGTCAAAAAGGCTCAAGTCGCTCTCAAAAACATAGTTGGACCGGATGCATTCGTCAACAAAGAATAATGGAATATAATTTAGATAAAAGAGGAATAACATGCCAAGTCTACAACAATTATACAAATCATCTACCAACAAGAAGGTTACCTACTTTAGTAACCACATTGCCATTATTCTCAATTTGGTAAACAAAGGGAAGAAGGTCAATTAATGTTCCATCATCCACAAATGTCAATAAAACTAACTTGATTGACAAAACACTATAAACATATTGTTGCATGCTTAGCAATGATGAATAGGAAGGCAACAACTTGCTACTTTGGATTGGTTATAGATGTTTGTTTATGACATTTGTTCCCAATCATAAAGGAAGAAACACGTTAATTCTCCAAAACTACAACTAGTTCAGGAAAGGGGAAAGAAGGTTGTTGAGAAGAAATTTAGAAAAACCTTTCTTGAAGTTGTCACCAAAAAGCAATTTATTAATGAGCATTGATCAATGCGCTTAGCTAACATATCACCATGACTAGTTTGTTAGTCACATCAGTTGAAAATAAAAACTAAACCATCAACACCCTAGGATCAATTGAATCCAAAACCAACCAATTTGCCACTGAAGAAAAAACCTCACACTTGTCAATGAATCATGATTATAGAGGGAGGATACGAGGGTATGGAAATTGATGTTACTATGCAGTTTGATGAGGAAAAAATAAGGATGGAAAATGATCAATTCATGGAATATAAAAATGAACATGACTTTGAATAGGTAACAATCCAAAAGCCTTTACTTGTTCAGGAAATTTCTATTCCTACAAAATAGGTTAGCAACTTGTTACCAATAAGTACTAAACCAATTCAACGAATTCAGTTTAAACATGTTCAACTAGTTTAGCTTAAACCTATTTACATTTTTCTTGAAATGTCGGTAGCTTACGCTCAACATGAAAGCTTGAAACGAGTTACACTTTTCTTTGAGCAAGTAGCCCTAGTTGCTTAGACTTGGCCTCTGATAATAAACAACCTAACTAATTTGAAAACTATGTATAATTCTGCTAAGACCTTGTTAGAGGACACCAACAACTAGTTACATGCCTATTGCCTAGAATTGGTTAACCACAAACAAGCGTTACAGAACAGGGACAAGGAACTAGCTACTATGAAAGTTTAATTCTTTAAACTACAAATAGAAAATAAGCACTTGGTTGCCGAAGGTGCTAAAGCTGAAAAGGCAATCAAGAAGATTGAATCTTTACAATAAGAGTATAATGAGTTGAACTAAGTTCATCTTAAAACTCGTAATGACTTAAAGATTCTACATATTGACCAATTGATGAAGGATTATGGCAAGATGGAAGCTATTAATGTTCAACGAGAAAAAAATCTTGTAGAGCTAGATAACACCTATTTATAGTAGTGGGAATAGTTGATAGAGGTCAACATTGACATGGAGAATCATACCCATGAGCTTTGGGTATAGATTCAAAAATTGAAAAGTGAATTGGAGACACTTTGACAAATGTTTAGTAAAGCTTTTCAAACCACCTACATGGTAACCGGTTGAAGGAGTTTGAAGAATTTCTTTCGGGTAATGCCTTGTTCAAGATGCAAAATCATGCTTTGGTAGACATAAATTTGAAATGGAAAGAATGGTGACAAATTATATAAGAGATTACAAAGGAACAAATCTAAGACAATTTGAGATTGTTCGTGCGGATGAGGATACCTACTTGAATGAATTGGTTGCATACCGATTATAGTTTGAAGGTTATACATATGATTGGTTTAGTGACAAATTGGTTAAAGTACTTGTTATTGTTTCTTAGAAGTTTTCACCTATGCGGGCAACAACTGCAATTATGACTTTTTACAGTGAACCTATTGTCACTACTAGAGATGAACTAAAGCCAATCAGAGGAGCTAAGCTTACCATTGGTTTTTGTACTTTGTCTATGCCCAAAGAATTTGTACTTGTTATAATTATTAGTACTTCGGTAGAAGAATTGGAAGAACCTATTACTCCCAAACTTGTTCCATTAATTATACCAAATATTGGGTTAGGAGTAAAGATCACCTTAATTGACATTATCACACATGCCTTTAAATTTTTTAGGACTCTAAATATAGTATTGAAGGACACACATGTTGTTGAAAGTCTATGGTTTGAATCTATTCCTTTGGTTAAACATGTTGATACAATAGGTAAACACGTTGATGAATTGATTCTAATAGTAAAACCTGTAGTTTTGGATGATTAATTTTGAGGACAAAATCAGGTTTTCAAGGGGGGTTAACGTTAACCCAATTTTTTAATTATGTACATGGTAATTAAGTGTTCACAACTAGTAATTGGCGAGGCAATATTATTTTGAAAACTAGTTTAATTATTATTGGATAATAGGTCTTTAAGTTAACTGGTCTGTTAAGTTAACTGATAACATGTGTTAAGGTAATTGGTAAAGTATGTGAACCAATAATTGGTCTATTATAATAATCGGTTGTTGATAGCAACAAGTTGTTCTTAAACATGTGGTTAGTAGTTGTTATAGTTTAAGTTTGAGTTTTAAAATTATTATACCAACTAATGACTGTTTAATTTCAAATAGTGTTATGTTTGGTATAAATAGCAGGATTGGAGGATGATGAATAACTTTTGAACTTTTGAACTTTTTGAACTTTTTTCTTATTTTTTAAAATTTTTTTAGAAATCACCACTTTGTTTTTACTTTTGATTTTATGAACAAATTCACTTTTGGACTTTGAGGTTTTATTTGTCAAATTGAATTGAAAGATTGATTTTAGTTTTTATTTTTGCATTTATGAACAAACACTTGTGCCTTTGTGTTTATGTTTTGCATAATATACAGATTTGAAGCAACTCACGTGTTGATGCTATTTAAAACCAGAGTTAGAAATTTAAAAGAGGAAAATTCTTAATTTAAAAGAATAGAAAAAACCTTTAACAATTTTGCTAGCTTCATTTGTCACTAAACATCAACACCCACAGTAAGTTTTATATCATCCCTTTCTCCTTCAATTAGCTTGCTAATGTTTCAAAGTGCATTAAGAAAACCATATGCTTTAGTAATAAATAATTTGGAATTAAAATATTCATTTAAATGTGTGATCAAAAACTTGATACAAAGGACCAATTCTTAAAAAATAGATATAAGATATTGAATTTCAATATGCTATTGAAAAAATTATCAAAATTAACTTGAAGTACAAATGGATAAATTTTTTTGATTATGTATGGAGTTTGGGTTCTAGCAATTTCACCTTCATAATGTAATTTTTTTATAACTAATAACCAAATAAAAAAATTTAAACGTGTAAACTAAACATTGGTTATGCTTGGAGTGGATTGTTGTATTCTGACTACATTCATGTGTTCAAGTATTTAACTTCTAAATGTAGGTCTTGCATAGCTAAATTCATGTGAGTGATAATACAAATATGTTTCAAGCAATTCAATCAAATGATAGCTTCATGTCCCATGATGTGCACATGAACTACAAGCTTCTTTTCTACCAAACATTCCTTCAATGGTGGTGGATCATCCTTGGTGCTTGTTGTCAAATTTGGGTGAAAAATCTTCTTTTTCAAGAGCTTGTATGTGACCAATGTGATGATGAGATTAAATGATCCTTCAAGCATGAAATTATTTGTTGATCCATTTTCATAATGCTCAAGACTTTTGTTTTGGGTTTTTGATTACAACTCTTGGATGTAGGAGATTGCCTTGCCTAACAAGGATGTTTTGTTCATTTGAAAACACAACACAAAAAAGTGAGTATGAAATTAAATGTTTTTGAAAGGCCAAATTATTGCTTAGTAACATTAAGAATTGATAACTTTTTTGCAACATAAACAAGAAGGTGAGGATGATGAGTTTAGCACATTTGAAACTATGGGTACAACCATAATGTAATGTATAAAAATGTTGGTTGAATTTTCCCCACTATTGACATTCAACTTGAACATAATTGAAAAGCTCCTCTTTATCATTAGTTGTCCTATGGTCATGCTTTCAAGGTGGAGGCTTTTGACCAATATTCATCAATTGTATTTAAAGTAACCTCAACTTCAAAAAATTCAATACAATTAAGTTCATATGGTCCAAATTAATATTCAAAAGCCAAATAACACTATGCATAGGAGGAGGAGGAGGAGGAGGAGGAGGCCCCTTGATGATTTATGCATGTATTTGTTACTTGTGTTAAAAAATGAACATGGCATTATGTAAGCTTACATGATTTACATATTTCAAAGTCAAACCAAATTGAGATTGAAAGGTATAATGCAACCCCATGTTTTGAACTATGGTAAAAAAAAAATTCTTACATTTGCTTAGAGTTCTAAATGTGTCAAATGACTTTTGAAATGTTGAAAATCAAGGTTGAACTCTTCACGTACTACTTTAGATTTCTTGAATTTTTTTATTGTGAATGTTGGTGCACTAAAGGGGCGGGGCTTCATCATATTAAAAAGATGGGAGAATTAAGGAGGTGATAATTGTTCTTGCTAACAAAAGGTTCTCCATGCCAACAAAGGCTTGTGCAAAGGCCAAAACAATTATGGCTTCACATAAAAGACTTCTAGTGTGTTAATTTAAATCATGAATTTTCAGCAATACATGCATTGCCTATAACCATTTATTATGTGCACACTACAAACTATTAGATACATCAACGCCTTAAGTTAAACACATTAACACCTTAAGCTAAAACCTAGCAAAAGAACTTAGAAAAGATGATAAATTTCAACATGAAATTCATTATATGTAAATCACCAAGCATTGTATCTCAAAAGGCTAGTGCCCAAGACATGCATGATGAAAGATTGGGCATTTTGGTAAAATATTAACTTTGGAAGAAGCCACTGGTTGGTCATTTTGCCACAATATGATAAACACAATAAGGGTTATGATAAACACAATGTAAGGAATGCCAATTGGTGAGGAAAACATGAATGACGTTGGGATTGCATAACATTTGTGTTTGTGAATTTTTTTGACAAGGTGGCATTGGGTACTACTAGACATCTTCCTAAAACAAAGGGTGCTAATAAGTACATATTAGTAACCCTAGATCATTAATTTTAGCAAATTGAAGCCAATTCACTTTGATATCATGTAAATGTGTATCTCAATTATTATTCATCAATTTGTGAAAAAAAACATTGAGTTCACTACTTTTCAAAATGCTCTTGAGTACGTTCCATCCATTAGATTGATATCAAATTATTCCAAATGCTTGTATTATATCGCTAAAAATTTATTATATAAGCACATTAGACACTCTCAACATTAGTTTCATATTCAACTATAAAACATATAGAACTTTACAATAGTACTTACTTCCAACAATAGGTGCAATTGTGTTTGCACCCTAATTTAAACAATTCAACATCAATGGCAACACTAGCATAATCATGGGAATGATTGGGATTTGTAGTTGCCCAAGGTTTTTAATTGGGTACAAAAGAGTACAAGATTTCCTCATGCGTGGGTCCTTATACTCATAGAAATCCTAGACTCAATTACTAAGATCAATTCAGGTGGGAAAACTGAGTAAACCATCTTCACTTTTCTTGTTCAAACATCTTTGTTCAATCAGTTGTAAGACAGGATAATGAAGAGCTTTATAACATGGATTCTTCCTGATTTGAATGACAGAAAACTTTTTATTTGACCTTGATGATGCCTAACACAATCTTTTCTTCAATGTCCACAGAATTGTATAAACAAACCCATAAAATCCAACACCCATTTTCTGAAAAGATCCAACACAAACCATACCAGACCCATCAACCTGCCACTCCACCACAGATTCTAACCCTGAATTGCACAGCCAAAGAATTCAATACCCATGTTGGTTGGTGGTAAGTGAGCACAAAAACAGAGTTTCAAACTGAGTGAATCAATTTTTATAAGGATAGAAATCATAACCCTCTATTGTTTTGCTTTCACAACCTTGCAGCTAAGCAGTTGGTATGACTGTTGGGTGCTAGCCTAGGAGAAAATATTGCAAAACTCCAGGGAGTATAATTGCTGGAAAAAATTTCTCAAAAAAGTATACTGCAGAACTGACTGGGAAAGAGATAGGGGAGTAGTAAACAAACATGGATGAGAACTGAACAGTTCAGCTGAGAAGTGTTCAGATAATGTGCCTATAATCCCAAGGCAAACTTTGATGTCCAGGCTAACACCCATCTTTTGGACGTGAATTGCCAATCAATAACTCTTTGCTGCAAGTTATGCAAGTCAAAGCCATAAGCTGTTGATTGATAATACTGTAATAAAAATAGATTCAAGCATGCATGAGCAAATTGACCTCAAGTATGTATATACCTTAAGGATGCAGCTGTGATCCTTACTGTAACCTTAAGGATGTAGCTGCAATCCTTGCTACACAGCAGCTAGGCGACTTTTATGTCAAAGGGGATTCCCAGAAAACTCAACAGATTGATGTACATTGCCATCTTGTATGCGCACAGGGCCCTTGAGTTTGACCGGCTTCGTGTGCAAGACTGTCTCAAACACCAGTAGCCTTGACTTCTTGTTGTGAGGGCCACCTTGAGTCTCTGAAGGTAGAACCTCCTCCAGAAACTCCTGAGCTACATCACCATCATCATCTGCTCGAAGATTTTCAGCATACCACGTCAGTCCCTGCACACATGACCCTTCTTTCCTCAGTAAATGAAAAGACAGCACTTCTTGTAGTGACACCAATATTGAAAAAGGTGAAAATATGGGCTAAGGTCTGTTGTTGCTCCATTAGGTTTGTATTCAGCAACCGTGACAACCACTCCCTCTTGCTCAAGAAACAGGGAACCACAATGTACAACATGTCATTGATGCTTCAAAATAACAACACAGTGGGATGATGCTCTTTCCAAAATCTTGTGCCAGTCAAAAAACTCTTCATGGATGCTCATTTCAGCATAGTTTGTCAAGAGTATCTTCATTACTACAGAGAAGAAGTTCTCCACAACATTCACAATTCAGGCCTCACACTATCAATGCTGACAAGTTGAATATTAAACTATTCACAGATGATGTAGTGCTTCATGAGAGACTGAATACTACTGGCAAGTGACCTTCCAGACGAAATTCATTCAAGCTTCTGACTGGAACTCAGACGGGTGGAAATGCAAAAGTAGTCCCCTGTGTTCAGGTTGCAGTCAACACAAATTGCTGCAACTGGATTGAACATGATCCGCATGATATACCATGCACAGAACTGCACATTCAACTGGATCAACCATGATCCACATGCTATACTATGCGCAGAACTGCACATTTTTCTAGCTCCTGCTGCTGCAACTGGATCATCCACCATGATCCACATAATATACTATGCACAGAACTGCACATTGTTCTAGCTCCTGCTGCTGCAACTGGATCAAAAACCATGATCTGAACAAAGAAGATCTACATGACAGAAAACAAGCTGCTTTCTGAAGAGTTTTAAAAGTGAAAGAGAAGAAGACCTGTACTCCACCGTGGCCATAACAGCGAGCGAGAACAGGGGTAATGTCTGCAGACACTGCAACTTTAACACTGAAGCCTCCTCCTCCAGTAGCAGGTATTTTCTCTTCTGCTGTCTTCTTGGTGGTCTCCTCCTTGTGTCCAAACCCAAAAAACTTCTTGAATATCCCAGCCATTGATGGTGTCTTTGTTTGTTGTTTCGTTGCTGGAAAAAAAACTGAAACAAAAAGTCCCAGAAGAGGAAGAGATGGAGAACAAGGGGAGAGAGAGAGAGAGAGAGAGAGAGAGAGAGAGAGAGAGAGAGAGAGAGATATGGGGTTGTCCAAGATTTTAACAGAGGAGGGAAGAAGACAAAAGAGGGTTTCTTCTTTGGGAAATGAAAATCTTTTGTTGCAAGAGCTTGCCAAATAGTTGTGGAAAAATAACCTGGGACTATAACAAGTCTGGAATCACTTGCTTATTGAGAACTCCATTATGTGTAAAATTCACGCATGTTGGAAGCTCTTGTGAACCTCTCGAGCACCAAACTGCAAGTCCTATTGAGTCCTCAGACCCAAAGCTTCTCAGACTCCATCACCAGCATCCAGCAGCAGCTTGAGAGCGACAAAACCTGTGAAAGAAAGCTTTTCAACAGAAAAGGAACCTCAAGCACACAACAACAACAACAGACTGGTGGAGGAGCGAAGAAGACGAAGAGGAAAGTAGTGAAACCCCATCTGTTCTTGGACTAGACCATCGATGATCAGATGACGACTACTTGTCTCAACCCACGACATGATTTTAGGACCTTCAAAGCTCCAAATCCTTTGGTGATAAAAAAGACCCTTGCATTCACGGACCGAGACAAGACAGTCGACGAACGCAAGCTCAGGAATGACGAAACCCTAGCTCCCCTCCCTCTACCGGCATCGGAAATGGGTCAAATCTTTCGATCGAATCCACAAAAACCCAAAACTGCAAAATGTGTTGCTTTCACTGTTGTTGCAACAGATCCACATTCCCTCCTCCTCCCTCCAAGAAGCCGGAAGCGACAAACTGACGAAACCCATTCTAGGGTTTTACTCTTAGAACTGTCTTCTTGTCGTCTTCTATCTAAGCGCGCAACTGCAGAGGGAGGGAGGACAATACGACAATGCCTAGTACGACAAAGGCCCACTTGCTAGATGCGTAGAGAGACAGAGAAAAACAATCACTCATGACCAAGACGTACGAGGCAGCAGCCCACACAGCGATGGAGAGACGACCATCATCATCATGCTTTTCTTGTGGTGAGCAAATCCCGCACCATCATCATCATCAGTCTTCTTCTTCTTCTTCTTCTTCATGAAGTCATGGTTGGAGCTCATTGTCCTGATGTGCAGCAAAGACATTTGCTTGCTACAGTCATCGCTGCTTTCACGGATACCATTGTAAATGTGTAGCAAGCAAGCCAGCCAGAGCAAAAACACAGAGGCAAACCCTAAACCTTGAAGCTTTCTCCTGAAGGTTTTGCAACAGCATCTGTAGCAACAAATTATTATGTCTGGCTTGCTTGCTTCTGATGGATACCACAAAGATTATAGTGGCTTGCTTGACAGAAAGGAAGAAGAGCTCTCTCTCACCCAACTCTCAGTAAAAAACGCTCCAACATCCTGAGCATGAACTACACAGGTTTGATGGACCATACATCAATCCTCCTCTTCCTTGAAAACATGTCTGTTTGTGTGATTTTCTTGTAGAGATGGTTTGTGTGATTTTTCTTTGCAAACGTGTTTGTGTGATTCTCTTGCAAAATAGATCCATGCACCTTGCACCTTGCATTGTATGCTCATGAAGATGAAATGCAGTCTGTAAAGCATTGCTTACAGTTAGTATCCAATGATGGAAGAACAGCTGGCCATTGTTTTCATGAGGTGTGCCGATTTTGTAGTCTATTTTTTTTTGGCAGATCTGTTATCCACAATTGTTGAACAAGTACTTACAGTATTGTGAAGGAGTTACAGAGTTATTGCTAGTTAAGGTGACAACCATTACAGTGATGCATGCATGCAAGCAAGCAAGCAAGCAAATGAGAAATGGGTTGTTCAGATTCATTTTCTGGACACACAGAAAGTGTAATATGTAGTGATGATTGATGTCTGACCATTTATTAAAGAAATTGTTGCTGTTGATGATATCTGATGATAAGTTCATCATTAGGACACCATGCTATTGAAAAATAGCATGTTTTGGTACAGAATGCTCAGTTCTGTAGTCAGTTTAAACTCTGTCTTGACTTGCACAAGGATTTTGCACAAGTTCAATGCAGTTCTGGAAAGATTGTCTGGTAAAACCATTCATACTTTCATATGACATCAGCTTGTGATTTTTATATGAACTGTTGGACGCGATTTGTAGATTTGAATTTGATGTCTTTCCCAAAGTTTTTGGCGGATTATTTCTGTACACACTTATTTACAGCCATGGTCAGGAGCTCAATGAAGTCAGTGGGTAGTCATGGCAGCTTGTTCTTAATGCTATTTGTGTATGAGAGGCCATGACTACCCACTGACTTCATCTACTTTGTGAGCAACTCTCAGATTATATGATTGCTGCAGTCATTGCTATGTTGCCTTTGTAGTGTGGTTTGTCCAGATTTCTCTGCAATCTCATAGATATATTTTTGATAATATCTTTCCAGGTGAAAGAGTGAGAAAAATAAAGATGAGAAACAGAGGGAACATGAGATGATGCAAGATATGCATTCTGCTGCATCACAGGCATGGGTGGAAATGTATGAAGTGATCATGCCTTTTCAATGAATAGAAGCTCAGGTATGGTGACCTCTTCTTTGTTTTGATTTCCCTGCCACAGCTCCTATGGATAAAATGGACAATCCAATTGATTGCAATGTTACACATGGGTTTTTGCAAAATCTCAAACATCTTTGTCCAATCCAATGCTGCCACAAAATTTTAACTGTCTTCCTGTTGTGCATCCAGGGGCTGCTTGTGGAAATTGCTGTGGCATGTCTTGTAGAAATGCTGCACATCTTGCTGCTAAATAACAGGTACACAGCTCTTTACTGGTCTACTTACTTTGAATTTATGACTAAGTCAAATAAATTAAGGTCTCTGATCCAAGTATGTGGAACATTTCTAGTCTCTAATCCAAGAAGTATGTGAAACATTACTTGTATAGCTTTCATGGGTTGGCATAATAATGTCTAAAATTGAACATGGTTTTGAACAAGTTTTTAGAATTTCACAATTCATCCCAAGAACTTTATTGCTAGGATGTATGCATGTTGCCCACTTGAAGATCTGGAGTACCTTGCAAAATGAGAGATGGGATGATTGTAAGGCTGGTTGTTGTTCTTTCCAAAATTCCTAACAGCTCACACATTTGCAATTGCCCAAAAGTATCAAACTGTTTATGTTTGAGCTGTTGAAAGAGAGGAAGAGGAACCTTGAAAACACCAAAGACATAGCTAACATATGTTGGAACGAATATGATGGTTAGTGGTGGAGATTTGGGTACACTCTTTTGTTGGGCCTCAAGTTCTCTTAAAATGCTGATCAAGTTGGCAATTGTTTTTTGTGGGCAGTGACATTGGTGGGCAGTGGGGACATTGGTGAAAACCTATTTGAAACCTTCTAGTATCTCTTTTAGGACCATAAAGCACTATCAACCATTTGGGAGGCATCAAAAACCTTTGCTAGTCCTTAATCTAGAATTGGCTTGTCAAAGGGTGATTGCTTGAAAAGATTTTGGAAAAGCATGTGGAATGACTCCTGGTGGTAGGCTAGGAAAAGATCACTTGCACATCTTGGAACAAAGGTGGTAAGTATGATGGTTATAGGTAGGTTGGGGAAAGGCAATTAGGCATCAAAATGTAAGATGAGAATCAAACTTTTTACAAGGAAATGAATACATTATAGTATGTATTAGGCATATGATTTTTTTAGAATGCCAAGTTTTCTTAGAAATTAGGCATGTCTGGTACATGCAGGAAGTCCCTTTTGTGGTTGCATTGACCATTTCTTGAAGTTCATGGCAGGTCAGAACACAAATTTTAGAAAAACTTTTGTGGGATTTGTTGTCCACGCCATTCACAAGAGTCTGATCATAGGTTTGACGACTTAGGGTTCAGGGTTTAGTGCAACTGCTTTAAAGAATGTATAAAGGAAGGACAATCACACTCAAGAAAACACATTTTTGCTGAAACTATGGAAAACTTGTCAAAGTCCTGTGACATTAAATCTATCAACAAATGCAAAGCCTAATGGACTCCACTAGTGCTACTTTTAGGACCCTAAATGTCAATCGACTCCTTTCATCAGTTGCAATGGGACTTTAAGGCAACAGATGGAAGTGGAAAGGATTGAGTGTAGGTGGGACAAGCATCCCTGGCTATGACTGAGTGTAGTGAACGTATCCATCAACATATTCTTGATGATTGTCTGAGTGTAGTTGAAAGGAAGAGCAATTGGATAGTGAGAACCATTGTTGAAACATTCTCTATGTTTGCAGTGTTAAACATTTGGAGTTTTGGTTCTTTTGAACCAGACTTGAACCGACACCCTTTGGCTTAAACTAGCCTTAGAACTAGTCACTAGAACTTGCATTTTTTTCAGAACCGGAACCAGGACTGTGAAAGAAAATTATGGAACCTAAGTTTGGGTTCTTCAGGTACTGACGATAAACTTTTTTTGAAGACTCATCCAGTAACTCAAGTATTGTAGGTAAGCAATGGGCTTTAATTTGTAGTGACTCCATGTTTATAGAATTTGCAGTAAGTCAAGTATTGTAGGTAAGCAATGCTTGCTTGTGAGAAGTGCAATGCTTGTGTATGGAATTGACCCTAAAGTTTTTTAGGTACTTGAGTTTGAAAGAAGAGTAAAAATAATGTGAATTGCTTAGAAGTATTTGATCTGATTAAAGTTTGGTTTGTGTGTAAACAATGATATTGCAGATTCTCCATAACTAATTATGATGGCAGAAGGGATTGTTGTAGGGAAAACCAAGAGAACATGTTTTATTGTTAAAATGGCACATGGACCCCCAATAACAAAGGAACACAACTCAAGAATTGGAAGCAGGTGTCTCATCATTTATGTATGCAAGTACATTCATATGCATGTCTCTCCCTATGAGAAGACATTGGTGAGTCTAATGATGCCAAAACTTGAGCGAAGGCCTCAATTGGCAAGCAAAATATGGAAGCAAAATTGAATTTGATGATGGTTTTCACAAGAAGTCTCTCTATATAAAGAAAAGAACTATTCAAGTACCTTTTGCATTTCAATCTCTACAAAATGAGAATGAGGAGATTCATAACCTTTTTATTTAGTGTTACCTTTAGATGTGTTATGGTATAAAATCGGAAGACTTATTCAACAAACACAACTTACTCATAGTCCAAAACTAGATGCATTCTTTTCAAATAAAGTTTATATCAAGACTATGTTGAAAGGATTGCTTGGTGCAAGAGATGTCAACATGAATCAAAGGTAGAAAAACCTTGTCAAAAATATCCTTGTAGAGCTCCATTGCCAAAATATGTCTCCCAAGGTTTTATCCCTCCTTCACATTGTTGTTTGCATGACATTGAGTTCATTTTCAAACTAAATTACTAACATCTCTACCAAAATCGAAATGACAAGTTAAGAAAGGGAAAGAAGAAAACATGTGGACATTGTGAAATCCATGACAAATGAAGAAGGCCCAAAACAAGCCTCAATCAAAGCCTATATAATTAGGAGGTGAATTGTTCTAAATTTTAAACACCTTCCTATTCTATGATGTTGCCACAGACTCCAAGTTGGTCTAATTACACAAGATATCTTTATCATGAACATTGATGCCTTATAGCCATTTCACCAAATGGGGGTATGAAACGAATTTGGTTCTTTGTTACAACTTTTTTTTTTGATTTGGCACAAGTATTAGAAGTGTCATTCTATTCAAGAACATTTGTAACCAATATATTATTGTTTCAATTTTGATGTAATTTTCAAAAACTTTACCATTTTGTCATCAATCCCATTTTGCAATAGAATATATTTTTATTAAAGCTAGTTGTTTAAAATATTTTTTAATTGAAAATATAACAACAAAAATGTAAAGGTTAGATGCATTGCCACCCCTTACAATGTGGATCTATTTAACCATTACCTTCCACTTTTGTGCACACAATCCCAATACCATGCATAGTCCAATCCAATTACAATGTTCATTATAGTACTTGGATGGAAGATTCATTGTAAACTTTTATGCCTAATTACATTGATCTCATTTCTACCTCTTTGAACATTTTTCTAGAACTAAACATTTAGTTGTTATATGACTTCCTCCAAACTACCCTGCAAATTAATTAATTAATCATCTCCTCTATCATCATTTCAAAAACATGTTCACCTTCTAGAATCTTCTTTCTAAACCCAAGTTTAAACCATTCCATCCTTAACTTTCAAAACAAGCAACTCAATTAAACCATCTCAACAATATTAATGGGTCTTTACAACCATAATTGAAGTTCATTCAATTGAATTGAGTAATCAATTTAGATCATCAATTACATGAAATCATGGCTTTTCAAGCCATCAAGCTTGATTGTTCTATCTATTTTGACCAAAAAAATGGTCTTTTTGTTGGAAGCAAGGGTTTTTTAATGAAACGGTTTTTTTACTTGTTCATTGACTAAAGCAATTTTTTTACTATTAGTCAAATGTGACATTCTAAGCAAAATGCACAAAAGATATACATCTTTAATTGAGTGGGATGTGTGTATATTCTATTGGTCACAACGATCCCATCAAATGGGACATGTTTGTTTTGATGGTAAAAAACTTCCAACTAAATGGAACATATGGAATGGACCCATCAAACAAGAAGGATATATGTAGTGCCTTGTGATGCCACATGTTATTTTTATTTGGTTATTTTCCACTAATGTTTTTCCACCACATGTCAAACTGGTTTAATCTAGATGATTTTACGATTATTGTTTATTTTACATGCACCACACAAAGATTTGTGGAAGGTTTTGAAAGTTAATGTTACCTATTAATTTCAAGTTATCCAAGGTTATTACTTGATCTAAATTTTAAACTACATTAAGGGGTTGGGCACATATTAACTTACATAGATCAAAGTTAAGCTTTAGTTCCTAAAATTGGATGATGCACAATGATTAAAATGTTTATATGCACAAAGAGGTCATATTGCTAACCTTGCTACATCCAAAACCAAGGGTTCATCTACATGCACAAATTGTTACATAAAAGTCAAAAAATCTTTACTATAATGTGCACAAAATGTCCATAGTCCAATCTTCAAAACAACACTTTGGTATCTACAAAAAACATGGTGCAACAAGAACTCACTTGGCCTTTTGCATGTCTTTTCCTTTCCATGCAAGGTTGCTACCTGCTACATCTTTCAACTTCAATTATAGTGGATCATCATTCCTATTTGGCATCTATAGACATGTATTGCCATGGCCTTCCATAATCCCACCAAGTTGCACCTTATATCAACCCTCCCCAACCTATATATCATGGTGCATACACCCTAATCCCTAAACTCTTGATATTGTACCTAAAACAATAGCCATTTCATTCACATGATTTAGCAATTGAATTAGGTCCCCTATTTTCAATTACACACCCGTGTAAACCTTGGTCGCACCTTAGCATTATATAATAACAATATTTTGGAGGAATAAATTTAGCTCCTAGAATCACACATCTTGATTCACCACATATATTAACATAACATAACTATAAAGTCATGGACTAGAGTAAACTATTGACATTGGTAAAACCCATTTACTCAACTACATCTTTTAGAAAATTTGCAAGATTGATGTCCAAGGTAAATGTATCCACAAGGTTTTTTATGTCCAAGCACCCTTTCTTAAGTTCACACCCAATAACCAACATGAAAAATTCACATCTTGTCAATTATAGATTTCATATATCTCACCTTTATAAGGTATGTACCCCCTTGTTAACTCCATAATAAGTCTAGGTGTTTGTACACCTTATCAAAGGATAGGTTGTGTGTCTTCTTCCTACTAGTCTATACCCACTTAATCCCAAACAAGCCTCATTCAATGCCTTGTGAAACATGTGCACTTTGAGGTGTTTGTTGCCACTTGCAAGGTACAAAATAACTAGTGCAACCTTTACATGCATCTAATTTTTTTCTAAAAACCTAGTTCAAACATTTGTGTGTGACTTTATGCAAATAACCACTTCCTTGTTGACTAACAATTTTAGCACATTGAAAATTTCAAAGGGCAAGAAGTCTAATGTGGGGATGTCCATTAGTATAGATGTTGACAAAAACATAAGAGGGAAGTTGAATTAGACATAACATGATCATTAAACCATGCATGTTCATAGACCAGAAGCAAGAGCCATATTGGCAACATTGTTGCGGGCATGTGTAGAATCGAAGTAGATGCATACTTGATTCATAGAACACATGTATTTTAATGTATAATACTTATGTCACCTACAACATCTCCCACATCCCCTCACCTCTTTTGGTCTTATGACCAACAAATCCCTCACATGTCCTCCATTACCTCTTATCTTGGACACAACTATTTCAAATTGTGGTGAGGGATCCTAGATATGTAGGCTTGCCCCCTTTTGTTGAGACACAACCATTGGATTAGGCCAAGGTGACTATGAGCCCTATAGTCCATTCTTCAAGTTTTCCCCAATCTTATTTCCCCTTCATGTTTACGTTCCCTTCCTTTAGTTAATAATAAGGATTGTTTGTCTTTTCAAACCATGGTGGAAACGTTGGAATTACCTTACATTGCTTCATGCACCTCCTTTACTGCTAATGTGGCTACATTCCTTAATAAAAACTCTAGCCTATGCTATGGGGTCACTTGATGTGCTAACAATTTTGTTATTAACATTTTGACATTGTTGCATTCAAGTGTTTAATGCCCCAATCATTTGTGTCACATGTTTTTTTAACATCTTGCTATATTGTTCCTTCATTTCTCTTTAATTTGATTCAATTGACACAATTTGAGAAAATAACAACCCAAAATAAATTGATGCCACACATTCCAATGTTGATTTCGAGAATATACATTTTCCACACAATTGTCTTTTGCGAGGACGACTTAACATGATAAAAACCCCACATAACTTCAAATTCAATCTTAAATTGTGTAATACCATTTATGTTTACTTGGCCTTTGGTTCTATGGAATCTTCCTTCATAATTTCATTACCAACCACCTATTAAAGAATATAATAATCCTTGTTATGGTTATAGTGTACTCACCAAATTCCAATTTGTCCCCGTTGAATCTAGTCTTACAACTACCTTATTATATATAATCCTCCATTAATTTATTGTTCTTATACACCTAGAAAGATGAATCCAAATACACATAAAACTCAATGTGGATTAAGGACTTACTAGTTTTGCTTATATTAATGTTTTTCAACCATGTTCATATGTATTTACCTTACATGCTACACCTTCTGCACTAATCAATTGCGTGTACTTCTTTTGGGTATCATTTTGATCCCAATGTTGAAGCTTCTACCATTATGGATTGTCCATTCCAAATGGGCATGTTGGTTGTTCCACATGTTTTCTCTTTAGTTGACATTGTTATCCTTTCATGAATCACAACACACAATTCCTAAACCATTGTCCATTGTAGTTCATGATGGAGATAGTCAAATTATGCACACAATTATGTAATATCCAAAATGTCTTAGTCTTGCACCTTCACAATAACAATGTTGAGGATCCAAGGTGTGAAGTTTCGCATTGTATTGTCCCATTAGTTTTTCCCTTTGCATGCACCATCAACTTTCTTGTGTTAATTTGTTACTTCCATTTTGTGAAGTGTCAATCCCTTATTCCTTTGCTTTTTTGTTTTCAACTCTAAAACCCTTTTAGAACTATTATTTTGACTTAATTTGTGTCAAACATTTTAACAGCTTGGACTTTTGGATTCTTGGTCTTTCATTCATATTTGACACTTTAACCATATCAAAGAAGTGTTGGTTGTTTGTTTCACCTTCAACTATCCCCCCACCCTTGGTTGGTTGTGTGCATTGTCCACAACATGGACCATGCAACACCTAGTTGTTGCTCTCACCTCCAATAACCTTATAACCACATATTGGTTGCATGAGTTGCCCATAATAAGGACCATGCCCAACCCAATTTTCCCTGCCATAGTTGTTCAAGGTGTTATCTGTCACATAACTTTTTGATCATTTAGTTTGATAAAGTTATTAGCTCATGGAATGAAACAAGGTTTTATCTTATAGGCTAGTATAGGTAAAATAGTATAAGGCTATGTAGTTAGGCTAAACAAGGTATGTATATGTAAAGCTATGTAACTAGGCTAGGAATGTTAGGTAAAATGTATATATAATGTTACGTAGCTAGGTTATATAACATATGTACATATAAGGTGAGGTAGGTAGGTAGCCTAGTACTAATCTACTTCAATTAATATAAAGCCATATACTTACTAAGTATTTAGCTAACTAAGCTAATGGGGTAGTTAGTTTACTTTGTTCACTATAACATTTTCATTCAACTTTTTGTAGACAAATGTTGTGAAAAATGAAATTGTTTATTTTCTTCCAATGTCAAAATTTCAAGTTAGTGCTTGTATTGTTACCTACCCAAAAAAGTTTAGACAAATCAAAGTGTGAACCATCATTCTGGATAACACAATAAATTGAAAGTATTTTGTATCATGCTTGACAAGGTCTTGAGTAAAACATAACAACTAAACCAACATCATTGTAAATTGGTTTTTTCCAATTGCAAAAATTGCAAGCAATAACACAAATAATCATTCCATGGCCTTAGTATTATAGTCACAAAAACATACATTTTGAGTAGGCACAAGATAGTCACCACTTGAGATGTTCTATGACATTATGTTACGACAATTTATGCAAAGGTTCAAGAACATACATGAATAAAAACTATATAGAATGCACAAGCTCTAGGTATATTTTATGCCATAAACACGTAAGTAACAAACAATGGTGCAAGTTGAAACAAATGTTATAATAACACAAATGACATGCATCATTAAAAGATTATGTCATACAAAGTTGTAAGAAAATTGACATAGTATACCACCCCATACCTTAATTTGGATCATGTTCATGATAAAATAAAGGCTATAGTAGATTGTAATCAAGAGCATTATGGAATGTGCACATTAAGTTAGTTAACATCACCACACATACTTCAATCGTTGATGTTACAATAAGATATGATAAAAATGGAGGCATTTACATTTGCTCATTGCATTTCAAAACATACTTCACTCATCTTGAACACATTGTATATAGTAAACACGATTTCACATTATTATCATGTTTTGAGTTTTCTAATTCACACATCCATACATATTAGGGATTTTGTTTTCAAATTTGTCAAGTGAGGTAGGAAAGGAGATATTTTTCAAAATATTGCTTTGTGCTTGTGACCTTTATGAATGTTTATGGCAACTATAAAAACATTTCCCTCAAATTATGGTGAATTTTGCAAAAACAAATCTAAAAAACCCCTTTAGTAGCATCTACACATGGTTATTGTGATGTGAAAATTTGCCAAAAAAAAATATTGATCCATACATCTTATGATTGTCAAAGGTTGGAAGGAAAGAAGAATTCTAGTACACAAAGATATTCAACCACTGCAATGACCAAACTAGTTGACATAACCTTAGTCAACAAGATGCCAACAAATGTGAAAGAATATTACATATAAATGTTACCTTGGAGATTGCTCATCCAATTGCCATTGCAAATGCCATCAACAAATTAATGTCCATTGTCATTTGTCATAATTACTACCCTATCATCAAATAGGGAACTATGGTTACATTTACAATTATTGTTGTCATCACACATACAAAACATAACATGAAAATATCTTGAAACCTACTCGTAATAAAAACAAGAATCCAAGCCCAACACTTCCACACACAAAAATGCAAAAAATAACAATGAGCACAAAACACAGAGAAACTTGCATACAACAATAGAATGTTGAGTTTTGGTGATTTGAAATCACACAAATTAAGATTATATCCTATCCATAAAATATCTTGAACCATGTTCACACTTGAAGCAATTCAAAACAAAAAACCAAACAACTAAGCTAACTAGGTTTATCACAAACTAATTGGGATCTAACCAAATAACTAAACTAATGCACCCAACACATGAATGTGTTCTTCTATAAGCAACAAAACAAAACCCAAAATCACATGACACTATTCTATCATGTTTTGACAAAACAAAACACTTACACATTCAACCTTATGATGCATTAAAATCAATAAAGATTGGTTGACAAAAAACATGACTACACATGGAAAAGTTGTGTGATGGAATTTGGATACTCCACACTATTGAGTCCAATCTCTTTGAGTGTGAGTGCAAGTCCTCCAGGTTTAGGGTTAGTGGCTATAATATGTAGTCCATGTACATGTGCATAAGCACTTGTCCCCTCCTCTCTAGAATGTTGAACTAGAATTACCACCACTATGTCTACCTAATATGCTAGCCAAATTAGACCTATGATCTATCAAAATACGTATTGTTTATGTTCGTAATTACAAAGTACATGAAATTTAGATGACCAAAACATGCTGAATCCAAAATTTGACACAGTAGCAACAGCAACACAGTCTTTCTCATGAAATGGACCTGTTGTTCCCCACAAATTGTTGCTGATATCACTAAGGAGGAGGGGTTGATCAATTGACCATCCAAATGGCCTCATTGGGAGAAAGCTTATGCCTGAAATCTGCAACTTAATCAGAAACTTGGAAAAATAATATTTGGGAATTGTAAGCGAGCATAGTAAAAGTCGAGGAATGATGACAAGCTTTCAAGGGTACATGTTGTTCTGTTCATTTTGTCTCAACAAGCATTCTCATGCCTGTTGGCAAAGAAGAAAACCCATGCCTAGACAGTGCAAGGACCAAACAAACCCTCTTCACACACAACAAATGTAGCTGAAGCAGAACAAAATCAGAGAATGACAACATCTAGCATTGGAGGAGTACACAATGTTTATGCCCATCTGGACTGTGGATTATTCATTCAGGTGTGGCATCATGACAAGCCTGATGCGTGATCCCAAGCACAAGACAAATTTGGAACATGGAGGAGTCGCATAGGATGGGTCTAAAATGTGGAGGGTTGATAGAGTGAAACTATTCTGCTTCTATAGTCCTAAGGAGAAACCCCACAGACAGTGGGTGAAAGTAATAAGTAGATGATGGCTCACAGAAGGGAGGTGGAAAGCAGCTAGTAGGAAGATCTAATAGATTCATGAAAGCTCCAAAAGTATTACAAACAGTGGTCAACTATTAGTTACAATTATGGAAGCCAAAAATCACAGAAAAAAGTACTGAGATAAGAAATGCTAGATTGCACCCACTGAAACCTCTGTTGCTCAAATGTCACTAATCTTTTAGATAAGAGCTGTTTTTCCTCCAAGAGCCCGTTTTCACTACACAAAACAATCAATGCAAGTCTTGTTCCTTGCTCAAAAGAAAAACCTCAATCCAAGCCAAAAAAACCCTCCAAACAAGGAAAAGAAGAAGAGACAAAACCATAGAGCAGCAAGCAGCAATAATAATCACACAGCTTCCAAGCATGCAATGCAACGATGATAGGATTATTGCCACAGGTGGGGTTCAACATTTAAAAAAAGGGGTTTGCTCAAAATCAAAGCCAAGAACGACATGGTGGCTACAAAAGGGTGATTTCTTGGTTGGCACAAAAAACACGAGCCATGAATCATGATTCACATACCTGACATTAGCAAGGGATGCACATCAGCTGCACAATGAAAGCTCCACACAGGGAAGAAGAGGTGAAGATGCGATGGAGTTTTGCAAAGGATACACACCAGCTGCACAATGAAAAAGTTCAACAGGAAGAGGGTGAAGATCTGAAGCAGGATGAATGGTAACATTGTGAGGAGGTGAAGGCAGGCCACACAAGACCCTGGACCCAAAAACACAAAACCAGGTAAGGGTTTGCTCCAAAATTGCAATCGGCCAACACTGCCTGGAAGATAGTTCACTGGGCAGCACTGAATTTACAAAGAGTTAATCACACAGAAATTGCTCCATTCAGTTCAAGGACTCTGCCTTCCACCTACATGAAACACTTTTTGGCAACACCCACACACCAGACATTGAAGTTACCAGTACCAACAACAGCACAATCAGGAGATGAAGCCAAGCAAATTATTACAATAAAATTGGCTGTTCTGAATTGAAGTGGTCCCCTCTTTGGCCCAAAAGGGTTTCCAAGAATTCTTTACACTTTGGGACACGGGGGGTGATGCATGGTCAATTTGCTGTCTAAGAAACTACCCACAAAGTAACTTGTGAGAAACCTACTGTAAACCTACACCATGCACACACAAACCTGTCTCCATTTGGTGAATAAACTAACAAACATACACCTACAAAAGTATGATTTTATATCTTCAGGATTTAGATCACTTGTGCTCTTCTTGTCTGCACACTTCTGTCCCCCTACGCAGGCAACAGATTCTAAAACCAAAGCTTTTGTTTTAAACCTACTGTGGAGACATGTACCAACTACTACTCTGGCCAGTATTTCAAATGTGTTTGTTGCCTCACATTACAAAAAGGATGTGCAATTGGCTAACCCCTGGGCATGCATTCTAGCCGAAGGTGCCAGATTCAGTTTCTCCTTGTGGATTCTCAGGTCCAGTAATACACAATGGAAATTTTTTTCGTCATCTTACAATAACACGTAGCATGCCTGGTTGTGTTTCAGTAAATGGCAAGTGCTCCTCCTCCATCAGGTACCGCTGAACTGCAACAGGTAACCTGGCTGGGGTTCGAGAGCCCTTGGTATGGTGCCCTGTTCCTACACAGATAAACACCTGTTCCCGCTGCCGTGTGCTTCTCACACTGAGTCGTAATTGCCCAATTTCACGCTTCAACATTGGAATTGCCTCATTAACATGGAGGCCATGTAGATCCAGTAATCGTGGTTGCCCCAAAGTGCTGCTACTATTCCCATAAATGTTTGCATTCCTGCACAAGGAAAAACTCACACCAGAAGTACTCGTGTGCAAAATCTGCTCC